>ENA-ORBV01016017-ORBV01016017.1-microbial-mat-metagenome-genome-assembly--contig:-NODE-16017-length-10943-cov-5.665286_pt1 | contig 10943 bp, 6 predicted proteins | sample MGYA00237777_ERZ505514 | MGnify/ENA primary metagenome ERZ505514 (study PRJEB26160, sample SAMN06269048) | microbial mat metagenome | isolation source: Oligotrophic lake microbial mat | place...
GTAATAGCTAGCCTACTACTAGTACTATATCATCACGATACTATAGCTAGTACATCGACCGTCGGCCGTCTATCTTTGATTCATTCATCACTGACTGACTGAATTATTATTCTCATCGCCAAGCCTTCATCTCAATCCTCTCTCACACTAAACGATAGTAGTAGTAGAGATAGTAGCTCAAGAAAACAAACAAAGAGAATGTCCAAAGTAGTTGGCAGTTTTGGTCGCCTCTGGGGCCGTGGCCACGAGACATTTGCTCCCGATCGACGTCGTATTCTTTCCATTTCGGGCAAGGGAGCTACTAACTACTTGCAAGGTCTAGTGACCAGCGATCTCTTGTCGGAACCACCACCACCACGACCAGAGCCTGTGGAGGATAGACAACCGGGAATTCCCGACAGGTTGCAACGAACAGCCGAAGATTACGAGGCGCTTCCCAAAGTGGAATTTTCGACCAAATGTCGAGCCACTTGTTTTCTGGACAACAAAGGCCGTGTCGTGTCGGATTCTTTATTGTGGAAAGCCAACGAAGAAAATTACTATATAGATGTGCCTCATGCCACCGCCGATACGTTGCTGCAGCATTTGAAGCAATTCAAGCTACGACGCACCAAAGTGACAATAGAAGATTTCTCCAATCAAATGTCCAGTCATGTTGTCTTTGGGACTTTAAACGCCGACGCGACACCCGACGGGTTTATGGCCTCTATGGATCCACGACATCCGTCCTTGGGGATGAGAGTTTTGACCATGCCAGATGGAAAATCCACTGCTGAATCGCAAAAAGAGCAATTCGCCAACATGATGTCCTCGACCTTTCCAGAGTCTATTGGGAATTACGATTTTGTTCGCCGTCTGGTAGGAGTGGCAGAAGGAAGCGAAATTCAAGGGAAAATCCCTTTGGAATGCAACCAAGAATTCCTCAACGCCGTGTCATTTCATAAAGGTTGTTACCTTGGACAGGAGCTGACGGCTAGAACACAATTTAAGGGTGTCTTGCGGAAGCGTATCATGCCCTTGTTTATGATATCAAAAAACACAGAAGTGCCAGGGCCATGGAATGTGGCGTCGCAGCTGCAAGAGGGGCGCAAACTGAAAAAATTCACAAAGCATGAGTTGCGGCATTTGCCACCCAAGCTACCACGTTTGTCTGTCTTGGGGGCGGGAAATCTAGTAGGATTGATGAGTGCTTCCATTGCGCCAACCATCCCCGACCATGAAACGGCCGCAAAGGACGAGTTGAGGAAGTTAGAAAAAGAGGCCGAGTTGCTGCTGGATGACTTGGAGCAACATGCCACGGAAGGCAGCAAAATTACCGATTTGAAAGACGGAAGAACTGTCGGCCAGATTATAGCACCTCCTGTCAAAGGCACAAACGTTGTGCTCGCTATGATGCGGTTGGACCGTGTAGGCCTTCTTGGAGACGATATAGCATGGGATCGAACAAATCGTGTAAAGATTGGAGAAGCATCACAGGAATTGCGGTATCTACCCTATCTCCCTTTGTGGTGGCCGAAAATTGATGGTTCGAATGGGAAGGCTCTAGAGGAGCAAGACGAAGACGATGAAGAAGACCTTGACGAAGAGATCGATGCACGTGATGAAACAGACAATGACAAGCGAGGTAGTTAAAGATCAAGCGACAATCAGTTTTGAAACCAACTTAAATTAGTGCCCGTGACTCTTTCCTGCCGTCATTGTGAGGGCTAGCTCCTAGAGTAATCGCGAAGGCCTCTCTTACTTTGCTTGCCTCACCTAGCTTAGAAAGCCCGCTCTCTTCAAATTCTTGGATAGACGAGCGGCACAATATTCGTCCCCGGAGACCATGTCCCTTTACTTCTGTTACCTCAACAACCGCATAGTCGCCAGGTTTGAGATCCACGCGCGTCGTGGGAAAGGAATCTACTAATGAGGATATGGGGGGAAGATCGTTGACACTTACTGCCTTCACAACTTGCTGAAGGACAGTCTCATGGAAACCACTGCAGCTTTCATCATCGCTGGGGAACAATATGCGCTTGTTTTGGTCTGTCCTGCCGCTCCACATCCGACTTCCTGGCTTGCTTCGCTTTGATTCTCCTTCAATTAGTACCAATCGTAATCTCCCAAGCTCCATCTCTTCGTTTTTCTTTTGGACGTGATCACGAAATGTGTCTATGACTTCGCGTAAGCGCCGAAGCTTTGTTTCCTCGGGTACATTGTCGTCCATGACTTTGTGTGCATGGGTCTTCTCTCTGACACTGTAAGCGAACATGAAAGCTTGGTCGTATCGTACTTTCTCCATCAAAGATATTGTGTCGCGATGTTCCTCTTCTGTCTCGTCACAGAATCCAGAAATAAAATCCGACGAAATGGCAACATCTGGAATTGTTGCGTGTACATTCTCGATGAGCTCTAAATACGCCTCTCTGGAGTAGCCCCTTTTCATTCGTTTCAGAACTGACGTGGAACCACTCTGCGCGGGCATGTGAAGGCTTTTAGCAATGTTAGGGCGTTCTTTCATGAGCGTGAGAAGCTCCTGAGGAAAATCGCGCGGATGCGGTGAAGTGAATCTCAGCCGCAATTCTGGAGAAATGTTGCTCAGAGTGTCCAGGAGATCCGCAAAGTAGTACCCAGCCCCCCCTCGCCGTATGCGGCTTCGAAATCCGTCATTCGACATTTGGTAATTGTTGTGTGGTATAGCAGCAATTGCCTCAGGACTCTGGTCATGGTAGCTATTCACATTTTGACCAAGTAGAGTAACCTCTTTAATCCCGTCCTCGTGCAAGGCTTTCACTTCGTCAACAATGCTTTGATACGGACGACTTCGCTCCTGCCCTCGCGTAAATGGAACAATACAAAAGCTGCATCGATTCGCACAGCCTCGCTGAATACTGACAAATGCCGATACGTCATCCGTATTTCGCCGCACGGGTGTTATGTCAGCATAGGTCTCTTCCAAACTTAGTTGAACATTCACCGCCTGTTCTACCGGAGAGTCCTCCGACGTCAAGTCCAGCAACAATCGTGGCAAGTCTCGATAGGCATCCGGCCCAACTACGAGATCACAACCATCCTGAAAAAGATCTTCCTTGAGCCTTTCGGCCATGCAGCCAAGAACCCCCAAAATCTTTTTTTCTTTGCGTCTTTTGTTGAATCTCCCTTGAAGCTCTTTTATGCGGTGGAAGACCTTTTCTTCTGCACCTTCTCGTATGCTACACGTGTTGGTCAATAAAATATTGGCATCTGCTTCATCGGCACTTTCCCGTAGTCCAGATTCCAGGAGCAAGGATCGCACAATGTCACTATCATTTACATTCATTTGACATCCATATGTCTTTAAGTGAAATGTCAAATTTCGATCACTCTTCACGTCGATCGGTTTTGATGGGGTTGCTGCTGCTGCTGCTACTGCTGCTGCTGCTGCTGCTGCTGTTGCATTCTTGGCTGATGTCTTCGACACAAAATCATGGAGCGTGAGTCCATCGTCTTGTAGGAACTTGTTGGCCCGAGTCGACAAGCAGACTTTACTGCTACTACATCGTTTTAGGCTAGACCACCAAAACTTCTGTACCGGTGCTTGGAACATCGTCTCAAATTTGTTGGGAAATATTAATAGATGTTCGATGGCATGAAAGGGGAAGTTTGGTGGCTCAGTGGGGGAGTTTGTTGAGCTGCATGCGTGTTTGTTGTCAAATACTTGGGACAAGTGTGCACCTGAAACACGTAGAAAACAATAGGCAGCAAGGTCCGGTAAACTGTGTCTCATCCAGTCGTGTTTCCGAAGGAAGGTTTCAAGCGTTTCAAGAGTATCAAGAGTTTCAAGAGTTTCAAGAGATAGCAACACATTTCAAGAGTATTTCAAGAGATAGCAAGAGATAGCAAGAGTTTCAAGAGTTTCAAGAGCATGTTTATGACGGTGCTTTTGAATGTGTCTGGATAGGCGAACTGACTTTTGAGTGACTAAGAGCTGAACTGCAATACATCTAATGTACCAATAGAGCAACTTCTTTAATAAAAGACTTCTAGCTAGCGGACATAAATAAGCTAAAAAAGAAAGTGTGTGGGCAGAGCTGCCAAGGTCAGGTCTCACTTCACTCCACTTCACACAAAAGTATGTTACGGAGCATCACATTTCAACTCATGAGACTTTGTCGTCTCGGCAGTGGCGATGAGGGACAGCTTTTCTGCGCTGCAAAGCTCTTTCTCTTCGCAGCAAGATCCAACTGTGCCGAGCCAAATTCGTTTCCCGTATTTCTGGCCAACAATGACGTATTCCCAAAAAACAACGGCAAGGAGATTGACCGTCATGAGAATCGCTAGGAAACGACGAAATTCGACGGGCATCAGCGTTGAATTGAACGCATTCTGTATCGCTACAGGTCCCATGTTGTAAATTGAAATAGATTGGTTGTCTTCGTTCAGACAATTGATGCGCAACCAGCAGGATAGGTGTCCAGGAACAAGGGTGATCCAGTAATGGATGAACATGAAACCCGTTACCAGGAGCACCGCAGGATAGTTTTTCAACCAATGCTTGCGGTAGGTAAAGCCAAAATTCAAAGCTATGGCACTGAAGACATATTGGCTTGCAATCATGAGAAACGCGACACTAGATTCGTAGTTGTCACCAAGTGCGAGAACAAAGCTGATGTCTGTCGATTCCCACTGACGACACTGGTACCCTGCAACGAAAGAGAAAGAGGCATTCACGAGTGAGACCATGGACAGGAGGTCGCTAAACTGAGGGCTTCCTTGAATTAAGACTTACAGTCTTGGTTCCTCAGCACGAGCAGTGCAATGCATAGACAAGTCAAGTGAATAGCTAGCATGCCGCAAGCACTCGCCATCGTTTGGGGGCCAAGCAACGACGCAGTCGGGCGTGTCGGCCCAAGTCTGTCGGCGGCCGTGGCCAAAGGGAGCGTAAATGCAAGAGGCACAACCAATATCCCGTCTAACCATACCCAATTCCACTCGGCAAATCCGACAGAAAACCACGCAGCAACTATCTGCAGCACAGTCTCGAGCTGTCCGTACATTATCATAAACTTGTAGGAACTAAAGGCAGATGCGAGGCAGCACCGTCCCTCGCGCAGCACTTCGATAACAGACGCGATCGACTTGTCCAGCGAAGTGAAGGGTGATACAATGCTTGCCTCTGAGTCGCTCAGTGCCACACCGACGTGTGCTGTTTTCAAGGCTCCGACGTCGTTGCCTCCATCTCCGGTAAACATGGTGATCTCCCCGCGCTTCACAAAATGAGCCACAACAGAAACTTTTTGGTCGGGTGTACATCGGCCATAAATTCTTATGAAAGGAGCCAAGATATGGGCATCTTCTTCCCATCTGCTGAGCAAAATTTGCCAGACTTCACCAGTGACCGCGAGAACAACAGCTTCGTCCGGATCTGACAGTTCTTGTATTGATGGCAGCGTTACAGACTCATCCGTCGTGCCATCAACCCACAGAACAGCTCCCATTGGATCCACAGAGCGACCTAAGACTACGCGACTGTCTTTTTTCACAATGCCGCATTCAGATGCGACTTTGATGCCCGTAAATACGCTGTCTCCTGTTACCATCGTGCAGCTTACACTGCCTTCTCTCAAATGCTCGATTGTCGCGGGGCTTTCTTCTCGAAGAGTATTTTTGAAATCCATGAATCCGACAAACCGCAAATCTCGCTCAACATCATACCGACTGACGAATGCGTATGAGATTTTGCCGGTGTCCCCCATCTTTGGTTCCGGGGCGTCTCCAATAGCTAACGCAATTTGATAGATGCCCTCCCTTGACGCATTCTCGGACATAGTAGTAAAGTTGCTGGGTAGTGAGCCTGGTGTGCAAATTCTTTGAATGCTTTCAGCACTGCCTTTGACGAATGTACAAACTTTGCCCGTCTCGTCTTGGACTATCACTGATTGACTCATTGTGGAGTGGTCGAACTCAAAGCGTTTGAGTACGTTCACTTTTGTACCATTCTTAGTTTCAATCACCGTTGGCCCGTCGCTCGCACTGTTCATGCTGGCCTCAGATGCTTTGAACATTACCTCGTCGATGAAGGTCCCAACGTAGGCTCCATTTGTCGTCTTTGTCAAGGTATGGCAGACAGCCATACCACGTTCCATGGTTTCAGCATCTTCGGCTGCCTCAGATGTTTCTCCGTTGCGGAAAAGATGAAACGATAGAAAATCAAGCCCTTGATTTGTCTGAATAATGAATGAGTGTTAGTCCTTCGAAGCTTCCGTTCACACGCGCAAGAACGCGTTCTGAGACTCTGCAACCAATAGCTTGCTTACCAGAGTGCCAGTCTTGTCAAAAAAGGCAGCCTTCACCTTTCCTGTCACTAAAATTTCACGGTTGTCCGCGCAAGCAATCCTCTTCCACAGCAGCCGCTCAGCAGAGATGCCGACAGAGACAAGAAATACTAAACGATCACATCCGAGTTACAATTAAGTAAGCCTCGAGTAATGTTGGTTTCAAATAAATAAGTTGTTTCACAACCAATGAATACGCAGCAATACGCACCTGTTGGAATTAGTGGGGGGATCGCGGTTTCAACCACGTACATCCCATAGAAGATTGCGTAGGCAGTCTCCGATTCCTTCAAAAACGAGACAGTCAAGGTGAAGCCTGCGATTCCGTACAAAATAAGAATGAAGAACACAAGCTTGATCTATAGGCCGTGTACCAAAGAGTTCAATCGGAGAGCGTAAGCTTACAGAGTGCCCGGTGAATTGAGCAAAGACAGGCTATCCTCATAGGCAAGATTTTCCTTACCTCGTGATCAAATTTGAATTGATGCCGCTCGTAAAAAAGAATATCCCTCAAGAGATTCCCTTTGGTTGTAAAGCTGCCTGTTTGCGTAACTACAGCAAGCGCCTCCTGTCCACCTTCTCCCGTCTCCAGAATAATGGAGCCCGCCGATATTGTATTCTTTTTGTGCTCTTTGGACGAATACAGCGCACTGGCCGCTGCGGCGTCAACGGCAGTCTTTGCTACGGGTGTTGCCTCTCCAGTAATTCCACTTTCATCGGCAAGAATGGTGCCTGCTTCGAATAGTAGCATGTCGCAATGGCATGTGCCTGGTTCCACTGATACAATATCACCAGGAACTAAATCTGTTTGTGGGACGCTAACAAACTTTCCGTCTCTCTTCACGTTGATTTTTCCCCGCACTTCGCCGAGTGTGTAGAGTTTAGCTTCGTTCATGTAGGTGACGTAGACCGTGGTTGCCCCTCCCAGGAAAAACATGCCGAAGTATATAATACCCATCTGGTAGTACCTGTCATTATTGATTTTGTGGGTGGGTGTAATTTAGTTCGCTCCGACGATCACAATACAAAAGCCAAGATTATTACTTTTCAGTATTTTCCTAAACTTACCAGAAATTGAACCACCACCTGGAGAGCGTATTCAGAATAGAAAGGCAGGCAACAAATTATGATGCATAAAGGACGAACAGATTGAGATCCTGAAACATAGAAAACAAGTCGCACATGCCAATGCACCAACACCCTCCGCCTGCTCGCCACACATTCCCACACAGAGCGTAATATGAAATCGATTCCCAACAAAACGTACCAAATGATATATAACTGATAGGTGTAAAAGATCTTGGAGCCTTCGACGGCGATGGTCCCGGCTATGGATGGTTTTTTCATAGGAATGACATTGGGTCCTACCACTTTTTGTCGCTCTTTGACGAGCTCTGTTGTCAAACCATCTCTGCGCATGAGCATATCTTCGATGGAATGTCCAATAATCATCATACCAGGCATAAAGGTTTCTGTGACATCATCAAAGTTGTAACGTCGTAGACGAAAAGAAAAGGATTTATCTTCATCGACTTCGTGAATGTGATATCGACCTGGTATATTGGGTCGATTGACTTCGCTGAAAATGCTAGCAAAGATACGATCGAGATATTTGAAAAAAGTGACAGTCAACTCTTTGATGCGTGTGACATATTTGGCTTCCACCGCTGCCTCCTTATTCTGTTTGATGGTGTGTTTGGTCGGCGCAAAAACAGCAATATGCGTGGCCTCGCTCAAATGGCATCGCCGCAAAAACAATGCTTCCACGGACGCAGGCCATTTGAGGACCATAGTCCAGGTAAAACTAACGATCCACGTCAATTCAAAGGCAAATAGGACTTCCACATCATTTGAGTAAGGATAGGCAGGACCATATCCTCTTTGCTGAGCATAGTAAAACGATGTCACGGCTGCCAAGAGCGCATGAAATCCAGCCAGGGTCATCAGGACGAGAACATAAATAGTGGTTCCAACAGGTGTTTTCTTGTATCCTGTTTGCGTCCATAGTGCGGGCTCATCACTTCCTTCGAGCGAGGAGTAACTGCTACGCCGTCGCTTTCCTCCCATGGTACTAAAGTCGTGAAGCGGGACGGTTTGCCCCACTGGACAAAAGCGTTGATTGAAGGCGCACCACCCAAATAAGAGCACCGTGACGACGCAGATCCAGGTGTAGAAAAAAATATGCGCCGGTGTCGTCCATCCGATTTTTTCACCCCCGTGATCCGAGCCACCCTTGTGAACGAGACGAGGATCCGACACTCCACAATCCCAGGCTTTGTCGTAGTAGTCCGTGTATTGTAGATCGCACTCGTCCATTTGCAAGACAGTGCGTAAACAGGCAATGGTATTGCCACAGGGATTGCCGGCGCAGGGATTCTCTTCTTGTGGACAATCCTGCAAGTCTTCGACACATTTCCGGCCCGAATTACATAATAGCAACGGTCGGCTGCTGAACGTGAGGTTGCCATCAACTGCTTGTTGTTGTTGTTGTTCACCTTCACACGTCAAATCCAAGGGACATTCCGTAATATCGGACACGCACACTGCTTCACAAGTCGTGGAAACAGGACATTGGAAGGTCGTATCGGCATAATCATTCCAGCCAGCAGTCGCAGGAGAGCAGCAAAATGCCACTACCAGTAAAAAGGGAAAGACAGTCTGAGGATTGCATTTTCTTCTCGTTTTGAAAAGTTTTGGAAGCCGTCTTGTAGCTGGCATGTGGAGTTTATTCATTGTTCCGTGCAAAGCTTTGGAAGACTACTAGTTTTGGTAGCTGGGCTGGTGTCTTCACAGCTCGCAGTCAATTAATTGTGATGCACTTGACTGTCACTTTGTTGGATTTACTTGAAATGCCCCTCTACTCAGCTCTCTACTCAATTAATAGCACTGGTAATAGTCATTCATTGCGACCGGGCATTTTTCTCTCTAGATTTTAGTAGCCAAGACCCAACTCGATTTTTTGGTCGTCACTGATTGATTCCAGGTGCGCCAACACCTGAACCAATAACACCCGCATGTATCGGTACACGCAGTGCTACGTACAAGGCTCACAAATAACGCACTTGGCACGTGGTAGTATCTACAGCACTGTACTCTAGAAAGTACGACGTACAGTACCGGTAGGATCGAGCGGGGAGGAACTTGGAACATCACGAACCCGACCGCCGATATGCCCGTACGTTGGGTTTCAGGGTTTCACCAGCACTACTAGCTAGCTAGACCTACTACTAGCTTGTAGTAGCTACTAGTTTAAGGAGGGTATTGAGTTTTACCGTAGAGCAGTACCAGGCTTCTACGCGAGCCCTCGCTCAGAACCCTCGTAAGCCGGTAGAGGTGTAAAAACCTTAATGTTAACAGCAGTAAACCAATGGGGTTAAGCCAAATCAATCAAATTTCGTTCTTTGGAAGCTATCAAATTGATCGACAATGGCCAAGATTTTGAGGCTACTAAAAGTTAATCAAACTGCCTACAGCATGCTCAGGGACTGCTGGGGTGGTCGCGTTCGTAAGTGGCAAGAGATTGGAGCAGTTTGCGGCGCGTTTCTTCATCCAATTGTTCTACATTGTTGGCTGTTGCTACAGCCATTTGCCTGGCTGCAACCCCCAAATGTGTCTCTTTCAATGACATGTCGGGCCGAAGAAGCATCTCGAGGTTGGATTCTTCGTCTTCCGTCCACGGATCCGGCGGGGGCGGCTCTGGAGTTGCCATGTACAGCTCATAATATTGGATTTTTCTGCTGAGATTGTCAAGTTTGCAACGCTTCCACTTACACAATTGTTTGATTTCTTTGACACTGTATGCCTTATAAGTCGCTTCTTCATTTAAAGGGCCTTTTGTGCTGAGCAGCGCACGGGCATCAGTTTCGGCCTGTTGAAGAAGAAGCCTCTTCTGTTTTTGATCCTTGATTTTCTTGGCCTCTTCTAACCTGGCGGCATGCTCTCTGGCTTGAAAGAACTCGTCAGAGTTGAGGTGTTGCCCACCAGTAGCAAAGAACATTTGGCCTGCCCGCTTCGCATTCTTGATTGCCAAGATCCTCTCCTTTGATTTCGGTACCGTGATAGCGGGAGCCTTCTTGCGCAAACGCGGAGCCACATTTCTGAGCGAGCCGCCGAAAAATCCACTTGCAGTCAACAAATCACAGTGGAAATGGTTGAGGGCTTCAATGTCTTTCAACCTTTGAGCCTCCTGTGTTTCTGGTGACCCATTGCATGCCAATTGGTGTCGCACCTGGCTTGATTTTAAGGGAAGCCTTGTTGAGGGCACGGCACCGCATTTTTTCCAACAAGCAAGGTTCCTTTCTAACGAGAAGGCCCTCTCGAATGCATTGGTAAGAACACATTTGGTTATGTAATCGTATCCACCAAAAACAAGAAGCGGCAGATCACTGACACACATGGTTTTGTGTTGGCGTTGTCGAGCTTCCGAAAGCTTTTGAAGATTTTCTCTACAAATGATCTTGTACAGCCCGCAATTTTGGTCAGTCTCTTGTGTCACGTGTGTTGCGTTTGGCACACCGGGGATGACATGCATGCCTTGCAGCCACAGGGTTGCAAGCATGTCCAGATTCATTCGGCCAGGTCCGCTGTCAACCTTCAACAACACTCTCTTGCCCGGTGTGTCTGCTGCATCCGGATGCAGTGGTAGAA
>ENA-ORBV01016021-ORBV01016021.1-microbial-mat-metagenome-genome-assembly--contig:-NODE-16021-length-10942-cov-4.824022_pt1 | contig 10942 bp, 7 predicted proteins | sample MGYA00237777_ERZ505514 | MGnify/ENA primary metagenome ERZ505514 (study PRJEB26160, sample SAMN06269048) | microbial mat metagenome | isolation source: Oligotrophic lake microbial mat | place...
CGCCTTAGTCTCGTGGGCTCGGAGATGTGTATAAGAGACAGCTTTTGGGGAGCTAACTGGTGAATCCTATCTCCAAACACTAAATTGCAGGCCTCTTCAGAAGCAAGGAAGGAACGGAGCAAAAAATCCTTGCGTTTGCAAAGCTTCTTCATGCGCTCCCCAGATTGTGCCTTCCGCTCTTTGTTAGTGACAGACACGGTGGAGTCCACTTTGGTTGGATCTCCGCAAAAACGTCGGTCACGGAAAAAAGGAGGTAAAAAGGACTGGTCAACAACATTTCCGGGGACTAGGTTGTGGTGGCGTCGGATGCACTCGTGTAGATGCTTCCTGTGCGACTTGAAAGGTTGACAGTGGGAGAGTCTACCCAGGGTTGGGCTTTCTATGGCCATAGAAGAATTCACACAGCGGCGTCCAAGGTTGTCTTGTTGACCAATGAAGCCCAGTTTATCCAGCAACTGGGATGACTCGCCCAGTTCTGCATTCTGGTTTCCCTGATCCTGGCAATTTTTCAATGGCAAGTGGAGGGTGGTGACTTTGTTGCACTGATTTGTGCCACACTGGAAATAAATGGCCTGTGGAGCCACCTCATCCAGTGTCATGCATCTTGGGTTGGTTGGCATGTCCTTTCTCCCCACTGCAACAGGTGTGTCACAAAGAGAATCAATCGAATTCCCTGACAACATGTCTGCTTGACTGCACTTGCGCTTCTTTCTGGGGCGTGGTGCTGTGTTGGACAGTGGCGTGACTGCAGTTGCTGAGCCATCTGTCGTTGCTGCTTTTGTAGATTTTCTGATGTGTGCTGTTCTGCTGGGATGACATGCTTCCATGTTCGTAGAATTGTTAGTCCTTTCATCCGCCGTGATTCTTCTTTTCCATCACTTGTCTCAGGACAGTTTGTGTCACAGCTTTCTTTTGCATCCCTGTGGATTCTCCTGGCAGCCGGTTTTCTGTCATCCAACTCCTCACCCCATCCACCGACTACAACGACTTCTCCAACAACTGGCTCCGTGGCCTCAAACAAACCGCCCGCCACCTCGTCTTCACCGTCAAGCGTTACTACCGCTCCGAGTGGGGTGACAATTGGGCCGAACACTTCACTGTCGATCACGTCAACGGCTACCTCGGCCACGAGTTGAAATTCGAACAGGAACCGCTCGTCAGTAACTATCTCCGCGTCGGCTTCGAACCCGATAACAGTTGGCGCATCTTCAAACTGCGACCCGATTTCTATCCCTCCATGAAGGTCCAGGTCGAAGACGACATCACCGCCTCAGCCGTCCTTCCCCGTGAACAACTCTATCGCCTCGACCCGGAGAACACCAACCTCAACGTCAAGCGCCTAACAAACGCGAAACGCTCTCCTTCCAACGCCCCGATGAAGCCATCCACCGCGGCAGCGACTAACAAACCGAATCCGACATGGCCAGCCCCAATACCTTCATCTCCAGCTAGGAACCTCTCACTCCAGCCAAGGTTACGGCCATGGTCGACCACATCACCGAGATGGACTGCATTAGTCCTCCCATGAAGCAACTTCTCGAAGACTTCGCCGCCAATGCAACCGGCGAGGCCTATGTTGTCTCCTCCGCCAATCCACGCCTGGTCAACGGCAAGCCCACGCTGAACCCGCGTTGCCTCCAACGCCGTCCCGATGTCGCTGCCCCGCGCGAGTCCTACATAGCCGAAATCGTCGCGCGTCTCGAACGCGAAATCCCCTCAGGCAGCCCCGTCCAGTTCCCCGTCAATGCCGTCCTTGCCGGCCGCCGCAACAATCCCCCTGACCCCTCAATCAATCTCCCGGCTCTCGCCGTCTACGGCCCCATTCACTACCAGGAACTCCCAGAGCTTTTCATGGAGTTCATCTCCAGCCTCACCGGTAAATCACCTTCCACTACTGGCTTCGGCAGCGAAGGCGCCCTCGCCCCCGTAGTCGATTGCAACAACGCCTTGGTCTCCTTCATCCTCACGCCTGCTAGTCCCGGAAATCTGATATCGCATGCGAGTCGCAGAAAGAGAACCCGGCTTTCTGCCAAGCCACAGCCGTCTCGAAAAGGTCGATGACTCCGAGGTCAACGGTCGCAAGGTTCTCGCCAGCCGCCTGGGCAACCGCATCACGCCACTATTTGTGGAACGCTTCCTAGGCCGTATGTTTGAGGTTCCCTGAGCCGTTTTCCCCGAAGAACTCCTCCGTCCGGAACTGCAGGACCCTTCCGTGTTCGCCGAAGGCATCGACGCTATTGTCGAAACCCATCGCCGCGTAGCGCAGAACTACTTCGATGACGGCAGTGTCGAATTTGCCTGCCCGCCCCTGAAAGCACTCCTAAACATCATGGCCCACGGCCATTACAATGGGGCCGGGATCGACGACCCGGCATTCCGCAACCTCTTCACCAGGGATTCTCTTCTAGCCAGCGACTCGTACCGAGCTCGCCTTGAGGCCAAGCAGCGCGTCGACCAAGCCCTATGGGCCCGCCACATCGCTGCACTCAACGCTTTCTCTACCGAAGGCGGCACCGGAATCGACCTGCCCAGCAGGCCCGCGTCAACTCACCCGCTTATGTTGACGAACTCACCGGCACCATCGGCGCAGACCCGTCGCAAGCCCTCTAAAGAATGCCTTTCGATTGCAGGCTGATCTCCGGTTCAGCCCGGCAAGCCTCGCTCAGCGCTGCCATTTGCATAGAGTCAGCTTCCGGTTGCGACTTCGAGATTTGTGAAGCAATCACATAGAGCGGGCGATCCTTCGAGGCTTCAAAGATTCTCCCGACATATTCTCCAAGTACACCGATGCTAATTAGAATTGAGCCACCCACCAGACAATTCACCACCAGCAACGAAGTCCAGCCGGGCACAACAAAAAGTCCGAGCATGATCCTGGCGATTGCGTTAATAGCTTCGAGAACACCAACTCCGGCAATCAGCACTCCAAGAGCAAAGCTAAGTCTGAGTGGCGTAGGCGAGAACGAAACCGCTGCCGTCCAGGCAAACTGCAGCATTTTGCGCAATGGATACTTGGTCGTACCAGCCACCCGCGAATCCCGCGCATAAGGGACAAAGGCTTGCGGAAAACCAACCCAGGCCACCATCCCCCGCAGAAAGCGATGTGTCTCTCTCATAGACAATAGTGCATTCAGGCATTTCCGCGACACTAGCCGGAAATCTCCTACATCAGCCGGAAGGTCGGGATGAATCAGCGTCCGCATGATTCGGTAAAAGCCCCACGCAGTAGCACGCTTAAAAGCCGTCTCACCAGCCCTGGAGACGCGTTGCCCGTACACCACGTCGTAGCCCTTGCAATACTCATCGAGCATCTGCGCGATCACCTCCGGTGGATCTTGCAGATCCGCATCGATCAATACGATCGCCCCGCCACTAGCCTGGTCGAGACCTGCGGTCGCCGCCGCCTGATGACCAAAATTACGAGCCAGGTTCAGCACACGCACCCGCGAATCCTGTTGAGCCCAATCCACCAGTACACCCAAAGACTGATCAGAGCTCCCGTCATTCACCAGAATCACTTCCGCAAGACATGGCAGGGTATTGAGAAACGCCCCAAGCCGCTGCCGCAAAAACGGCAAGGCTTCTTCTTCGTTATATACAGTGACAACAATGGAGAGCAGTCTCGGGTGAGGCCGGGCCTCAAGTAAATGGGCCGATCGCCGAACCTGCATCACAATGCTCCAATTCTTTCAAAGAGCACGTACTTTTCGCTCTGATCCAGCAAATGCCAGCCACTGTTCACATTCAATAACGAACTCAAGGGGCCATCTTCCGGCACAAGCACAAGGTCGAATCGATTTTTGTCCAGCAGCTCGCGCCACGGCTTCAGCCCGCTGCGGATCGCCAGATACTCATCCCCCAGTGCAGGGCCATAGTAGTTGTGACGGCTATCGAAATACACCTTCTGCCTCGGGTAATTGCGAAAGATCAGATAGTCAGCAATCTGGTCTGCAGCAAAGACACGGCTGGTCGCGATCCGGTCCGCATGCTTCTCAATGAACTTCACCGGCACCATAGTTTCAGGAATTTCAGTTGGCCAATTCAGGCCAGGCATGAAGAGTAGGACCACTACGACGGCGGGGATAAAGAGGCTCGTTCCTGCCATCATTGGCGTCAGTTGCCTGGTGACATCATGCAGGATCGTAACTATGGATGACTTCCTGCGTCCAGCCGCAATGGCGTCCCAGCCCAGACTCAGCTCGACAGCAAGGATTGGCGCGACAGCCAACATGAAAATCGTCATGTGGCGCACTGAGGTGAGCGAACAGTAGCCAAGAAAAAGGATCATCAACGAGTCAGCCAAATTCCTCTTTCGTACCAGAGACGAAATCACCGCCAGCCCCGCAAACAGCATCAGCATGCAGTTCAACATTTCCTCTGAGGCAAAGCGGGGAGACTGAAATTCTGTCACATTCGCATTCGTCCACGGAGACGTCAAGAATTCAATGATGTGCGCGTGAAGGTGGTATCCATAGGGATTCACTAGAGTTGCCGCCGCAACAGCAAGCCCAAGCAGCGTCAGTTGTATCGCCTCGCTCCGCCTCGCAGACCGCAACTCGACATAACAAATCGCCTCCACCGTGCAACCCACAACTCGAACACCAAGCAAGACCAGGAATATGAAAAAACCGCCGTGAAGGTTCGCCCAAAGCGCAGCCAAAGGAACCAGCACCCAGACAGCATAACGGCTAGTCGAGTGCCGATTTCGGTCCAGAATCCAGAGGGCCACGCTCAAAAAGAGCAGCGTGAACAGGTGTGGCCGGGCATGAAAGTGAATCGAGCTGGCTGTTGCCGCAACCAGCGTTGTCACAAGCGCAATCATGCCATTGGCACCCTTGACAATCGAGAACTTCAGCAGCACGGTTAGATAGAGGGTGATCAACACCGCAGCCAGAGCCGAAATCCCCTTCAATCCTGAAAGTCGATAGACGCTAGCCAGAATTACTTCAGAAAGCCATTCAAAGGCATACCAGGGTTGTCCTACCTTGGAAAACGAAAACGGGTCCTGATGCGGGACACTCCCGGTAGTCAGGATGATTTCACCGATGCGCGTGTGAAACCACGTGTCCGCGTCAAGAAGTGTCCTGGACCAACCCACCGGGCTCACGGCAAAAAGCCAAACCAGAAGCACCAGGAAAAAGAGATCGGATAGCGACGGTCGCAATAGCGCTGGAGTCTGTTGAGTGGAGGCGGGATGTGGGATTTCAGTAGTCAATAGACGCTCCAGCGCTAAGGGAGATATCGACCGAATCGGGATATGACTTTAGTCCTAAGGGGCTCGTTTGATACCTTGAGGCATGTGGGAATCTGCAGTGGTTGTGGCCATTATGACGCTCGGAATTGACCCGGAGGCCGGAATCAGCGAGAGTCTGGCCCTGCAACGAGCCGATCAAATTGCTAATTTGCGCTACTCGCTTGATCTTATGGTCCCAGTCGCCAAGACCGAGCCGTTGATTGGCAAAGCCCGTCTGCAGTATGAACTCAGAGACCGCAGCACCCCGGTGGTGCTTGATTTTGCGCCTGGGGCGGCGAATGTGGTGCGGGCCAGCGCCGAATTTAAGGCCGTGAATGGACATCTGGTCTTCCCGGCCGGGACACGCGAGATCGAGATTGAGTTTCGACTGGGCGATGCGTCGCTGAATCGAAACCCTGACTTCTTCTATTCCCTGTTTGTGCCGGCACGGGCGCACCTCGCGATTCCTTGTTTTGACCAGCCGGATCTGAAGGCTCGCTTCACTGTGAAGATGTCGGTGCCGGAGGGTTGGCAGACCTTGTCGAATGCGGATCTGGGTGTCGAGACGCAGCCGCTCTCGACTTATCTTCTGTTCTTTGGTGCTGGCAAGTTTCAGGTGGAGACGGCTGAGATTGCTGGACGTAAGTACCGGATGTTCCACCGGGAAACGGATGCGAAGAAGGTAGAGCGGAATCGCGAGGCGATCTTTGATCTGCATGCGCGGGCGGTCACTTGGATGGAAGACTACACCGGAGTCCCCTACCCTTTTGGCAAGCTCGACTTCATGGCGCTGCCCTCCTTTCAGTTCGGCGGGATGGAACATGCCGGAGCTATCAGTTACAACTCTTCGGGCGTGTTTCTGGAAGAGTCGGCTACGCAGGCGCAGAGGCTGGGCCGGGCTAGTGTGATCTCTCATGAGACGGCGCATATGTGGTTTGGTGACCTCGTGACGATGAAGTGGTTTAACGATGTCTGGCTCAAAGAAGTGTTTGCGAACTTCATGGCGGCGAAGATTGTCAATCCTTCGTTTCCAGAGCTGAATCATGAGTTGCGGTTTTTTCTGAGCCATTACCGCTCGGCTTATAACGTAGACAGGACGCAGGGGGCAAATGCGATCCGGCAGAAGCTGGAGAATCTGAACGAGGCCGGCACTATGTACGGGCCGATCATTTATCAGAAGTCGCCCATTGTGATGCAGCAACTGGAGACCATGCTTGGCGAAGCAAAGTTTCGCGCAGGGCTTCAGCGATACCTCAAGAAATACTCCTTTTCTAACGCCACCTGGGATGACTTACTGGCTGTCTTTGGCACAGACCTTATGGCCTGGAGCAAGACCTGGATCGATACTGCAGGCCGGCCCAAGGTGACTAAGACGCGAACCTACGAGGGCTTCGTCCTGCCGGATGGGTATGGCGAGTATCATCTGGACGCCAAGAGCAAGACCTACCTGCTCGCACATCTGCCCGAGATTTCCGACCCGCTGGTGCGGGCTCAAGCCTGGTCTGCTTTGTGGGAAGACCAGGTGGATCTTTTTGAGCTGGCCTTGAAGGCCATTCCTCTTGAGACTGAGGAGTTGATTCTGACTCGCCTACTGGGCGACCTCGAGCGACTGATGTGGCGGCACCCGAATGCGCTACCACGGGTTGAAGCCTTGTTGCGACAGGGCATGGACGCGGCCAAGAATCGCAGTATTAAGTCGGCCTACTATCAGGTGTACCGCAGCGTTGCGCCTGTCGAGTGGCTTGAGAAAGTCTGGCGCAAACAGATTACTATCGCCGATCTGCCACTGGCTGAGAACGACTACACGCGGCTGGCAGCGGAGCTGATGATTCGCGGCGTTGACGTCCGGGCTGAACAATTGGCCCGGATCGAGAACCCAGACCGTAAAGCCCAATTTGCTTTTGTGATTCCAGCGCTGGAGCTGGACGGCTCGGCATTTTTCGAGCAACTCAAAGATGTCAACAACCGTGGGCATGAGCCTTGGGTGCTCGAAGGATTGAGTTATCTTCATCACCCTACCCGGGTGGCTGCGAGCGAGAAGTACATTCTGCCGAGCCTGCAATTGCTGCGTGAGATCCAGAAGACTGGTGATATCTTCTTTCCGCAGCGCTGGATGGGGGCGACACTCAGTTGGCACCGGTCAGCAAGCGCAGCAGCTACGGTGAAGCAGTTTTTGGCCGGGTTGCCGAAGGATTATCCAGAGCGGTTGCGGATGACTATTTTGGTTGCAGCCGATGAGCTGCTACGCGCGCAAGCGCCTCCTCGATAACCGGCACCTTACGAATGGCGAGGGCACGTTCGTAATAGGTGGCGGCGAGTGGGTAGTCTTGAAATTCGGCAGTGACGCCGGCGAGGGAGACCAGAGCCTCGAAGTGGTTGGGCTGGATTTTGAGGGCTTCGTTCAGGAGGTCGCGCGATTCATCGAGAGTCCTGGCAAGACGAGCGGAGCCGACCAGAGCATCAATGCTGCGACTTGCGGCTAGCGCGCGTTTGAAGCAGGTGCTGGCGCGGGGAAGATCTTGGGCGAGCAGGTATTGGCGACCGATAGCGGCCCAGTCTGCACCGGGAAACTGCGGGTCGGCGGGCGGGTCTGTGGGGCTGAGCTTGGCGATATTGATCACATAACCGGTGCGAAAGCCATCCACCTCAACCAGCAGGGTGTATTCGCCGGGCAGGAGGTAGACACGCTGAGTGTAGGTGAATGGTTTCGTTGCTTCGAAATTCAGATTGTTGGTGAAGGATTCCAAGTCGCGGATTTCTACTGTGATGGAGTTGCGGGCCGAACCGGTGAAGGTTAGATCGATGGCAGGAATCTTGTTGGCCGTCTGGAATTGTCTGGTCTCCAGTTTGGGCCGCTCACCTTCGAAGCGGACGCGCGAGGAGGCGGTTCCGGTGCGGGTTCTTGAGAGCATCTCGCGGGGGCTGGAGGCGAGGTAGAGGATCTCGGAGTTAGCGGAATTCTTGATACCACGACCTACGCCGATAGCCGCTTCGAGGACATCCATTTCGGCTGGCGACAGGTTGAGGCGTTCCTTGACGTCGGTCTCGGTGATGATGTCGTTGACCGGAAAGAGACCACGAGTGCCAGCGTTCGGGATCAGCAGAGCGCGGATGGTGTTGAGCTGTGGGGAGTAGAGCTTGCGACGGTCACCGTAGAAGAGGAACTGCACTCGGGAGCTGGTTTGAAGGCCGGGGACATGATCGTAGGCCCAGATTTCGGTTGGATAGAAGATGCGGCTGGAGGGGAGTTTGCCGATCGCAGTGGGGGGCCGAGGGCGAGGTAGAGACGGCCTGCATCGGTGTTGGCACCGGAGCCGGCCTGGCCCGAGCCAAAGGCGTTGTCGATGTGTTCGACACGGGCGATGTACTCAGATTCGGTGATGGATTTAGAGGACCAGAAGCCCGTCCGGAAGACCTCGCGGGCTTTCTCGTCTGTCAGGGAGGAGTAGAGGGTGCGCTCGTCTTTCGACATTACGGGCTCCACCCGCCGGAGCCAGAGGTCTGGCGTCACAGCTAAGAGGAGGAGACCGTAGAGCGCTTTCATTTTAGAAGTCTAACCTTGCCGAGAATTGCAGCATGCGTGCTGCGTAGGCCAAGTTGGAATTAAAGGCGGCGCGGCCATAGCTGGCAATGCCGACGTTGGTGTTGTAGACGCCGTAGTTCTGGTAGTTCAAGACGTTGAAGACCTCGAAGGTACCGGTAGCGGTGAACTTCTCTTTGATGCGGAAGCCTTTATTCAAGCGCCAGTCCAGACGGTTGATAGCGAGACCGCTGAGTGAGTTGCGCTTGACGTCGGTGAAGCCTGGCGCTCTCGATGGGGAGAGAAATGTTCTGTCGATGAAGGTGTTGGCTGTGGACAGGAAGGTGCGGTTGTTCGTGCCGACATAGGCGAAGGGGTTGGTGGGGCTTAGCGAACGGAAAGCGTTGCCTGAGCCGAAGTGGTAGAAGAGGCTGGAGGACAAGCCGAAGGGCAGTGAAAGGTTGCCGTCAAAGTTGAGCGTGTGGCGCTGATCGTCGAGTGAGCGAGCCCATTCATCGGCAAGATTGAATTGATTATTGACATAGGTGAATGCTCCGTCTGTCGAGTCTTTGAGTTTTGAGAGGGTGTAGGAGGTGCCGAGTTGGAAGCGATTGCCGAAGCGGCGGGTGACTTCAAACTGGCCGCCGTAGTAGATGGCACCGCTGGAGCTGGGGGTGGTGAAGTTGAGGATCTGACCGAAGCGGGGATCGGGGCGGCCGGCAGTGGCAGGTACAGCTTGAAAGCCGGTGACGGGGTTCAGGAAGAGGTTGCGATCCTGACGGACCCATTCGTTATAGACGCGCCAGTAGACGAAGTCTGCAGAGACGGTCCAGTTGGATTTGAACTGGTGCTCGCCGCCGAAGGAGGACTGGAAGGAGAAGGGCGTCGTGGCATTTTTGTCGAGGACCTGGACGTTCTGGATTGGCGTGGGGGCTTTGCCGGTGACGAAGTCCTGGCCGTTGATTCCGCCGAAGGGGTTGGAGAGGTCGATCGATACTGTGGCACTGCGATTAACGCTGGCCTGGATGGATTTTTCACCGTTGAAGATGGACTGGTTGATAACCTGGTTGGCTTGGATGTCGGCGAAGTAAAGACCGGTACCGCCGCGGAGGACCGTCTTGCGATCACCACGCAGGTCATAAGCGAAACCGAGGCGGGGGGCAATGTTGCGATTCTGGCCACCGCGTGGAAGAACTACGTTGGATTTGAGTGTGGGCGTATTCCAGATGCCGATGTCGTTGTCGTAGCGGACCCCAAGGTTGACGGTAAGCTTCTTTGAGACCTTCCAATCGTCCTGCACCCAGAAGCCGAGGACATTGCGGGGTACGTTGATGTCGAAGTTGCCGAAGCCTTGCACATAGCTATTGGTGAGGGCGGAGAAGGCGGGGATGTTCCAGGTTTTGGGGTCGTTCCAGACGGGCACTTGAGCAGCGAGGTTGGCAGGTGCGGCGGAGAGCGGGTTGGCCTGGCCGCGGATGTTCTGCTGGAAGAGGCCAGTGTGGTTGTTGGAAAGATATTCGCCGCCGAATTTGACGGAGTGGGCAGCCTTCATCCAGTAGAGGTCGTTGCGGAGCTGGTGGGTCTTCTGATCGAAGATCTGAGGGAAGTTGAACGGTCCGCCGATGGTGGCGGCGCCGGGGATGCGGATCTCAAGGAAGTCCACGTATGGAGTGTTGGACCACTGGAACTTATTGAAGCCGTATTTGATCTCTGAGACCAGGGTGGGGGACATCGTCCAGTTGTAGCTGAGGAAGAGGCTCCAGTTGTCGCGGGTTTGTTTGGCAGCCTGTGAGGGGTGTGAGGTGCCGGTGACGTTGCCGAAGGGATTGCGCCATTCAGACTTATTGAAGCGGAAGGACAGGCGCTTGGAGGCGCTCTGTTGATAGTCGATGCGGGTGAGGTAGGTGTTGGTCTGGAAGTCGTTCTGGAATTCAAAGCGTTGGCCGGTGAAGCCGGTGGGGGTGAGGACGACAGTGGAGGGCTGGCGTTCGCCTTCGTAAGCACCGAAAAAGAAGAGCTTGTCTTTGATGATGGCTCCGCCGATGGTGCCGCCGAATTGCTGGTTCTTGAAGGGGAGGACGCGCTGGCCAATCGGGTCTGCGGCGTTGAAGCGATCAGAACGGAAGAAGCCATAAGCAGAGCCGTGGATTGTGTTGGTGCCCGACTTGGTCTGGGCATTGATCTGGATC
>ENA-ORBV01016022-ORBV01016022.1-microbial-mat-metagenome-genome-assembly--contig:-NODE-16022-length-10942-cov-4.374413_pt1 | contig 10942 bp, 11 predicted proteins | sample MGYA00237777_ERZ505514 | MGnify/ENA primary metagenome ERZ505514 (study PRJEB26160, sample SAMN06269048) | microbial mat metagenome | isolation source: Oligotrophic lake microbial mat | place...
GATGATGACGGCCGGCGACTTCGATTTGCGCATGACGGTGAAGGTCACCGGCGACGGATGCACCCCGGCCGAGTGGCGGAGGAACCGCCTGTGCGGCAGCACTTCGGTGACGACGACGAAGCCCGACGGGACACGCGACAGCAAGTCGTTCGACAATACGCCGGTCTCGGGAACGAAGACCCTGCGGATCACCAACACCGGCAACATGCCCCGGAAGTCGGGCACGCCGTCCGGCAAGTTCGTGCTCGACGAGGATCGCTGGGCGAAGGTCCAGGTGATCCTGGTCGGCGGCCGCGAGGAATGACGATGGACCGGGCGGCAAGCCGCCCGGTCCCTCCGTCCCTCAGGCCGCGTCCTGCTGCGGCAGCAGGTCGGCGTACTTCTTGAAGCCGGGCAGCTTCTCGACGCGGCCCATCCACGCCTTCACGTTGGCGTAAGGCGCGAGGTCGATGGCGCCTTCCTCGGCATAGGCGACATCGCCATAGACCGCGACGTCGGCGATGGTGGCCTCGTTGCCGACCAGGAAGGACGACTTGGCGAGCGAGGCGTCGAGCACCTTCAGGGCATCGTTGGCGAGGCCGGTGTAGAGCTGAAGGACGTTGTCGTCGGCCTTCATGAAGCCCTTCTTGATGGCGCGCGGGCGGTAGACGTTGGGCGCCAGGCGATCGAACTCCCAGAACAGCCACTCCCGTACGCGTGCCTTCTCCTCGGCGGTCTTGCCGCCCATCTTGCCGAACTTGTCAGCGAGATAGAGCAGGATCGAGCCCGACTGGCAGAGCTTGAGGTCGCCGTCGACCAGCGCCGGCACCTGGCCGTAACGGTTGACCGCGAGATACTCCGGCTGCTTGTGGGCGCCGGCGCGGAGATCGACGTGCTTGTAGGCAAAAGCCTGGCCCATCAGCGACATGGCAAGGCCCGCCTTGTAGGTTGGGCCGCTCAGCCAAATGCCGTAAAGCGTCATCTTTGACATGTTTCCTCCAGAAGAACGGTTAATGGCGCGGCATTAGCACGCCGCCTGCGGACAAGCATCCCACTTGAGCGTGAGGCCCCCCTTGAGCGTGAGGCCGTTGTGCCTGTATGACCGGGCATGAAAATTTCGGCCCGCGACATCGATCATCTCTCGGTCAACAGCACCGACCTCGAGACCACCGCCGCCAAGCTCCAGCAGCTCGGCTTCAACCTGACGCCGGAGGGGGTGGAGCCGCGCTGCATCTGCTTCCAGCCCGACAGCGACGACATCCCGAACTACCTCGAACTGCTGGCCGGCGACACCCAGCGCGTCGCCCTGGCGATGAACGTCGAGGAACTCGAGGGCGAGGAACGCACCCACGCCTGGGAAACCGAGGACGGTTTCGAGGTCGACGTCGGCGTGGTCATCGGTGAGACCGGCGGGCCGCTGCCCTGGTTCGCGGTCAAGAACGAGACGCCCGATGGCTTCATGGAGCCGGAATGGATCGTCCATCCCAACGGCGCGCTCGGCATGATGGCCATCCATGCCGTCGCCGAGAATCCGCGCGAGACCGCGAAGGCCCTGAAGGTCGCGTGGGGCGGCAAGACCGAGGAGATCTTCGACGGTTGCATGATGGTCAAGGCCGGCTCCGTGGAGCTGCTGATCTGGTCGCCGCTCGCCTACCAGCTCGAATACAAGGCGCTCGAGATCATGGCGCCGCAGGACCTGCCGGTCATCGTCGGCGCCGCCATCGCGATCGAACGCTCACGCCCGCTGCAGGCGCTGCTGCGCGCCAACAACGTGCCTTTCGCCCTGACCGAAGGCGACCGCGTACTCATCGCCCCCGAGCAGTCGGGCGGGCTGATGCTGGAATTCATGCCGCAGACCTGATCACAGCGCCGGCCCTAGAAAGCAGGCGCCGGCGCCTGGGGGACGTCCTTCCAGAAATCGGGGTCATGGCCGAAGAACAGCCTGGCCCCGCCCCGCTCCAGCGCTTCGAGACGATCTAGCGACGCCAGCATCTGCTCGCGGTCGTAAACGAAGCGCGGCAGCCGGCGGTCGCGCAGCGTGCGGCAGAAGTAACAGGCGTCGCCGGTCAGCACGATCTCGCCAGCCTCGGTGCGCACCTTGAGCGACTGATGGCCGGGCGTGTGGCCATAGGTCGGCAGGCAGATCACGCTGCCGTCACCGAACAGATCGTGCTCGCCCTCGACCTGCTTCACCGGATGACCATGATCGAAATCGGCCTTGAAGAAGCCGACCTTGGCCGCGGTCTCGGGATCCTGTGCCGCCTGCCATTCCGGCCGCTGCACCACCATGGTCGCGTTGGGCACCAGTTCGTTGCCGCCGGCGTGGTCGAAATGCAGGTGTGAGTTGACGATATAGTCGACCTTGCCGGGATCGCGGCCGATCGCTTCCAGGCGCGACTTCACGTCGTCGGCCGCACCGTACTGCTCGAAGCCGAAAATCCTGGCCACGCGCTCGCCCAGCCTGCCTGCGGCATCGATCCGGCATTGCGGGTGCATGCCGGTGTCGAACAGGGCGCGGCCCTTGGGATGCTCGATCAGGTAGGACGGGATCGGCAGCGCCACCGGGCCGTCCTCGCCCTCGATCATGTCCTTGAGGCGTCCGACCAGCCGCCCGCAGGTCATGGCGTAGAGTTTCGCGGTCATCGTTCCCTCACGCTGTCCCCTGACTGTCCCCGGGCGCTCTTTCGTCGGGCGAGCCTAACACATATGATTCGCGCCATGCGTCTCCTGCCGATTCTCTGCCTCGCCCTGCTCTGCAGCCCCGTCCTCGCCCAGCCGCAACCGCGTGTCGCGCTCGACATCACCTTGCCGCCGCCGCCCGATCACCAGCTCTCGAGCTTCGGACCGCCAGGTCGTCTGGCGATCGGCCCCGACGGCACGCACTATGTGCTGCTGAGCAGTTTCGGCCCCTCGCCCGACGGCATCGCACCCGCGGCCAGCGCCCGTGTCGAACTGCTCGCTTACCGCCCCGACGGCGGTCTCAAGTTTCGTACCATGCTGCCGGTGCAGGCCCGCGTCGGTCCGCGCGGCTTCAATGCCACTTCGTTCGGCGTCGCGGTTACCTCCTCGGGCGAGACGGCGGTCTTCCTCAGCAGCTCTAACCAGGCGATGGCCACGCCGCAACGGGAGCGCTCGGTGACATCGATCTATCGCCTCACCGTCGACGGCAAGGTGCGGCGTACCACCGTCGTGCCGCCGGCAACACCGGGCGATCCGGCGTCCTACTATCAGACCAAGTTCTACATCCCGACGGCCGACAACGGCCTGCTGGTCGGCGGCGGCTTCGGCCCCGGCCCATTCAACTGGTGGATCGGCAAGTTCGACGCCGAGGGCCAGCGTACCTGGCAGGCCGGCCCGGGGCCCGGCTATCCGGAAGATGTCTATGGTCTCGCCGTGAAGCCCGACGGCACCATTACCGCCACCGTCCAGGAGATCCAGCGCGTCATGGCGCTCAGCCAATGGTACATCGCGCGCTTTGCCGCCGACGGCACGCCGCAGGGCCGGACGCCGTTCAACACGCAGGGCACGTCGTTCGCGCTGCTGCCCGCGGGATGGGTGTCGGCGCTCAGCCGGTTCGACACTTCGCGTCCACCGGAGATCGTGCGGATCGATGAGGCGGGAAATATCGCCAGCAGTGCGCCATGGCGCTACGGGCAGACGCGCCGCATGATCGCCGATGGCGATGGGTTCGTGGCCATCGTCTGCGACACGATGGATGGGCCGCCGTGCTACGTCGTGGCCGGCCGGATCGACGGACAGGTGCGCTGGCGGAGTCCGGCGGGCAACGTCAGCGACATCGCCCGGACACCGGACGGACAGATCGCGGCCCTGGTCTGGTCCGACGACAGTTTGACCGCGCGGCTGGTCCGCTACACCGCGCCCTAGCCTCTTGCCGGCAGCCCTAGGGCTTGCCGCCGATCGTCAGCGTCTTGGCCTTGTCGAAAACGCTGACGTCATATGGCAAATCGCCGTCGAGCCGCCGATAGCCGATCTTTATCGATTTGTTGCCGAGAAATACCTTGTTGCGACCGCACAGCTTCGCTTCTTCAATGGAGAATGATTCAAGCAGCACGGTGTTGAAGGTATCGCCCTCGCCGGCCTCCATCCGCTTGCGGATGTCGGCCCGATTGGCGTCGGTAAGCGCGATCACGAGTTGAAAGGTCCCCGGCTCGTCGGCCCGCTCGCACAGGCACGAGCCTTCCCATTTCACTTTCTTTTCCTGGGCCAAAGCCGGACCAGCACCTGCAAGCCACGTTAACACCACGCACGCCAACGCTGCACCGAGCTTCGCCATGGGTTTCTCCCCCGTTGTGAGCCTTACCCGTCGAGTGCCTTCTTCAAGAGTTCGTTGACGATCTTGGGGTTGGCCTTGCCGCCGGTCGACTTCATGACCTGGCCGACAAACCAGCCCATCAGGGTGGGCTTGGCTTTATAGGCCGTAACCTGGCCGGGATTGGCCTCGATCACTGCCTTGATGGCGGCCTCGATCGGGCCTGTATCCGTCACCTGCTTCAACCCACGTTCCTCGACCAGCACGGCCGGGTCCTTGCCGGTCTCTTCCATGGCAACGAAAAGATCCTTGGCGATGCGGCCCGAGATCGTGCCGTCGGCCTGCAGGTCGAGCAGCTTGCCGAGATGCTCCGCCTTGATCGGCGACTCCGCGATCGTGGCGCCACGCCGATTCAGCATCGCAAAGAAATCGCCCGTGACGAGCTTCACGGCTTCCTTTGCGTCGCGACCCTTGGCCACCGTATCGAAGAACGCCGCCGTCTCCTTCTCAAGGACCAGCACGCCCGCATCGTAGGGCGTGAGACCGTATTCCTTGATGAAGCGGTTCTTCCGCGCATCCGGGAGTTCCGGCAGGCTGGCCCGGATCCTGTCGACATATTCCTGGGTGAAGACCAGCGGCAGTAGGTCGGGATCGGGGAAATAGCGATAGTCGTGCGCGTCTTCCTTGGAGCGCATCGAGCGCGTCTCGTTGCGGCCGGGATCGTACAGGCGCGTCTCCTGCACGATCTTGCCGCCGCCCTCGATGATCTCGATCTGGCGGCGCGCTTCGTATTCGATGGCCTGCTTGACGTAGCGGATCGAGTTCACGTTCTTGATCTCGCAGCGCGTGCCGAGCTCGGCGCCCGGCTTGCGTACCGAGACGTTGACGTCGCAGCGCATGGAGCCTTCATCCATGTTGCCGTCGCAAGTACCGAGATAGCGCACGATCGAGCGCAGCTTGGTGAGGTACGCCGCCGCCTCGTCGGCATTGCGCATGTCGGGCCGGCTGACGATCTCCATCAGCGCCACGCCCGACCGGTTGAGGTCGACATAGGTCTGGCTTGGGTGCTGGTCGTGCAGGCTCTTGCCGGCATCCTGCTCGAGATGCAGGCGCTCGATGCCGATGGCCTTGGTCGCTCCGTCGGCGAGATCGATCTCGACCGCGCCTTCGCCTACGATCGGGTCCTTGAACTGCGAAATCTGATAACCGGCCGGCAGATCGGCATAGAAGTAGTTCTTGCGGTCGAACACCGAGCGCAGGTTGATCTGCGCGTTGAGCCCGAGGCCGGTGCGCACCGCCTGCTCGACACAGCGCTCGTTGATTACCGGCAGCATGCCCGGCATGGCGGCATCGACCAGCGACACCTGGGTGTTGGGGTCGGCGCCGAACGTGGTCGGAGCGCCGGAAAAGAGCTTGGCTTCGGAGATGACCTGGGCATGGACTTCCAGCCCGAGCACGATTTCCCAGTCGCCCGTTTCGCCTTTGATCAGAGACATGACGGGTAAATAGGGTCTTGCGCCTTCCCTGTCCATGCTTAGGCTCTCCCGCAACAAAGACGTTTTCTGGGAGGCTAAAGTGACCTATCTCCGCCGTCGTTCCGTCCTGGTCGGTGCCGCCGCTGCCACGCTCGGTGCACCTGCCATCGCCCACGCCCAGGCCGACTGGCCCAAGGGCCCGGTCAAGTTCGTCGTGCCGTTCCCCCCTGGCGGATCCACCGACCCGATCACGCGCATCATCCAGGCCAAGATGATCGAGAACACGGGCTGGAACATCGTGGTCGACAACAAGCCGGGCGGCACCGGCGTGGTCGGCGCCTCGGTCGTCGCCAAGTCGCCGCCCGACGGCCAGACTTGGCTGTTCGTGTTCGACAACCATATTCTCAATCCGATCTGGACGCCGTCGGTCCCCTACAAGGACAGCGAGCTGATGCCGGTCACGCAGATCGGCCGGAGCGCGCAAGGCATCGCCAGCTTCCCGGCACGGCCTTTCCAGACATTCGCCGACGCCGTGAAGGCCGCCAAGGCCCAGCCCGGCAAGATCAGCTGCGCCGTGCTGTCGTCGAGCCTGGCGCAGGTGCTGTTCGCCTTCATGCAGAAGGAGAACGGCTTCGAGATGAACATGATCCCCTACAAGGGCGGCGGGCCGCTGTTCCAGGACGCGCTGGCCGGCGTGACCGACCTCTCGGTCTCGAGCCTTGCCAACATGGTGCCGCATGTCCGGGCGGGAAAGCTCAGGATGATCGGCGTCACTTCCGAGAAGCGCAGCGCGGCGTTGCCCGACGTACCGACTCTCGTCGAGCAGGGCATCAAAGCGGCGCCGTCCTACTCCTGGTGGGGCACCTATGCCCCGGCCGGCACGCCAAAACCCATCGTCGACCGCATGTATGCCGAAATCGTCAAGGCCGTGCGCTCGCCAGACGTTACCCAGAAGTTCATCGAGCAGTTCGACATGGAAGTGATCCTGAGCACGCCTGCGGAATTTGTGGCTTATACGACCAAAGAGCAGGAATTTTGGGGCAAGATCATCAAGGACAACAACCTGAAGCCGGAATGACTTGACGGGCCGAATCCCAGCGAAAAGTCGTGCCATGAGACTCGACCGCCGGGAATTCCTGCCCTTGATAGGTGCTGCGACATTGGCTGCACCCGCAACCGCCCGTTCGGAGAACCTGGCGCAAGGCAGCGACTGGCCCAAGGGCCCGATCCGCGTCGTCGTACCCTTCCCGCCCGGCGGCACCACCGACCCGGTGGCGCGTCTCCTCGCCGCCAAGGTCAGCGACAACACCGGCTGGGCGACGGTGATCGACAACAAGCCGGGCGCAGCCGGCGCGATTGGTGCTGCCATCGCGGCCAAGGCTCCGCCCGACGGCCAGACGTGGATGATCACCTTCGACAGCCACATCCTGAGCCCGGCCTTCACGCCGAACCTTCCCTACAGCGACTCCGAACTCTTCGGCGTGATGCAGGTCGGCCGGGCGCCGCTCGCCGTTGCCTGCCATCCCGACCGACCCTACCGCACCATCATCGACGCCGTCACCGATGCAAAGGCGCGCCCCGGCAAGGTGAGCGTTGGATTGCTTTCCGCGAGCGGCGCCCTGCTGCTGACGTCCTACCTGCAAAAGGCCAACGGCTTCGAGCTCAACCAGATCTACTACAAGGGCGGCGGACCCACGGTGCAGGACGTGCTGGCCGGTGTCACGGACATCACGGTCACCACGCTGGGCGCCCTGCAGCCAAACTTCCGCAGCGGCAAGTTGCGACCGCTCGCGACCTCCGGCGACAAGCGAGCGCCCAGTCTGCCGGACGTTCCCACGGTGGCCGAGCAAGGCCTCACGACCTATCCGACTTATTCATGGTGGGGCGTCTATGTGCCGGCCGGCACGCCGCGACCGATCGTCGATCGCATGAGCGTCGAGCTCACCAGGGCCGCCCGCACGCCCGACGTGGCGCAGAAATTCGCCGAGCTGATCGACATGGAGATCGTGGCCAGTTCGCCCGAGGCGTTCGCCGCCTTCCAGAAGAGTGAGCAGGAACGCTGGTTCAAGGTGATCAAGGACAACAATATCAAGAGCGACTGACGGCGCGGTTGTCACCCTGAGGCCAAGCCGAACGATCCCTGACTTAAGCTTCGACCCATCGGTCCCTGCCTCGTCGTAGCCAGGTCATTCGATCGTGATATTGCCATCCTGGACGACCTTGCCCCATTTTTTGATTTCCTCCGCGACGAAGGCGGCAAAGCGCGCGGTCGACGCGCCACCCGGCGCCGCTCCCTGCTCGAACCAGGCCTTCTTCAGGTCGGCCGAGGAGAATGCCTTCTCGACCGCGGCCTGCATCCTGGCGATGATCGTCGGATCGGTGCCGGCAGGTGCCCACAGCCCGTACCACGACAGCGACTCGAAGCCCGGCAATCCGGCCTCCGCAGCCGTCGGGATGTCGGGAAAGGCCGGCGAGCGCTCGGCCGAGAACACCGCCAGCGCCCTCGCCTTGCCGCTGCGGATATAGGGCGCCGCGCTGCCGAGGCCTTCGAATACCGCCGTCACTTCGCCGTTGATCAATGCCGCCGTCGCCGGGCCCGATCCTTTGTAGGGAACGTGCGTCATGGCGGTGCCCGTCATAGCGTTGAAGATCTCGCCCGCGAGGTGACGGGTCGTGCCGAGCCCGGCTGAACCGTAGTTCGTCTTGCCCGGGTTGGCCTTGCAGTAGGCGATGAACTCCCGAAGCGTGTTCGCCGGTGTTCCGGGGTAGATCACCAGCACGTCCGGGACGGAAGCGACGCTCGTGACCGGAGCGAGGTCCTTCTGCAGACCGTACGGAAGTTGCTTGTAGGCGGTGACAGCGACGGCGTGGTGAACCGAACCGAGGAGAAACGTGTAGCCGTCTGGTTTCGCCTTGGCGACAATGGCGGCGCCCACGGTGCCTCCCGCGCCCGCGCGATTGTCGATCACGACCTGCTGGCCGAACTCCTGCGACAGCTTCGCGGCGAAGGGCCGCGCGAAGGTGTCGGTACCGCCGCCAGGCGCAAAGGGAACGACCAGCGTGATCGCCCTGCCAGGCCACGCCTGCGCTCGCACCACGCCCGGCAGAAGCCAGGACGCTGCGGCACCCGCCATCACGGCGCGACGCGCCGGCCCCTTTTCCATCGTCATTGCGACCTCCCTCGTTAGCTCGCCTGCCTACGCATTGGCCATGACGCCTTCATGAAGGGAGACTGTCATGCAAGTGCTCCGATGTCGCCGCGGGAACTCAGTACCCCGCAGGCCGCATGGTGAAAGCCGCCGCCTTTTCCAACGCGGCGGCGGCGCGCAACATCGTTTCCTCGTCGAAGGCGCGGCCGATCAGCTGCAGGCCGAGTGGCAGCCCGTCCTTGTCGAGACCGGCCGGTACCGAGATGCCGGGCAGGCCCGCCATCGAGGCCGGGATGGTGAACATGTCGTTGAGATACATGGTCACCGGATCGTCCATCTTCTCACCGGCGGCAAAGGCCGCGGTGGGCGCAGTCGGCGTCAGCAGCACGTCGCATTTCTCGAAGGCCTGATTGAAGTCGCGGGCGATCAGCGAGCGGATCTGCTGGGCCTTCTTGTAGTAGGCGTCGTAGTAGCCGGCCGAGAGCACGTAGGTGCCGATCATGATGCGGCGGCGCACTTCCTTTCCGAAGCCAGCCCCTCGCGTGTTCTGGTACATCTCGGCCAGGTCCTTGCCCGGCACGCGCAAGCCGAAGCGCACGCCATCGTAACGCGCCAGGTTCGACGAACACTCCGCCGGCGCCACGATGTAATAGGCAGGTAGCGCGTACTTGGTATGTGGCAGCGAGACCTCGACCGGCACGGCACCCGCCGCCTTCAGCATTTCCATGCCGCGCGTCCACAGTGCCTCGATCTCAGGCGATGTGCCGTCGACGCGGTATTCCTTGGGAATGCCGACCTTGAGTCCGTTGATGTCGGGGTTGCGCGCGGCGGCGGCGAAATCCGGCACGGCGAGCGGTGCAGAAGTCGAATCCTTGGGATCGTGGCCGGCCATCGCCTGCAGCAGCAGGGCCGAGTCTTCGACGGTGCGGGCAAACGGACCCGGCTGGTCGAGCGAACTAGCGAAGGCCACGACGCCCCAGCGCGAGCAGCGGCCATAGGTCGGCTTCAGGCCGACGATGCCGCAGAACGACGCCGGCTGGCGGATCGAGCCGCCGGTGTCGGTGCCGGTGCTGCCCGGCACCATGTAGGCCGCGACCGCCGCCGCCGAGCCGCCGGACGAGCCGCCCGGCACCAGCTTGCGATTGTCGCCCTTGCGCTTCCACGGATTCTCGACGCCGCCGAAATGGCTGGTCATGTTCGACGAGCCCATGGCGAATTCGTCGAGGTTGGTCTTGCCGACCATCACCGCGCCCGACTTCCAGAGGTTGGTCGTCACCGTGCTCTCGTACTGCGGCACGAAGCCTTCGAGGATGTGCGACGCCGCCGTCGTCTGCACGCCCTCGGTGCAGAACAGATCCTTTATGGCGAGCGGGATGCCTTCGAGGAGGCCCGCCTCGCCCTTGGCGCGGCGCGCGTCGGAGGCCGCGGCCATGGCGCGTGCTTTCTCGGGCGTCTCGGTGATGAAGGCGTTGAGCGCACGATGCTCGTCGAGCTTCTTCAAGTGGGCATCGGCCACCTCGACGGCGCTCGTTTCCTTCTTGGCAAGCGCGGCACGTAGCTGCGCGATGGTGAAGTCGGTCAGGGACGCCATGGCCTACTCCACCACCTTGGGCACGGTGAAGAAGCCGCCGGCATTCTTGTCGGACGGGTCGATATAGACCGCACCCCCGGGCGCGTTGGCCAGCACCCTGGCCGCCATGCCGCCATCGGTGACCTTGTCGGGGCGCAACGGCAGGGTCACGTCCGAGACGCTCGACAGCGGCTCGACATCCCTTGTGTCGACCTCGTTCAGCTGCTCGATCCAGGCGAAGATTCCCGACAGCTCGCCGGCCAGGGTGCCGAGTTCCTCCGCCGGCACCTTGAGACGGGCAAGCCGCGCGATGCGCGCCACCATGTCCTTGTCGAGCGACATCCCAACACTCCGAAAACCGCTTATTCGGCGCGGTTGGTAGCCGTTTTGCCCCTGTCGGGCAACCAAGCCGGGACGTCTAGGACGCGGCCTTGCTTTGATTCAGGTTCTCGGCGAAGCGGCGCGCCGCCACGGCCTCAATTTCGGAACGAACCTCGGG
>ENA-ORBV01016023-ORBV01016023.1-microbial-mat-metagenome-genome-assembly--contig:-NODE-16023-length-10941-cov-15.156480_pt1 | contig 10941 bp, 13 predicted proteins | sample MGYA00237777_ERZ505514 | MGnify/ENA primary metagenome ERZ505514 (study PRJEB26160, sample SAMN06269048) | microbial mat metagenome | isolation source: Oligotrophic lake microbial mat | place...
AAGAATATTGCTACTCTTGGGGTGCTTGTAACTGCGCCTGAAGGTTCGAGATTGTTTTGCAATATTGCAGATCATCTTAGGGCTATTGAAAGCCCCATCCTCGCGTAAGCAGGTTGGGGTAATTTACTATCAGGTCTGATCCCTAGGAGTCTGGAACTCCGACCAGTCTTGGGCTTGCCATTTTGCTCAGCCATGCCACGATAGTAAAGTTTTGTCATTAGCCAATATTGCAGCAGTTTAGGGTGATCTAGTAATCGTCATTACCTGAATCGTCGGGATCTAATGACAAGGCAGGTTTGGCATTCCAAGGCGCGAAAAATGGTAAAAGGATTAAGCCTGGAAGTGCTGCAACTAGTGTGAGTAAGAAAAATAATCCCCATCCCTTTCGATCGAACCCTGCCAGCCAGAATATTTCTCCCAACGGTGAATCGGTTTGCATCAGTTTTTGGATACCCTGAACAAGTTCGCCTGCGACAGGTGACGCAATCAGATCTCTTCCCACTGCCATCAAGCTCGACAACAGCGCAAACTGAGTTGCGGAGAAACTGGGATGACACAAGCTCATCAAAAAACCTAAAAATCCTGCTGTCCCCAGTCCACCACTGAAATTTTCGACATTAATCGCGGCGACAAACCAGAGGAAATCCTTACCCACTAAAGCTAGGGCGTAGTAGCCCAAATTACTCACCGCTTGCAAAATCCCAAATACCCACAGAGAGCGATTGATCCCAATCTGACTCAAAATCGCGCCACCAGTCAGCGTCCCCACCACAGTTGCCACCAAACCAACACCCTGACGAATACTGCCAATTTCGGCATCTGAAAACCCTAAACCCTTGCCGCCTAGAAATGGCACTGCCATCTTCCCCACCATGGCATCGCCGACTTTATACAACACGATAAATGACAGCGTCATCAACAATCGTCGCCATCCCAAACGGTTCCACAACTCCTGAAACGGCAAAATCACGGCTTTGTCCAAACTCTCTGGCGGGGTCTCGACTCGCTCTGGTTCTGGGGCCCAAAAACTCGTCGCAATCCCCAACCCCATCAGGACTGCCATCAAGCCATACACCCCTTGCCAAGAGATTCGATCTGCGAGGTTAAAGCCGACCACGCCGACCACAATTAAGGCCATACGATAACCCGTAACATAGGTAGCTGCCCCTGCGCCCACCTCATTTACCTTCACAACATCTGTACGATAAGCATCGATCGAAATATCTTGGGTCGCACTCAAAAATGCCAAGGCTAAAGCCAACCCCGATAGCACCCAAAGCCCTTGAGATCGCTCTGCTGGAGCTAGGTTAGCCATCACCGACATTTGTAAGGCGAGCGCGCCAATCAGCAACACCAGCAACACCTGTGTCACCACGATCCAACCCCGTCGCCGCCCTAGCAACGGTGGCACAAATCGATCGACCAAAGGAGCCCAGAGAAATTTCAACGAATAGGGCAAGCTCACCAATCCCAGCCAGCCAATGGTGCGCGGATCGAACTGGGCTTTAGTTAGCCAAGCCCGAAAGGCATCATCAGTTAGGGCAAATGGTAGTCCAGAAGCGAAACCCAATAAGAGTAACGCCCCCATCTTACGGCTTTGAAATACTTGCAGCAGCGACGGAATTATTTTCACAGTTACTTGGCGATAAGGCAGACAAAATCATAAATTGTTTGCGGCAACTATGATGAAAGTCTTAAGACAAAAGCTTAAGCGTACATAAAATTATTGATTGCATTACAATGATAAAGAAGCGGAGACGCAAGTTTCCGTTCACTCCTCACACCACATTCCGCCTAGATTTCGATCTAGGCGGTTTTTTTATGGGTTTTTTGATATTTTTCTATGCGGTTCTCTATGTGTTCCTAAATACATTCTACGTAAGAGTTGTGAGGGATCTCCACGTAGAATCTATGTTTAGAAGTGCGATCGCTGTCTATTTAACTTTGCTACCTGTGATACTATTTATGGAAGTTTTAGGAAGCATTTATTTCGGACAGGGAGCACAATAGGCATGTCATCAGCGGTTGCAGTTACAGATTCTAGCTTTGATACAGATGTACTCGGAAGTGAAGTTCCAGTATTGGTCGATTTTTGGGCCCCTTGGTGTGGACCTTGTCGGATGGTTGCTCCTGTTGTAGACGAAATCGCTGAGCAATATGCTGGCAAGATTAAAGTAGTTAAGCTTAATACAGACGAAAATCCTAACGTCGCTACTCAATATGGCATCCGTAGCATCCCGACGCTGATGATTTTTAAGGACGGACAGCGGGTAGATGTCGTAGTTGGGGCTGTACCTAAGACTACGCTTGCAAACACTTTAGAAAAGTATCTGTAATTTACATAAACTAGCTAGCCCACGAGCCTAAGTGCTTAACTCGCAAGTTATTCAAATCCTCTCGGCTGAGGAGCTAAGACGGACAGTTAATCGTCTGGCATCTCAGATTGTTGAAAGTAGTGCCGATCTATCGAATCTGGTCTTATTAGGCATTCGGACTAGAGGCGTGCCGTTAAGCTTGTTACTTGCTAAGCAAATCCAAGCTCTGGAAAATGTCAAAGTGCCGCTTGGTTCGATCGACATTACTTTCTATCGAGATGACTTAGACAAAGTTGGGCTGCGCACTCCAGGCAAAACCGATATTCCTGTTGATATCAATGGCAAAATTGTCGTCTTAGTTGATGATGTAATTTATAGTGGGCGCACAATCGGGGCGGCCTTGAGTGCTGCGAATGATTATGGTCGTCCGCAAGTGATTCGGTTAGCGGTTTTAGTCGATCGAGGACATCGAGAGTTACCAATTCATGCTGACTTTGTGGGTAAGGTGTTGCCTACCGCAAAAGAAGAACAGGTAAAAGTATTTTTGCAAGATCCAGACGGACGCGATGCGGTGGAACTGATCAAAAAGAGTAAGTAAGCTAACCCCGTCACTTCAGTGCGGGGTTAGCTTACCTCTTAACCTGACACTCGATAATACCTTCTACACCGTCACGCGCATCAGTTAGGAAATCGGAACACAACCGTTAGAAGCTAAATCATAATTTGGATGGGTAGAGTTTTTCTGCCCATCTTTTGCTTTTGTTTTTTAAGTTTTTACGACAAATTTGTCATAGTCATTCTGCGCTCTTTGCTCGTAAGCATCTCTTTGCTCCGCCTCTCGATCGCTATAAAAAAACGAAAGTAGGGCAAATCGCTGTCCTGCGGTGACATCAGTAGCCTCGTGCAATAACGAGCAAGAGAAAATCACGGCACTGCCAGTCTCTGGTTTATACAGATGGGGTGCGTACTCTGGAAATCTGAGGTAACCGCCTTCATATTCGCCCACATTCAAGTTGAGCGTCATGGCAAACTTGCGGTGCTTTGTGCCACCTGTGGTGTTATCGCGGTGAGGACGAAAATAGCCACCACGTTCGGATTCATAACAAGCAATTTTGTAGGCTTCGCGGCGCGTTACCTCGTAATCAAAAGCTTTCTCAATTTCGGGAAACACCAATTTCTGCATGGTTCGATCGATAAAATCTCTAACTTGAGCTGCTTCGATGAAGTGATCTTTGCGAACTTTGTGGCTGTAGTCGATATAGCCAACCGTACTTTCCCCTTCACGCTTCATAAAGCCTGAATCATCATGTCCCTGCGTTGACCAAATCTCGATCAAATCACGGCAGGTATTCGGCGAAATTACATTTGGGATCAGCAATACAGGAGCTTGCATAGAAATGTGGCGTGGTGCTTCTTTTGGCAGCAGATGTTTGATGTCTTCTAATATCTCTGTCACTGGCTCGGGCATTTGCCGCAGACTGTAGATCTTGACGATCCGTAAGTTGGGATCGAGTAAAAAAATAACGCGCTCAAATTCTATGTCAGTTCTGCGATCTCGCTGAATTTCTTGGCAGACACCATAAAGCTTGCTGGCTCTTAAATCTGGATCGGACAGTAAAGCATATGGGATGCCGTGCTTTGCTGCGAACACAGCACGATCTTGCGGCGTGTCAATACTAATACTAATAATTCTCGTGTCTAGTCGATCGAATTCGGTGGCTCGATCTTTGAAAGCACAGGCTAAAGCCTCACAGGCGGGGATGTCATCTTTGACATAAAAAATCAGCACGATCGCTTTGCCAGCTAGATCTCTCAGGACAGAGGTTTTGCCATCTCGATCGATTAAAGCAAATAGGGGAGCGTGATCTCGCACACCTAGAGTTTTGGTGTTAAATTCCACAGTACCTCTTGCTCAAACGGATCGCAAAACTACTTGAGTCTGGTTATGCAGGTATATTACTTAATTTTTTGAGATATTGACAGACTGATTACTGAAATCATGGTTGCCACAATTGCTACATAGTTTTGAATCCAGCTCAGGGCTAATTCTAAACACCATAATAAGTTCGATACCATGTCGTAAATTTCTCTAAACCCACCTCGATCGATGTGGCGGGTTTAAATCCCACATCTCGCACCAAATCATCAATATTTGCATAGGTGATTGGCACATCGCCAGGCTGCATTGGCAGGAGGTTTTTCTGGGCTTTCTTACCTAAGTAACGCTCTAATATTTCAATAAAGTAGAGCAGTTCTACAGGTTGATGATTGCCGATGTTATAGATTTTGTAGGGAGCATAGCTGGGATCTAGACTGGAATCTAAGTCTGGGAGCGGAATCCGATCGATCGATTTGATCACACCTGCAATGATGTCATCAATATAGGTAAAATCTCGCTGCATCTTGCCATAATTGAACACGTTAATTGGTTCTCCCGCCAGAATCGATTTGGTGAAAGCAAAATACGCCATATCTGGACGACCCCAAGGACCATATACCGTAAAAAATCGCAGCCCTGTAGTTGGGATGTCATACAGATGGCTGTAGGCATATGCCATCAGTTCATTTGCTCTCTTGGTGGCAGCATAAAGACTGACAGGTCGATCGACCCGATCGCTAACGGCAAAAGGAATCTTGGTATTCGCACCATACACCGAACTCGAAGAAGCAAAGATGAGATGCTTAACTTGGGCGTGCCGACAACCTTCCAAAATATTGATAAAGCCACCAAGATTGCTATCTGCATAAGCATGAGGATTTTCGATCGAATAACGCACACCCGCTTGAGCAGCGAGATTCACGACGACATCAAAAGATCGATCGCTAAATAATTTGGCAATACCCGATCGATCGGCGAGGTCTAATTTTTGAAAGTGAAAATTTTCGTGTTTCTGAAGTTGGGTGAGGCGATCGAGTTTTAGTTGGACATCATAATAATCATTCAGGTTATCGATCCCAAACACAGCATCACCTCTAGCCAGAAGCGCGTGACAGAGATGAAATCCAATGAAACCCGCCGCCCCCGTAACGAGAACTGAGAATTTATGCAATTGATTATTCGGATTATTCAGTTAATCGGCGATCGAGATCACAATCCTGGCGCAGAATTAATTTCTGTCGTGCCATCGTTGTAAATGATTTTGATTTGACCATTGACCAACGCAAACTTGGTAAGCCCAGATGTGGAGATCAAATATCTTTGACCACCTAGCATTTCCATATCAACCAAGCCTTTGTCGATCGCATAAGCCGTTTTACCATCAGGCGAGACGTTGACATCGACATTGTAGTAAAGATATTTCATCTCTTTTGCCACAGAAAATGAATCCTGAGTGTTAGCTTTGTGTGCTTCGATCCGATTGACGCTATATCGATCGACACCTTCAGGCGACTTCAAATATCCCTCAGAGTAGACAAAAGGAGCCATCGCTTTAACTGTGCCTTCAGTGCTCTTGCGCTCTGTTGCCACCTTCATATCTTCCATGATGGCGCGAATTCGATCGGCGGTAATGGTCTGACTCGATCGATCGGGCGACTCAATCACGAGTTGCGCGATCGCCCCTCGATCGATCGCCAAACTTGGTGACGGGGTAAACATACTGGCAAGTTGACTGAATGCCAGAACCGAAAATGTAAGCTGAATTAGCTGGATAGGACGCATGATTAATTCACTCCTCTTAACTCTGTTGACAAATTATAAGTCTGTTAGAAAATGCCAGATTTTGCCGTATCGTACACCAGAACAAGTCAGAATTATGTGTGTGGATTGATGTTTATCGATCGGGCTAGCATCTCTATCGGGCTATAAGTGAGGCGCGGCTGGATTCGATCGCGTGGGTATAATACTTCTGCAAATTTTGGGTGGCAGATGACCAACTCCATCTTTCGGCTTCTTGGCGGACGCGCTGACGGAAAAACGGCAAATTTTCCAACATCTTTTGTGTACACGCCAACAAACTATCAGGCAGATCGGGATCGAAGAGATAACCATTCACGCCATCGGTAATGATGTCTGGTACACCGCCAGCATTTGCCGCCACTACAGGACAACCTGCTGCCATCGACTCTAAAACCACTAGACCTAAAGTTTCAGTCCGAGACGGAAACACAAACACATCGCTCGATGCAAAAGCCGATGCTAACTCTTGACCCTGAAGATAGCCGACAAAATGCGTGGGTGTGCCAGCAAACATCCGTTCTAATTCTTGGCGAAATGGCCCATCGCCGACTAAAGCCAGACGACTATTGGGAATTGCCGCCAATACAGGCAGTAATTTGTGAATTTCTTTCTCGGCAGATAGCCTGCCCACATACAGCAACAGCGTCGCATCACTATGACCTTGGCTAAGCTTCGATCGAATGTCTGGATCTGCCCATCGTGGATGAAATCGATCGGTATCGACCGCTCTTTGCCATAGTTCCAGTCGCTCAATCCCATGTAATCTCAAGTCTGAAATCATGGCGGTCGAGGTTGCTAGGTTCAAATCAGCTTGATTATGCGCCGTTTTGAGCAATTCCCACATCGCCCCTTCCAGAAAGCCTAAGCCATAGTGATGTAAATACTGCGGCAAGTGCGTGTGATAAGAAGCCAGCAGAGGTAACTTCATTGACTTGGCATAAAATAAACCCGCCAAGCCCAGCACCGCAGGATTCACCACATGGATCAAATCGGGCTGAAATTGCTCTAGGGCATAGCCGATCGACGGACGAGGCAGAGCCAGCTTCAGTTCAGGGTATAGCGGTAAGGGAAATCCAGACACACCATAAATCTTCGCGCCACAATATTCAGTCAAACCTCCATCTGGCGAGAAAATCATCACCTCGTCACCCAATTTCACCAAATGCTCAGCCGTATATTTCAGTCGGGTGACAATCCCATCAACTTTGGGTAAGAAGGTTTCGGTAAATATGGCAATTTTTCGCATGAAATATCAACAGGGGATGAGGGTTAAATACCAAAAGCTGAGGGCGAAGAAGTCGATCTTACCTTTGAGAAATCATCACACATTATCGGCAGCAATTATCGATCGAGTTATGACCATATGGCGCATAATTTCAGGCGCATCGATCGACATTTCAGCATTAGTTTAATCACGCTCAATCTTTTGATACCTTGTGTAGCAACTTCCCCTTGCCAAGGCTTATGATAGGTGATTATCAGAATTGAGGTTAAAACATGGCTGAACAGTATGCTTATCTGCGTGGAGAATTTGTGCCTTCAGATCAGGCAACAATTAATATTCGTACTCACGGTTTTTTATACGGTACGGCAGTGTTTGAGGGGATTAAAGCATACTTGTTAAACGATCCAGAGCAGATGGGGGTGTTTCGGATGACGGAGCATTACAAGCGGTTGCTCCAGAGTTGTAAAATTTTGCGACTTCAATCGCCACTTAGTGCCGCCGAAATGGGTGAGTTGACCGTAGAACTAATCCGCCGTAACCAATGCAAAGGGCAAACCTACATCCGCCCAATTGTTTACAAAGCCGATCTACGCATTGGGCCAATTTTGACGGTTGAGAATACTCATGATGATTTCTGCCTTTTTACCGTGCCGATGGAAGGCTATCTCGACACCACAAAAGGCATCCATGTTGGGGTTTCCTCATGGCGACGGTTGGATGATAATGCCATTCCTGCTAGAGCTAAGGTGAACGGTGCATATGTGAATACGGCTCTAGCTAAAACTGATGGGCATATGGCGGGCTTTGATGACGTGATCGTGCTCACCAATGATGGGCATGTCGCCGAAGGCAGTGCGATGAATTTATTTTTGCTCAGAGATGATCGACTAATTACCAGTTCGATTACCGATAACATTCTTGAAGGGATTACCCGCAGCACAATTATCCAACTGGCACAGAATGAGTTGGGATTGTCTACGGTTTCACGTCAGATCGATCGAACAGAGTTATATGTTGCCGATGAAGCTTTCTTTGTTGGCACTGCGACTGAAGTTGCGCCGATCATCAAGATCGATCATCGTCCAGTTGGAGATGGTGTGATTGGCGAAGTTACCAAGAAGCTCCAAGATCTCTTCAGTAAGGTAATTCACGGCCATCTACCTAAATACGAGCATTGGTTAACTAGGGTGTAGTTACTGCCGTCATAGTTCTGAATAAATTCTGAGGGAACAAAGTCACAGGCTATTGTTGTCTTTTATTACTATGTTGGGATATTCCTGTATCTTTTGATACAATACATAGTCTTAAAATACTTTTTAAAAACCATGTTGATTTTATCTGTAACGGATGTCATTCCCGTGACACTTTCCACTCCTTGGGGTAAAGAGGATGGCATCCGCTATGGCAAGTCGGCATTTTTGCCTGTTCAGACCTATCCAAATATTGATGCCGCGATCGTGTCATGCCGTAAAGATCTAGATGCAGGATTGATGTCGATTATTGTCAAAGATGGCAACAAAGTTGGGCTTTGGTGTCCTTTGCCCGATCTGATGCAAGGACACAAATTGCCCTCGGCGGCATAGTCAATAACGTAGTCGATCGATTCACACGCCTTGATAATAGGTAGTTACACCAAAGATCAGAAACAATAAACCGCCAATTCCCGTGATCGTGCGTTCCGAAATTCGTCCTGCAATCAACCGACCACCTATTACGGCAATTACTGTGCAGATCGCATGTCCTAAAATTGCTCCGATCGTGACGGCAATTGGGTTATAGGAAGCGGCTAGAGCAATCGTACTAATTTGAGTTCGATCGCCCCATTCTGCTAGAAATGTCATGACAAAAGCCTGAACCCAAGTGCCTAACTGGGGATAGTGCGATAAAAACCGACCTAATCCACCTAGAGTTTTCCCCCAAGATTTGTCAGACTCCTGCATCTCTACTGTCTCTTCTGCTTCTTTAACTACTGCACAATCAGATTCGATCGGCATTCTTAGGGCATTATAAATTAGCTTCACGCCAAAGATCAAAAACAAAGCGATTGTACCGTAGTGAGTGTAAATCTTTGGCAGCAGTGATACTGCCTGTCCCAATAGCACTGAAAGTATCGTCATCAGCGATAAAGCTGCGATCACTGCCGAAAACACCAAGCGGTGGGAGTGACGCATTGCCAAAATCACCGCAATAAAAAATGTCTTATCGCCTAATTCTGAAATCGTAATCAGTAATAAACTCGCAGTAAATGCTGTTAGCATCTCTTCAAACTCCCTAAGGTAATTCCCTGACAGAGCTTGAAGAGATACATCAGACCTCACCAAGCTCACATCAGCTACTAAATCAGTAACGTGAACTAAGTGAAAGTCTCGCTCCCAAGTTTTTGAATTGCTTCAAATTATCTTGTCACTTGAACCAGGCGTTTTGCCAGTATGTTGACTCAAGTGTTCTGGTTTTGATGATCCTAGTTTTTAGCTAGAATTATCTACCAGAAGCTACTCCCTTTCGTTAATTCCCATTTTACTACACTTAGTCGCACATCAGCTAGTTCGACCATTGACATCAAGCAACTGCAAAATCAGAATATTCGCGCATTAACGGATGGTGGAACCCCACTACAATTTCTTTTTTGGAGATGCCCATTTCTTCGAGTTCTTTGTCAATTTCAATATCAGTATTGTTTTCTTGAACCCAAATTTTGTCATCCTTGATATCAAATTGAAAAACGGCATAATTAATGCGTTTATCACCTTCCCAACCAACTCTCAAAAGCAGATAGTGATCTCGTTCAGAGTCAATAATTAGTTGGGTCTCGATACCTTCTTCTTGCCAAATATTGACATATTTATTTAAAAAATTACGGATACTTTGGCGGTAATGGGTTAGTCTATCCATGACTGAATCTCCTTATTTAATAGGTTGTATACAAGCAGTTTTACAGGGTAGGTTTGAAGGACTTTCTGAATCAAATCTTCCGCAAAGAAAAGATCGTAAACTGGTTCAGGAACCGCTAAATAGAGGGTGCGATCGGGTTGTTTTTCGGTCAATGCCACTTTGTAGCAAAGGTATTGCCCAAGGGCTGCATAAAAATCTGTGATTTGAGAGACACTGCCAAAGCTTTTAATTTCTACGGCTATTTTTGTCGTCCCCTTCTCCGCTCCAATTAAGCTTTCTAGGCCCAGATCGATCTGGATGCTAATTTTGCCAATTGATATGGACAAAGGATCGTGAGAAATTTTCCACCCCGCATTGATGAGGGTTTCCTTTACCCAGTCATGGTATCGATCTCTGGCAGACATGGCACTACATCTCTACTTCTATGGTAATGGAGGTATCGCAGTTGACAACTCTGACGCAGGCGATATATTTACCAGACACGGGATATTTATAGGTCTAAAGCTGAGCCAAATTATAGCAGCACCAAAGGACTCGCTAATTAATTTCACATCAGCTAGCTCGACCATTGACATCGGACTGTATTCTTTTGATAAAATATGGCGATTAATTGTAATCACAAAAAATATACGAAACGCGAGAAGCTCAGTGGCTTAAGCCCTGAGAGGTAAGCGAACGAGCGGTTTTAACCGCCTTGAAAAATCCTTGCTACAAATAGTCACTGTAGTGATATGATATTAGCTATGAAACAAGTATTAACGATAGTTTGCAAGTTGCAACCCACAAAAGAGCAATCTTCTCAAATAGAAGAAACTCTAACTGGGTTCGCT
>ENA-ORBV01016024-ORBV01016024.1-microbial-mat-metagenome-genome-assembly--contig:-NODE-16024-length-10941-cov-6.424153_pt1 | contig 10941 bp, 12 predicted proteins | sample MGYA00237777_ERZ505514 | MGnify/ENA primary metagenome ERZ505514 (study PRJEB26160, sample SAMN06269048) | microbial mat metagenome | isolation source: Oligotrophic lake microbial mat | place...
CGCTGGGGCCGCAAGCCGGGGCCGACACCGTCATCGCGCTGCAGCGTGCCGAGCTCGACGACACCATGGCGCAAACCGGTTGCGCGTGCATCAATGACCTGAATGCCGAGCGGCTCTGGACGCCGCAACGCCGAGCCGATCAGGAGTTGGTCAAGCCGCCGTCGAGGGGGACCGCGATGCCGCTGATCCACGCCGATTCGTCGCTGGCCAGGAACAGTGCCAGGTTGGCGCAGTCCGGCAAGGTGCCCAGGCGCTGCAGCGGATGCCGGGCTGCCACCACCGCCTGCTGCTCGGCAATGGAGGATGTGTCCTTGTTGCGCTCGGCACGCTGGGTCCAGACCGTAGTGACCAGCGGCGTGGGGATCGTGCTCGGGCAGATTGCATTGGCACGAATCTGCTTGGGGCCGTATTCCACCGCGATCTGGCGCGTGAGGCCGATGACGCCCGCTTTGGCAGCCGAATAATGGGCAATCGCCGCGATACCGATCAGGCCGGCCGTGCTCGACTGGTTGATGATGGAGCCGCCACCTGCCTTGATCATTTCTGGCAACGCGTATTTCGCGCACAACCAGACGCTGGTCAGGTTGACGGCGATCATGCGGTTCCACTGTTCTTCGCTCAGATCAATGGCGTTGCCGGCCTCGCCGATACCGGCGTTGGCATACAAGACATCGAGTTTGCCAAAGGCCTGCACCGTGTCGGCCACCATGCGCTCGACGTCCGCCGAGCGGGTCACGTCCACCCGCGCGGCGATCGCATGCTGCGCCTGTGCGCGGTTGATCGTGTCTGCGGTCTCGCGTGCGCCGGCTTCGTTGATGTCGGCACACATGACCTTCGCACCCTCTTGCGCGAACAGCTCGGCCGATGCCCGACCGATGCCCGACCCCGCACCGGTCACGATTGCGACTTTTCCCGCCAGTCTTCCAGCCATGGGTTTGCTCCTTTATGTCCGATGGTTCGACCAGGATCGGTCGACGCGCAGTTTAGCGCGCTGCGAGCACTGCCAGCGCCACCGAAGCCAGGCGCGACTGCAAGGAGTCGGCGCGCCAGGTCAACACGATCGGCACCGTGGCACCCAGCACCAACCCGGCGCAGTCGTCGCCGCCCACTTAGTTGAAACCATGCGCTGATCGACCGTTGGAATGTGGTGGGCGCACTCAGTTACCTGCCGCCAGACGAAGAGGTGGCGATTGTGCAGGCGCATGTACCGCCCCAAGCCGATGCGCCTGGCACAGCCCTGGTATGGGCCATGGTGGCGCTGGCCGGACTCACGCGCGAGGGCCTTGCTGCCGGTTGCCTGTCCACCCGGATGTCGCCACGCACGGTGGTCACTTGGGGCGGGAACATCGAAATTTTCCGCGACCCGGCGCTGGCGTTTCCCCTGACCTTTCTCAACAGGTACGACGAAGCCGAACGGGTCGTGGTCGCGCAGTCCTACCCGCAGTGTGTTGACGACGAACTCGACCAGTCGTACCAGAACCGCCGGACCAGATTGCCGCTGGAAATTACAGCGCCATGGCATCCGCGCAGGCCAGGGCACGCCATCAGGAGCAGATCGACGCTTTGGCCGCAGCCTCGCTGCGCGCGCTGACCGGCGACCCCCTTGCACTTTCGCGGCCAGCGCTTGCCCCGTGGTGGGCAACTGCTGCCGCCTTATGCGCTGCACCTGCAGCCGCTGCAGGTGCGCGATGATTTCGCCAGCTTCCGTGGCGCTTCAGACGGCCTGGCGCTGCGTTTGCGCGGCAGTGACGCCAGCTTGCATGCGCGACTCGCACCCGGCGATGCGGTCGAATGCATGCTGTTCGGATTGCTCTAACAGTAGCGCGCCGAGTCGCTGGCACCCGACACGCTGCCTCGCTTGCGCCGCAATTTGCGCCATGCTTTCGAGGCCGGGTCGCTGGCCGTTCACCATGCCGGCCGGACCGGCACTGCGCAAGGCCTGTTGTTGCACACCGTCATCCAGATCTGTCACGCGCGGGTCTTTGGCGAGCCGCTGGTGGACGCAACCGAAGACCTGCTGGAGGCGACGCGCGCCAGCATGGCGCCACGGATACCGACATACCGTGGTGCCGCGCCCGTCAGTCGGTGGCGGCGCTGCAGCTGGATAACCTGTTCCGCGAGGGCGTCGATGGAGAAGCGGTGCTGTGGGCACACCAGGGGCTGCCCGGGCGCGGCGAAGCACGCAAGTTGCTGCTGGTGGTGTCCGATGGCTCGCCGATGGACAGCGCCACCAGTCTCGCCAACGACATGCGGTACCTCGACCAGCACCTGCGCGACGCAGTGCAGGCGGTGGAGTGCGCCGGGTTGGTTCAGATTTCCGCTGCCGGGGTGGCGCTGGATCTAAGCCGCTATCACCGCCGCAGCCATGGCATTGACCTGGAGGCATCCAGCGCAAACCAAGTATGGCGTGAGTTGCCCGTGCTGATTGGCGGCCGGGTGCGCGGCTGATACGGCGGGGCTGGAACCACATATTGGCGCCCGCGGCCCTCTGGCGCAACGACCGGCGGTCCTGTCGTGGTCCTGAGTTTGGAACCCGCGTATATTAATGGCTGCAAAACTATGATTACGTCGGCTGGTACCGGCGCAACCGGCGCAGCATGGTAAAACGCAAGGCGGTTTCGGGCAGCTCGCGGGCCGTGGGTTCGGTCGGCCCGTCGCCCTTTGGTTCCGACCAGGTGTTCGAAACCGCAGCAGAGTTGTTTCGTGTCATGTCCGCGCCGATGCGGCTCAAAATCATCAGCAGCCTGTGTCAAGGCGAGAAGAACGTCGGTGCGTTGCTTGCCGAGATTGACACCACCCAGCCCAATATGTCGCAGCACCTCAATACCCTGTACAAATCGGGGGTGTTGGGCAAGCGGCGCGACGGCGTGCAAATTTTTTATCGCATCATCAATCAGCACGTTGTGACCCTGTGCCGGGCCGTGTGCACCCAAATCGCGATCGAATCGGACGCCTCAGGGCCCTGAAGCTCCGGCAGGGTTTACACCGACCAGCCGGGTACCAGCGGTGGGCAATAATTCGTGGTGCGCCCTGCACAATCCTTGCTGCGGTGGGCGCGCTGCAACCTCTTGGAGAGAAGGAACGGGCATGAAAACAGGGTTACAGCTGCTTATCGCGGGCCTGCTGGTGGTGGGAGCGCAGCAGGCGTGGGCACAGGTGGATGCGCTGCAACTGCGCAGCTGGGCTGCTGCGTGCGCCAACTGCCACGGAACGGGCGGAGTGGCGCAGCCGGGCATGGCCTCGCTGGCCGGCGGCTCGAAGGACGACATGACCAAAATGCTGCTGGACTACAAGGCCGGCCGCAGGCCCGCCACCGTCATGCACCAGCTTGCCAAAGGCTACACGGACGAGCAACTCGAACAAATCGCCGGCTATTTCGCGGCACTCAAGAAGTAAGCAGGGACTACAGCATGCAACGTCGCAAACTCCTGAAGACAGCGGCCGCTGGATCGGTCCTTGGCGCGCTCGGTTTGGTCAGTGGCTGCGCCACCTCGGGTGGAGGCAGTGGCCCCAAGGTGGTGGTGGTGGGTGGTGGCTACGGTGGCGCTACCGCGGCCAAGTATGTGCGCATGTGGTCCGACTATCGGTTCAACGTGACCCTGGTCGAGCCGAATGCGGCATTTGTGTCGTGCCCGATCTCCAATCTGGTGCTGGGCGGCAGCAAGACCATTGCCGATGTCACCACCCCGTACGACACCCTGTCCAGGCGCCATGGTGTGCGCATCGTGCGCGACATGGCTTTGGCAATAGACCCGGAGAAAAAGGTGGTGCGGCTGGCCAGTGGCACGGAGTTGCCGTACGACCGCCTGATCCTGTCGCCAGGTATTGATTTCATGTGGGAGGCCCTGCCTGGAATGGCCAGACCTGGTGCCCAGGACGCGGTGCTGCATTCCTGGAAGGCGGGTGCACAGACGGTGGCGTTGCGGCGCCAACTTGAGGCCATGCCCGACGGCGGTGTGTATGCCCTATCGATTCCGCTGGCGCCTTACCGCTGCCCGCCGGGGCCTTACGAACGCGCCTGCCAGGTGGCGCACTACTTCAGCAAAGCCAAACCCCGGAGCAAGGTGCTGGTGCTTGATGCCAACGACGACGTCACCTCCAAGGGGCCCTTGTTCAAGAAGGCCTGGGCGGATCGCTACGCGGGCATCGTGGAGTACCGGCCCAAACACAATCTGGTGGATGTCGATGCAGCCGCCAGGACGCTCAAGTTTGAGTTCAATGACGACGTCAAGGCGGCGGTGCTCAACGTGGTGCCGCCCATGCGTGCGGGCGACATTGCTTTCAAGACTGGGTTGGCAACCGCCAACCGGCGCTGGTGCGAGGTGGACTTTCTGACACACGAGTCCAAGGTGGCGAAAAACATCCACGTGCTCGGTGATGCCATCCAGGCGGCGCCCGCCATGCCCAAATCGGGCCACATAGCGAACCAGCACGGCAAGACCTGTGCCGCCGCCGTGGTGGCGTTGCTCGGTGGCAAGCAGCCCAATGCGCTGCCGATCTACAACAACACCTGCTACAGTTTTGTGAGTGACGAGGATGTGGTGCATGTGGCGAGCGTGCACCGCTACGACGCAGCGCAGAAAACCATGCTGACGGTGCCTGGCTCGGGCGGAGTTTCTGCGGCAGCCAACGAACTCGAAGGCAAATATGCCATGGCCTGGGCACGCAACATCTGGGCCGATACGCTGGCGTGAGCGGTTGGCGATATTGGTGATGATCAATCAGTGATGATCAACGCGAGGTCCGGCATGGCCGTGGTGGTCATGCTGGCCGCGACGGTGTTCAGTCCCGCCGCATTGGCCCAGGCCGATGCCGCGCGGGCTCAAAGGATTGCGTCTGGCAACTGCGCGATTTGTCATGGCGAACAAGGCGAGTGGAGCAGCGACATCGTTGCGCGCATCGCGGGCCAGCATCCCGAATACATCGCCAGGCAACTCGCCGACTTCAAGTCCGGTAAACGCAAGAACAAGTCCATGGCGGAAGCGGTGGCCCGCTTGACGCCAGAGGAGATGCTGGCGCTGGGCCGCCACTTCGAGAAAATGCAGTTGCCCCGGGAGCCGGCCAGGGACGTTGATCTCGCTGCCGTCGGCAAGGCGCTGTATGTCACTGGCAACACCAGGAGCGGAATTGCCGCCTGCGCCAGTTGCCATGGACCGGACGCCCTGGGAACGGCCAGCCTGCCGCGTCTGGCCGGGCAACTTGCCGCTTATATCGAAGCCCAGCTCAGGCAGTTTGGCCGCCGCGAGCGCACCAATGAGAATGCGGCGATGCATGCCATCGCCGGCAAACTGACAGCAATGGAAATCGCCGCGCTGGCGCATTTCCTGGCTGGGCAATAGCGGGCTGTTTCACGCGCAGTTTGCACATCCCCGCAGAGCCCTGGTCGGGCCCGGCACGCAACTGCGGACCAGTCCCGCCACCAGCGCCGCACCACCCGCACGAACAGGGCGGCGGCGAAAAGCGCAGAATGCCGGGATTCGTTCGATGGTTTGCTCAGGTGGTATTCAATGGCGCGTGGATTGCTCAGGTTTGTGTCTGCGAATTGGCGCGGACCCAACCCAAAGCCCGACAGCCTCCTGCAAGCGCTGCGGCACAACCACGCTGATAGGCGTGTATGGGGCCACTGGCTGTTGTGCCTTCTGGGTCTTGCAGTTTCCGCGGGCGTTCAGGCGCAGGAAGCTGCAGCGCTGGTGCCGATCCAGGTTTCGCCTTCGGCCTGGTACGTGCAGGGCCTGTCGGCACTCGGCTCGCCGGCAAACCAGAACTTCATCTCCAACGCCGGTTTCCTGGTGACCCCGAACGGCGTGGTGGTGGTGGATGCGCTGGGTTCGCCGGCGCTTGCGCAGCGCCTGATCGCAGCAATCGGCAAGGTCACGGCGCAGCCGATCACGCATCTGATCGTGACGCACTACCATGCCGACCACATCTACGGCCTGCAGGCTTTCAAGGCGGTTGGTGCGCGCATCATCGCGCACCGGGCGGCGCGCGCCTACCTGACGTCAGACACCGCGCGCCTGCGCCTGGAGGCCTCGCGCCGGGAGCTTGCGCCTTTTGTCAACGCGCAGACGCGGCTGGTGCAGGCCGACGATTGGCTCGATGCGGACCAGGAACTGAGCGTGGGCGGCGTGCGTATCCTGATCCGCCATGTCGGGCCGTCCCACACGCCCGAGGACCTGGTCGTCTTCGTCCCGCAGGAGAAAGTCCTGTTTGCCGGTGATCTGGTGTTTCGCGCCCGCATTCCCTTTGTCGGCCAGGCCGACAGCCGGCAATGGATCAAGGCCCTGGACGGTTTGCTCGCTTTTGATGCGGGCACCATCGTGCCGGGCCATGGGCCGGCGTCGACTGCCGCGCGCGACGACATGCAACTCACACGTGACTACCTGGTGCATCTGCGCACCACCATGGGAACTGCGGCGAAGAACCTCGATCCGTTCGAGGAGGCGTATGCTGCAGCCGACTGGAGCCGCTTTGAGAAGCTGCCCCTGTTCCGGGTTGCCAACCGGATGAACGCCTTCAACACCTACTTGCTGATGGAACAGGAAAACAAATGAACCCGGCTGTCAACACTGCACGCTGGCGTCTGGAGCGTCGTGCCTTGCTGGCGGCAACCGGGCTGGCCTGCGTGTCGCACCTGGTCTGGGCGACCGAGCCGCGGTTGCCGGTGGCGACTGCGTTGGCCGAGCATCTCAACGCCGCCCTGGGCAAGGGTGGCCCTTTGGTGGTGATGGTGAGTTTGCCAGGTTGCCCATTCTGCAAGGTCGTGCGCGAAAGCCATCTTGCGCCGATGCACCGCGAGCAGGGTCTTGCGGTGGTCCAGCTCGACCTGCAAAACCGCGACAGCGTGCGCGACTTCAAGGGCAGCACCGTCACGCAGGCGCAGCAGATTCAGGTATGGGGTGTCCGCATTGCGCCCACGGTGTTGTTCTTTGGGCGCAACGGCGTCGAAGTCGCGCAACGCCTGGTTGGTGCCTACCTGCCGGATTTTTATGGGGCTTACCTGGACCAGCGGCTCGAGACGGCCAGGAAGGCGTTGGCGTAGGCGCACTGGCCGTGCGGGCCAGGGTTGTGCCAAAGCGCTCTCCTGACTTTCATGAGTCGGAGTGACGCGCCCCGAATCACAAAATGATCAGAGAATCGCTGGTTTTGACTGCGAGACTTCCTGCCGTCGCGATTGTGAGCTATTTCACGTTGACTTTGATGCTTGAGAGTGCCGAGTTCCCGGCTACTTTTCCTTGTCTTTTTGACGCGCCTCTGCGAGCTTCATCTGTGAGAGGGCGATGGCCAGCGACACCCAATCCTGGGTGAGCTTTCGAAAGCGTTTGTAGGTCGCCAACTCCTTCTTGATTTTGGCCACATAACCCGGCCGCACAAAGCGGGTCGTACTCTTGCCCTCAAAGCTGTAGCTGAGTTGATAGAACGGACCGTGCTTCTTGGGATTGACCGGATCCATGCAGGCGCAGCCCTGTTTCTGGCACGACGCGAACTGGCGCGAGAGCGAGCCCGAGCGCATCTCCCCCAGCGCCCCCAGTTCCTGCTTGATCCTCTCGATTTTCTTTTCAATTTGGGGTTGATTCATACGTGGATTTATAGCATGATTTGTCAGATAGCAATATGCGGCTATCTGACAAATTCAGGAGCCCATGATGACTATCTGGTCGCACTGGTGGAACGCGGTTGTACCCTTGCGCGCAGCGTGCTCTCGTCAGAGAACCTTCTTGTGGCTTGCCGTCGCTTTGGCCGGGTTTTGCACCCGTGGCGACTTGCTCGGCGTGAGCAGCACCGTTCGCACTCTGGGCCTGGCTGAGCGCTGCTACGGCTGTCTGCTGGACTTCTTTCACTCGCCCGCGGTCGATCTCGATTGCCTCACGCGCCTATGGGCACGCCACTCCTTGAAGCTGTTTTCGGTGCACCGCGTCGGCGGTCGGGCAGTGCTGCTGGGCGACGGCATCAAGATTGCCAAGAGCGGACGCAAGATGCCAGCCGTCAAGCTTTTGCATCAGGAGTCCGACAACAACACCAAACCCACCTACATCATGGGTCACAGCGTGCAGGTGATCTCCATGCTCGTGGGTGCCGGCGCTTCGTTCTTTGCCGTGCCGCTGGGCGGACGGATCCACGAAGGCGTCAAATTCACCAACCGCGACAAGCGTACGCTGCCAACCAAATTCGGTGACCTGCTTGAGTGCCTGGACATCGGTGAGCCGTTTACGCTGCTGGCTGATGCCTACTACGCCTGCGGACATTTGGCACAGCGACTGCTGCTGCGTGGCTGCCATTTACTTTCGCGTGCGCGACGCAATGCGGTGGCCTATCTACCCCCACCAGCCACACACGGCAAACGTGGGCGCGGTCGTCCACGCGTGTTTGGCGAGAAGGTCAAACTTTGGACTCTATTTGATTGTCAGGGGGAGGATTGGCAAACTGCCGATAGTCCCGTCTATGGCGAGCGGGGCGTGCAGATTCGCTTTGTGCGCCGCGAACTCCTTTGGCGCCCACTGGGGCGACTCGTGCACTACGTGCTGGTTGACCACCCAAACCGTGGTCGCCTGATCCTGATCACCACCGACCTGGCGATTGCGCCCATCGAGGTCATTCGCCTGTATGGCCTGCGCTTCAAGATTGAGTTGTCGTTCAAGCAGGCTCTGCGGGTGCTCGGTGTCTATGCCTATCACTTCTGGATGCGTTCGATGGACAAGATCAAGCGCACCGAGGGCACGCAGCACCTGCACCACAAAAGCCAGACCTATCGCGATGCAGTACGCCGCAAGGTTGGCGCCTATCAAGGCCACTCGTTTCAATCCTGTCAATTCATTGCACCTGATGACAAGATAGTATGATTTCAGCTTCTTGACCGAGCAAGGCGACAAAGAGGATTCATGCCGATTAATTCGACCGCACGGCCTGGCGCAGAACAGTTGCCACCACGTACCGTCAGAGCGGTCTCACGCGCCTTGGCGTTGCTCAAGGCGTTTGAAGGCAACCAGAGACTGCAGTTGCGCGACATTGCGGAGAAGGCCAACCTGGATCGGGCCACCGCCCGGCGGTTGCTGCTGACGCTCATGGAAGAGGGCATGGTTTTTCAGCAAGAGGACAGCGGGCACTATTCACTGGGTCCGATGATTCGCCGATTGGCCCGCTCCTTTGTGGCGGTCGACTTGCGGCAACTGGCCGCATCGCGCCTGGAACGGCTGGCTGCTGACATCGGTCTTACCGTGTTTTTGTCGGAGTACCGAGATCACAGCGCGATTTGCCTGGACCGCTACCATGACCACAAGGGCATGGAAGTGCACTTCTGGGCCATTGGCGGCACGCTGCAAGCCAATGCCGGTGGTGCACCCAAATTGCTGCTGGCTTGGCAAACGCCTGCAGAAATCGAACATGTATTGGCCAGACCCTTGAAGACGTTGACCGTCAAGACCAGCGTCGACCGCCGAAAGCTCAAGACCCATCTGAAACTGATTCGAAAGCGCGGTTGGGAGTTGGCGGTAGACGACGTGGTGGTCGGCCTGTGCGCGCTGGCGGTACCGCTGTTGAATGTGGATGGCGAGCTACGTGGCTGCATCAGTGTGGCCGGCCTGACAGCCCAAATGGTCACGCAAGGCGAGCCTGTCCATCTCAAGCACTTGCAAACAGTGGCCGAGGAACTGCGGCCGCTGATGGAATGAACACCTGTTAACGCCTTGCACCATGCCCTCCCCTACAGAAATCATCGCTACGCTTCGCACCATCGTCGGTACCGCATTTGTCGTGACCGATGCCGCAGATCTGGAGAAGTACGAACACGACTGGCGGGGTCGCTATCGAAGCGCGACGCTCTGCGCGGTTCGACCGAAGAGCGTGGACGAAGTGGCTGCGGTCGTCGTGTTCTGCAAGGAGGTGCTTCTTGCCATCGTGCCCCAAGGGGGAAATACGGGCATGTCCGCAGGCGCTTTGCCGCCCCCAGACATTGCCAACGTGGTGCTGTGCCTTGACCGCATGAACCAGATCCGCGACATGGATCTGGTCACCAACACCATGACCGTCGAAGCCGGATGCACCCTGGCTTCGATTCAGGATCGGGCCAGTGCGGCGAACCGACTGTTTCCATTGGCCTTGGGCAGCCAGGGCTCGTGCCAGATTGGCGGAAACATATCGACCAACGCGGGCGGCACCGCGGTGCTCCGATACGGCAACACGCGTGATCTTGTCTTGGGCATGGAGGTCGTTTTGGCGGATGGCCGCATATGGCATGGATTGCGACGCCTGCGCAAAGACAACACGGGATACGACTTGAAGCAGCTGTTCATCGGAGCCGAAGGCACGTTGGGCATCGTGACTGCTGCCGTCATCAAGCTCTTTCCGCAGCCGCGCGCCAAAGCGGGCGCATGGGTTGCCACGAACGACCTCGAGAAGGCCATCGAACTGCTGGGCCACATGCAGGCGTATTGCGGTGAGCGTTTGTCCAGCTTCGAGATCATGTCTCGCCGACAGATTGACCTGGTACTGCGACACATACCCGACACGCGCGATCCGTTGACTGTCGACTACCCATGGGCGGTGCTGATCGAAGTAACGGACTCGCGCAGCGACAGCAAACTGGCCGAGGACCTTGAATACACATTGGGTGCAGCGATGGAAAAGGGCTGGGCCTTCGATGCGGCGATTGCCACCAACGCGCGGCAGCTAGCGGATTTCTGGCGCTTGCGCGAGAGTGTCTCGGAAGCCAATCGCAAAACGGGGTACAGCGTTTCTCACGATACCTCGGTCCCGATTGCGCGGATACCTGAATTCGTACGGGATGCCACGGCCTCATTGCATGCGCGAAGTTCCAAGCCTCTGGTCGTAGCCGTCGGGCATGTCGGCGACGGCAATATTCACCTGGTGGCGATTTTCGACCGCCATGGCAAAGAACCCGTCGCACTCCAGGAAGAGGCCGATGCCGCAAGCGCTGAAGCTGTCTCT
>ENA-ORBV01016026-ORBV01016026.1-microbial-mat-metagenome-genome-assembly--contig:-NODE-16026-length-10940-cov-6.853540_pt1 | contig 10940 bp, 10 predicted proteins | sample MGYA00237777_ERZ505514 | MGnify/ENA primary metagenome ERZ505514 (study PRJEB26160, sample SAMN06269048) | microbial mat metagenome | isolation source: Oligotrophic lake microbial mat | place...
CGCCCGGTACGCGGTGCATTCGACTTCCACCGTGATGTCCGGGTGGAAGAAGGCGCTCATGTAGATCCAACCCAGCGCCGGGCGAATGTCCTTGAATACTTCGGCATGGGCGCGGCCCGATTCGACCCAGTGTGTCGGATCGGCCACGTAGATGCGGGTCTTGATCACATCCTCAAAGCCCATCCCCAACGCCTGCAATGCGTCGCCGATCATCGCCAGGCTGGCCTGGGTCTGGCGGTACACATCGCCAGGGTACAAAATGGTTCCGTCGGGGCCCGCTGGCGAGCACAGGCTGGTCTCCACCAGATTGCCGATGCGTACCGCTCGCGAGAAACCGTTTTCCGCCTCCCATGGGCGCGATGTGGTGTAGGTCTGGCGTACCGCGCCAGCGGCAAGGGCCTTGTTTTCCTTCGGGGTATCGGTCATGGCTGCAGTTCCTCCTGTGCCTTTTCGGGTTGTGCTGGTGCCCGCCCATCCATCAATTGCCTGATATCGGGCAGGGCGTCGAGATGCTTGATGCGGTCGGCCACGGCGCGTGCCGCGCTCCTGCCAAGCGCAGGCACGACACAGGCCAGGAATTTCGCTTCCAGTTGGGTCTCGCTCAATGGGCGCTGCGGCATGCCCGTGGCCACCCGCACGGTACGGCTGACCGAGCGTCCCGCCGCGTCGTACGCCGTCACCACAGCCCCTTCATGGCAGGCTTCCAGCGCTTGTGCGGCCATGCCGTCGGTGGCAACGCGAATCGTCACACGGTCCATCGCGGCGACCAGGCGTGGATCGCACAGCGTCGCTGCGTGAAGGTGCTCTGGAGCGACGCTGCCGAACACCAGCGCAGCCCCGAGGGCGAATGTCAGGCTGAACTGCGCCTGAGTCGGGTCGGCAGGTCTGCCAAAGGGCATGTTGTCCATGACCGCCTGCGGTACTTCACACAGCACCCGGGTTGGTGCATGGCCCAGCGCCGTGCGCACCTCCAGGAGCGCTTCCACTGCGGCCTGGCCATACGAGCAGATCGGGTACTGCTTGAATGCCATGGGTTGCTGCGCCAGGGTGTAATAGTCACCCAGCCCGCCGATCTGCGCGCAATCGAGCACCCCTTGATTCATCAGGGCGGTGAACCCGTGGGGATGGCCGGCCATATCCGCATGCGCCCGGATCCCCGCTTGGGCCATGAGCGCCGCGCGCACACCCAGTTCAGCGGCCATGCCACATGCAACAGCTTTCATCTGCGTGCCGACGATGGCCCGCAAGCCACTGGCCTGCGACATCGCGATGCCGATCGCGGCGGCGGTTGCCTCGTCATCGAGCGCAAGGCCCTTGGCCGCGGCGGCCGCGGCACCCATGCTGCCCAACAAGCCGGTCGTCCAGAAGCCGCGCCAGAACAGGTCGTGCGTGAATGCACGGCCGAGGGCGCAATGCACTTCAACACCGGCAATGAAGGCGTCGAGTGTCTGTGCGCCCGAGGCGCTGGCCATCTCGGCTGCCGCCCATGCCGCTGGCCAGACCACGGCACTGGCATGCACCATGCCGTCGTAGGAAACGTCGTCCAGGTCCAGCGCATGCGAGGCAGTCCCGTTGACGAATGCCGCGGCACACGCCGACGCCGGGGTGTCGCTGCCCAGAACGGTGCACGGACCGCCGCCGAACTGGGTTCGGGTCAGCTCGCGCACCAGCACCGTGCTGGGGTGGGTGCTGCCAGCGATGGAGACACCCAGAACATCGAGCAGGCTGCGCCCTGCTTCATGTCTGGTGGCCGCCGGGGCGCTGGTAGCGGAAAATCCGGCCACCCAGGTGCCTATATGCGCAGTCAACTCCATGCCGCGGGCCCCTCACGCTCTCACTCCTGCCCGGCCACGCCCCAGTTCTTGTTGAGCTCGGCGAAGTAGCCGGTCTGGCGTTTGAGCACGATCCAGTTGTTGATGAAGTTGAGCCACTGCTGGTCGTCGATCGCCATGACGAACGCCATCGGAATGCTGTTGCGCGGTTTGTCGAGCAAAATCATCTGCAACTCCGGATATTGCTTGGTGAGGGCCGCACCCTCGATCAGGCTGGTGACCGTGAAGTCGACCTTGCCGGCCAGCAGTTCCTGGTAGTCGCGGGCGGGCGACTCGACGCGCTTGGTCTTGACCTTGGGCAGCGCAGACTGCACGAACTGCTCGAACGTGGTGCCGAGGTTGAATCCAGCGGTGAGTTTGGCATTGTTGAGCGCATCCCAGTCCTTGTACTTGTTGGCATTCTTTTTCAACACCAGGGGAAAGAAGGCGTTGCGGCCCCAGGGGTCGCTGAAGCCAATCGCCTTGGCGCGCGCAACGGACATCGAGGTGCCGGTCATGACGATATCGAACTTGTCGGTCTGAGTTGCGGTGACCAGCGACTTCCAGTCGGTCAGGACGAACTCGACCTTGACCCCGAGGTCCTTGGCGAGCTCGTTGGCTGCGTCGATCTGATGCCCCTTGTACTCGTTCGTTGCGGGGTCCTTGAAACTCATGGGGACGAAATCACCAGTGGTTCCGACGCGCAGCACACCGGATTCCTGCACCCGCAGCAGCCGCGATTTGGCAGCAGTCTGGGCCATTGCCGCCGCGGGGGCCAGCAGTGTTGCGACGGTAAAAGCCGCCAGCAGTGTGGAGAGGAAAGATCGGGACATGGAAAGGTTCTCCTGAAATGGACGTTGGCGGGACTTGATCGGGAACGTTGGCAACGGCAATTGCAGACGGGCGGCATCACTCACCTTCGGGCCCATCCGACCAGGCTCTTGCACCGGCGAAGCTAGACAGGAAGGGGAGTGGCTGCCAGAATGCCGTTCACTGGGGGACAACTTTAGTTGACCTATACGAAACTTGTCAAGTGGTCGGAATTTTCGTTTCGTGTCGAGTCAGCCGGCAACGTGTGGCGGTGTTTCGTTGGCCAAGGTCGTTGTGGTTGCGCCAGTGCGTGCCAATCCAGCATGCGTTGCGAGGTGTCGTGGTCTGCGTTCATGTGTGTGACGCTCACGCGGGTGTGCGCAAACCTGGCCCGGGTGACGACTGAGCCGCTTCATTGGCACGCAGCTTGCATGCGGGTGGTTGGTTTTTGGGTGGTAGTCTCAACTTTTTTTTGGAGATGCGTTCATGAAATTGGTTATACGTGCGCTGGGAGTCTTCGCTTTGGCTTGCGCAAGCCTGCTCGCCTCGCAACCGGCGGCGGCTCAGGAAAACATGCTCGACACAATCAAGAAGCGGGGCAACCTCAAGGTCGGGTTCGCCACCTTCGTTCCTTGGGCCATGCGCGACAAACAGGGCAAATTTGTCGGCTTCGAGATCGATGTGGCTGCCAAGGTCGCAAAGGACATGGGTGTGGAACTGGACCTGCAACCGACGGCCTGGGACGGGATCATCCCATCGCTGATTGGTGGCAAGTTCGACGTGATCATTGGCGGCATGACCATCACGCCACCGCGCAGGGAGCAGATCGACTTTACCGACCGCTACTCCTCCTCCGGACTGGGTGCCGTGGCGAACAAGCAGTTGGCCTCCAAGATGGTGTGGCCGACGGATTACAACAACAGCAATGTGACCTTCGCGTGTCGTCGTGGCTCGTCGCCATGTCTGTACATCGAAAAGACCTTTCCGAAAGCATCCTTGCGCCAGTTTGACGATAACGGTCTGGGTATCCAGGAGGTGATCAACGGAAACGCCCATGCCTGGATCAGCACAGAGCCGTTTCCCGCGTTCAAGGCCATCCAGTATCCCGACAAGCTGTTCAAGGCGAGCAACGAGCTGTTCGAGGGGGGAATGGAGGGAATGGGTGTCAAGAAGGGCAATCCGGCACTGCTCAATGCGTTGAACGAATGGATCGGCAAGAACCAGGCATTCTTGAAGGAGCGCCGTACTTATTGGTTCTCGACCCAGGAATGGGCTTCTCAAGTACCGGCTTTCTGATGCACGCTGTTGCCGCCAGGGCGCGCCGTGTGTGGCGCGTTGGCGGCGGCGATTTCCTGGCCGCGATTCACACCGTACACCTGGGTGAATAGCGTGCTTTGCGCGACCCAGTCGTAGGAAAGGCGAGTGATGTCGTCGTTGACGCGACCTTCCGCGATCCAGTCCGACAGTTCGCGGCCAATCACCCGCCAGATCTTGAAGCCATGTCCGCTGCCACCACGGACCCCCGTTCTGCCGCGTTCGGAACTTACGCTCGCGGGTACCTTGATGCGAGCATCTGGCGCAGGCCGGCGCGCCGCGCGGTCTCGTCTTCATGTCCGCTGGCCAGGATGTTGACGGCCACCTCGTTCCCGAAAGCGGCCAACGTGTCTTTCGTTGGCGCTGCCGTCGTCCCCGCGGGCCAGACGGTGTCCTGGCAATAGGTTCCGATGACGCCTTCCTTGGCAGGTGCCGAGGACGAACGCGGTGGGCCACCTGCGCGAATGCTGTTGCGAATCAGACGACGCAATGTCGCAACGCCACGGTCGGATGTCGCCAGATTCTCATTGGCATGCACCGCGATCGCGCGCTGGGACACCTGTACTTCATAGTCGCCCGGGACGCGCTGTCGCTGCTCGTACGAACGCTCTTCCTCGGTCTGGCCGACGAAATCGATCGTCTGCTTGCCCACCTTGGACGCGTCGCCGATCTTTTGCGGGTCGAGTTCGTCGCGAAACAGGCGCCAACCGATGGTCACGGTGTGCGTATCGTCGATCGGAACCATCCAGCGCAGGAAGGCGACACGCTGCAACAACTTGGTCGCGTCGGCAGTTTCCCAAATCGCGCCGCCCTGGTTGCAGTTCGGAAGAATCGACTCGGTCGTTCGCGTCCAGTAGTGATTCTTCCAGAGGCGCGTTTGAACGTTCATCATGCCCAATGGTGTTTCGACGTAGTCGATCTCCTGTTCGGCGCCGGAAGCGTCGCCGAACTGCGCACCTGTCAGGCGCGTGTGCAGGTACACCACGTGCACCGGATCCTGTGTGTTCTCGTACACCTGCAGCCAGTTGCAAGGGATGCTCAGCGAGAAGGGAACGAACTCCGTGTCCGCGGCGTCCTGGGTGTCCAGGCGCGGCATGGCCGGCATCTCGTCGGGGGGCCCCATGTAGGCAAACAGGATGCCCTTGAAATCGCGCACGGGGTAGGCCCCGTGCACAAGCCTGGAGCGGATCCTGTCGGTGGGCTCGGCGGGGGTGGACAGGATCTTTCCATCGATATCGTAGTGCCAGCCGTGGTAGCAGCAGGTGATGCCGCAGTGCTGGATGATGCCGTATTCGAGGCTTGCGCCGCGGTGCGAGCAATGCTTGTGCAGCAGGCCCAACCGTCCGCTTCCGTCGCGGAACACGACCAGGTCTTCACCCAGGATGCGCAACGGCACCGGAAGATCACGCACCTCGCTGGTCAGACAGATGGGTTGCCAGCAGCGGCGCAACCACTCGCCACATGGTGTGCCCGGGCCGACCTGCGTGACTTCGGCGTCCGGTTCGCCGACCTTGCGCCGGAAATAGCCGGCGTACCCTTTCAGCGCGGAAGTATCGATAACTTTCATGAGATTCTCAGGTCCGTGATTCAAAGTTGCGAGAGCGTCGGTCAGCGGCGCCCGTTTGGCGGCGAATGAACACGAAGGCATCGCTCGGGCCGGCGCCTCATTCACCGCGGGGCAACTTTACTTTATCCAAGTGAAACTGGTCAAGCGCTGCATGGCTCCAATTTCCACTAAACTTCGGCTGGGGAAATCGCGAGCGGCGCAGCGCCCTCGTTCCACTTATTTTGCGGAGTCACCCTTGTCCTCCAGTCCATTGATTGTCCAGATCGAATCCGTATCGAAGTTCTACGGGAGTTTTCAAGCATTGCGCAATGTCTCGTTGTCGGTCCGGGCCGGCGAAAAGGTGGTGATCTGCGGTCCATCGGGCTCCGGGAAGTCCACGCTGATCCGCTGCGTCAACCGGCTGGAGCGCCATGAGTCCGGGCGCATCACGGTCGATGGCGTCGAGATCAACGACGAGGCAGGCAGCCTGGCGAAAGTGCGATCCGAAGTGGGCATGGTGTTTCAGAGCTTCAACTTGTTTCCGCATCTGTCCGTGCTCGACAACCTGACCCTGGGGCCGATGCGGGTGCGCAAGCTCAGCCGCGCAGAGGCCGAGCAGACAGCGATGCATTATCTGGAGCGGGTGCGAATACCGGAGCAGGCAAGAAAGTATCCCGGGCAACTTTCTGGTGGCCAGCAGCAACGCGTGGCAATCGCCCGGTCGCTGTGCATGAAACCCAAGCTGATGCTGTTCGATGAGCCGACCTCGGCGCTCGATCCCGAGATGATCAATGAAGTGCTCGACGTGATGGAAAAACTCGCGCTCGAGGGCATGACGATGCTGGTCGTGACCCATGAAATGGGCTTTGCCAGACGGGTCGCCGATACCATGGTGTTCATGGACAGGGGCGAGATGGTGGAAACCGCTGCGCCGGCGACGTTTTTCAGCAATCCGCGCACGGAACGATGCCAGTTGTTTCTCAAGCAGATCCTCACCCACTGATACCCATCATGATGTTGCCTTATCGAACCATCGTCGTGCTGCTGCTGTGTGCGCTGCTCACCACCGGATGCGGTACCGGTTACACCTGGGGGTGGTTTGTCGTGTCGCCGTGGACGGCCAAAGGCCAGACCAACCTGCAGTTCCTGATGTCTGGCCTGGGTTGGACGCTCGCCCTGGCGATATGCGCCATCACCGTGTCGGTGATAACGGGCTTGCTGGTGTCGTTGTTGTCACTGTCCAGCACACGGTTGCTGAAATGGGCGGGCCGGATTTATGTGGAGTGTTTCCGCTCGATTCCCATGCTGGTGATGGTGTTGTGGGTCTACTACGGCTTGCCGGTGGTGATGGGTATCGACCTCGGAATATTCGCCTCGGGCGTGCTGGCAATTGCTTTGTGCGACAGCGCTTTCGAGGCCGAGATCTTCCGCGCCGGCATCCAGTCCATCGACCGCGGCCAGCATGAGGCAGCCGAGTCGATCGGTCTGCCCTGGCTGGACAAGATGCGCTTCGTCATCCTGCCGCAGGCGATCCGGCGCATCCTCCCGCCGCTCGGAAACCAGTTCGTCTACATGCTCAAGACATCGTCTCTGGTGTCCATCATCGGTCTGCCAGAGCTGACCCGCAAGGCCAACGAACTGGTCGTGACCGAGCCGCGCCCGCTGGAAATCTATACCTTCCTGATCCTCGAATACCTGGTGCTGATCGTGATCGTCTCGATGGGCGTGCGTTACCTCGAGCGGCGCATGGGCGTTTCCGACCGTCGGCCGAGCTGATTGCCCCGGGCACTTCCGCAGGCAGGAACAGTGCCAACCGATCAACTGGCGCAATCCCCATCGAGCGCGGACATGGCGGTTGGCCATTTCTGCCTGGGTGACGTGGTATTGCGCAGCGGGCAGGTGTTGCACGACGCCTGGCTGAGCTACGCCACCTGGGGCAGCCTGAACGTGGCGGGTGACAACTGTGTGTTGTTCCCGACCCATTACACCGGTACCCATCTTTCAAACGCGCGCATCATCGGCGCGGCGCACGCCCTGGATCCTGCCCGGTGGTTCGTGGTTGTTCCCAACCTGATCGGCAATGGCCTGTCGATCTCGCCCAGCAATACGCAAGCACGCTACCGAGGCGGCGGATTTCCGCAGGTCAGCGTGCACGACAACGTTGAATGCCAGAGACGCCTGCTCGACTTCATGGGTGTGGGCCAGATCCGGCTCGCCCTGGGTTGGTCGATGGGTGCGCTGCAGTGCTGGCACTGGGCGGTGCGTTATCCGGCCATGGTCGGCAATCTTCTCTCCATCTGTGGCGCCAGTCGTTGCTGGCCCTACAACCATGCTTTTCTGGACAGCGTGCGGGTCGCCCTGCAGACGGATTCGCGGTATGCCGGTGGCTACTACGACACTCCACTGGTGGCCGGTCTCAGGGCCTTCGCCCGGGTCTACATGCCGTGGGCCTACAGTGCCGCGTTTTTTCGGGAAGGGCGCTATTCGGAGCTGGGATTTGCCAGCGCCCAGGCGCTGGCGCAGGATTGGGAGCAGGACCATCTGGCCTGGGATGCCAATGATCTGCTCGCCAAGTTGTGGACCTGGCAACATGCCGACGTGGCCGCGCTGGTGCCAGAGCAGGACGGCCTTGCCGGCGCGCTGGGGCGTGTGACGGCGCGCGCGATTGTCATGCCGTGTGACCACGACCAGTACTTCACACTGGAAGAGAACCGCATTGAAGCCTCACTGGCACCTCGCGCGGAACTGCGCGTGATCGAATCCTCCGCCGGTCATTGCGCCGGTGCGCCCGGCCGCTTCGCCCGCGAGAGCGCCCAGGTGGACGCGGCGATCAGGGAGCTGCTGCACTGCTGAAGGACTCTGCGCTGGTGCCGCACTGGCACCACGCTGGCACTGCCCGCGCCAGAAGGCCGCCAGCACACTACGGCAGCGGCGCCGGCGGCATCAGATCATCTTCAGGTACCGGCTCTTTTCCCAATCGGTGACGTGCACCGAGTACGCATGCCACTCGGCACGCTTGTAGCTCAGCCACGCGTCGGCCATCTTCTCCCCCATGACGGCCCGGCCCAGCGGATCTGCCTCGAAGGCGTCCAGCGCCTGCTCGAGTGAGCGCGGCAGCATGCTGACACCCAGGTCGCGCAGTTGTGCCTGCGTGCGAAGGTACATGTTTTCGTTGTGCGGTTCGCCCGGATCGAGCGCGTCGCGCACGCCTTCGAGTCCGGCGGCGATTGTCATTGCAAGGCCCAGGTAGGGGTTGCAGGCGGCGTCCGGTAGCCGCAATTCGACGCGCCCGCCTCCAAGTGGAATCCGCACGGTGTTGGTGCGGTTGTTGCCGCCGTAACTCACGAAGATGGGCGCCCAGGTGAAGCCGGGCATGGTGCCCTTGGGTACCAATCGCTTGTAACTGTTGACCGTGGGTGCAACCACGGCGCAGATCGCCGGAAGATGCCTGAGCATGCCGGCAATGAAGTGGTAGCCGAGTCTGGACAGGCCGCAACCGCGCGCGTCTTCCTTCTCCTCGAAGAGGTTGGTCTTGTCGTTCAGATCGAACAGCGAGATGTTGAAGTGCGCGCCGCTGCCGGCCCGGTCCGCATAGGGCTTGGGCATGAAACTGGCAAATGCCCCGTGGCGACGCGCAATCTCGTCGGCCATCAGGCGGAAGAACACCATGCGGTCGGCGACATCGAGGGCTTCGGAGTACTTGAAGTCGATTTCGAACTGCCCGATGCCGTCCTCGTGGTCGAACGAGTAGACGCCCCATCCCAGTTCGTTCATCGCATCCACCAATTCACCGAGCCAGGGAAGGTTTTCCAGCATGCGTGCGACGTCATAGGCGGGCTTTGCCAGGTTGCCGCGGGCATTGACCGGGTGATACGAGTCGTGCTCGCCATCGCGCAGGACATAGAACTCGGCTTCGATTCCGGAGTTCACCCCAAAACCCATCTGCCTGCCTTGTGCGAGGACCCGTCCAAGGATGTTGCGGCTGCAGGCTTCGAAGCGCTTGCCCTCGCACCACAGGTCACTGGCGAACCACGCGGTATCGCGACGCCATGGCAAGACCACGCACGAAGCCGGATCGGGATGTGCCGAGATTTCCTCGTCGCTGACCTCTTGCGGGACGCCATCGACGGCGGCCCCGGTACACAATTCGGAGCCGCCGAGCATACGTTCGTAGTGGGCCGTCGGAACGACTTTGGATTTGGATACTCCGTGCATGTCGACGTAGGTCGGCAACAGGTACTTCACACCTTTTTCCTGCAAGGTCTGTTGCAGCGAGGAGGACGGGGTTTGCGGGTTCATGCGGAAAGGACTCCTTCAGGGTCTTGGGTTTTTGGTCAAGTGGAAATCGGGGCAACGTCTATCCAGGCGCGGCTCTGCACTGACGCGGTGATCGCCTCCAGCACTGCCTGTGCCTGGAGGCCGTCTTGCAGAGAGGGCGCTGCAACGAGGCCCTGGCTTTCGATGGCCGCTATGAACTGGCGCACCATGGGGGCGATCGTGGTCACCCCCGTGATGTCCAGGCGGTCTTCCGAAGCGCCCGGGCTGCCGGTTGTCGACGGCAGTTCCACCGGTGACATCGGGTCGCTCCCCTGCGCCATCGACAGCTGCCCGAGCTGCCACCCGTCTCCGGTGCGGCTCTGCCGCATGCTCAGCGCGCCGTTTTCGCCATAGACTTCCATGCTGTGTTCATTGAGGCCGCGTGCGACCCGACTCACGGTCATGGCCAGTGTTGCGCCACTGCCGAGTTCTGCCAGCACGTGGCTGAAGTCTTCTGCATCGGCCGCACGCATCCCGCCCGAGATCGTCCGCGACGGGTATCCGACGCCGGAGGAAGCCATGACCCGCACAACGTCGCCGAACAGCCAGCGCACCAGATCGATCAGGTGAACGCCCAGGTCTCCGAGTGCGCCATAACCTGCGACGGAGCGGTCCATGCGCCAACTCGGTGCCGTGCCGCGCTCGACCCAGGCGCCATTGAACCAGCGGCAGTTGACGTGAAACACGCGCCCCAGAAAACCTGCCTCCACCATGGCCTTCATGCGTTGCATGGCGGGCGCAAAGCGCCAGTTGAACCCCACAATGGCGCACTGATTGGCGGCCTGCGCCGCCGCAATCATCGCGCGGGCTTCATCTACGGTGAGCGCGAGCGGCTTCTCACACACCACATGCGCTGCGGCCGCCACAGCCTCGCTCAGGATCGGAAAATGCAGCGCTGGCGGTGTGGCGATGACCACGATGTCGGGCCGTGTCGTCGCGAGCATCGCGCGCCAGTCCGCGTGCACGTGCGGGACCCCATAACGTGCAGCGAGTTCAGTTGCCGCCTGGGTATCGCGCTGGCACAACGCGACGACCTGGCAGCCGGCGGCCTGAAATCCGGCGATGTGGGCGCGACCGTAGCCGAGCCCTGTCTCTTATACACATCTCCGAGCCCACGAGACTAAGGCGAATCTCGTATGCCG
>ENA-ORBV01016027-ORBV01016027.1-microbial-mat-metagenome-genome-assembly--contig:-NODE-16027-length-10938-cov-14.889973_pt1 | contig 10938 bp, 9 predicted proteins | sample MGYA00237777_ERZ505514 | MGnify/ENA primary metagenome ERZ505514 (study PRJEB26160, sample SAMN06269048) | microbial mat metagenome | isolation source: Oligotrophic lake microbial mat | place...
AGTTACATCCGCAGCGACAATGGCCCTGAGATGATCGCCAAATGCCTACGCCGCTGGCTCGGAAAAGTGGGCACGAAGACGCTGTACATCGAGCCGGGCAGCCCGTGGGAGGACGGCTACTGCGAGAGCTTCAACGGCAAGCTGCGAAATGAGTTGTTGGATGGCGAGATTTTTTACACGCTACGTGAAGCACCGGTGGTGATCGAGCAACGGCGACAGCACTCCAACCGAGTTCGACCGCACAGCGCGCTGGGATACCGCCCGCCGGCGCCCGAGGCACGAGGGCTAGCCCTCGTGCCTCGGCAATCTGTGCCACATCTACAAGGGCGGCGTAAACTGACATCAAACTTGGACTAAAAGAAGCTGGCCGGTCATTCGCATTCCGGCGGTACGAGGCTGCCTCGTTGCGGTATACGGGCATCGAGAGCCACGAGGGGCTGACGCACTACGGGGTGTATGACACCGTGGTCGCCAGGGACTATCGGCCGGCATAGAAAGTACTAAACATAATTCAAAAAGTTGACGTACTGTACGTCGATATTGTAGAAAGTACGCACGTTCCCGCCGGGAGAGTGCCGTGCAGTTGTCGTTTCCTGCCATGAGAGGCCGAATGGGCCGCCGCGATTACTACGTGGCGATGCTGAAGCTCGCGCTCATCCCCAAGCTCTTCAAGTTCCGGGATTGGGCGGAATTACCGCCCGAACAGCGGGCGCAGCGGGTGATCCAGAAGTCCCGAATTCCCGAAATCACGCAGTACATCCTGGAAAACGAGGACGGGTACCTGTTCTCGTCACTGACTGCCTCCTACAACTGTGACCCGGTCTTTCATTCGATACCGGGTCAGGAAGAAATGGGTGTGCTCGAAATCCCCTTCGAGGCTGACTTGGTCGTGAATGACGGCCAGCACCGCCGGGCGGCCATTGAAGAAGCACTGAAGGAAAATCCACTGCTCGGCAACGAGACAATATCGGTCGTTCTCTTCCCGTGGGAAGACCTCGATCGCATGCAGCAGATGTTTTCCGACCTGAATCGCACGGCGCGCACCACCTCGAAATCCCTGAACATCCTCTACAACCATCGCGATCTGATGAGTCAGGTTGCGCTGACGGTCATCGAGAAGGTCGACGCGTTCAAGGGGACGGTCGACAAGGACCGGATCTCGCTGCCATTGCGCTCGCCCAAGCTGTTCACGCTCGGCGCAATCTACGATGCCATCAACGCACTGCTGGGTTCGGTGTCGGGACCGGATTTCGATCAGAAGCGGGATCTGGCAATCGAATACTTCCAGGCGGTGGCCGACGGGCTGTCGGAGTGGGGCAAGGTGACCCGTGGCATCCTCAAGCCAGTCGAGCTGCGCCAGGAATACATCCACTCGCATGCAGTGATGCTGTGGGCACTCGGTGCGATGGGCCAGACCTTGATCTCGACTTACCCGGATGACTGGAAGCAGAAGCTCGAAGTCCTGCGGGCGATCGACTGGCGCCGGACCAACAACGAGTGGCAGGGCGTCGCCATGAGTGGCAATGACGTGATCAATCGCCGCCAGAGCCGCATGGACACTTCGTCCTTCCTGAAGTTGAAGCTGGGGTTGAAGCTGACTCCGGCGGAAGAGCGCTCGCTCAAGGGCGCCACCGATACGCCATCCATCATGGCGGACTTGAAGTCGCTCATCGCTTGAGATCGATCAACAGAGGTCGTTCATGGAAAAGGCTACCAGTACAGACGTTGTCGTGAAATTCGAAAAGAACTCCCGAGAGGAGATCTGGGTGAGCGTCGACGATTTTCGCAGCAGAAAGATCATCAATATCCGTGTGCACTACCGCACCGAGGCCGGTCAGTGGGCTCCGGGAAAGCAGGGCGTCGCTATCTCGGTGGATCGCTACCGGGATCTTGCGGAGGCGGTTCTAAAGCTGGGCGAGAAATTGAAAAGCGACGGCCTGCTTACTTCCGGAAAGCCAAAGCAGGAATAGAGGTTCAAGGATGAGCGCAGGCAGGAAACCTCGGGCAGCAGAACCCATCGCTGGTTCGACGGGTTCATGAAAATGCGTGAGGAAAAGCAATGAAGCAGGTTCAGCTTCCCATCGGTGCCGGCAAAAGTCTTCCCGTGCACGAGATCATCCAGATGATTCTGGATCGTGGGCGTCTCAGCAAGGAAGACATTTTGAGGCTGTGGGGCCTTTCGGAGGAAGACTACGCACAGCTCAAGCACGTCCTCGACGGCGAGAAACTGATCGAGCCTGGCCTCCGCAGGATCGGTGGGTTCTTGGCGCGCTTCAACAAGCGGCCAGCTGCGGTTGTGGAGGTCGATGTCCCGCAGCCGATATTCCGCGCAGAGCACGAGCGCGTGGCGTCAGCGCGGCTGGTGGAATTGCTTTCCCATGCCGACCTGGAAGAGTTGCTCGGTGATCTCGTCTACACGATCCGGCGTGCCAGAACGCGACAGACAGGCCAGGATCGCCGCGGCAGCAAGCCTGAGCTGGCTGCTGCCCTTCTGACGCAGCTTGGCATTGATCTCTTTGCCGATACCGATGTGCGCCAACTGGTCGCCAAACGAGCCAAGGTAAAACCTCCCGGCCGCTGGCACTCGGGAAAGGCCTCTGCTCTGCGCTTCGTGGAGTTGCTCGCCTTTCCGCCCGACTATGCCGGCATTCCGGCGGAAGAGCCACCTGATGATTTTGAGTATCTCGAAGGTCGAATCGACCTGCATGCGCTTCAGGACTTTCAGTTGGAAGTTCAGAAGAAGCTGCTCGATGTGCTCGAGAATCGCGCGGGTCGCGCAATTGTTACGCTGCCCACCGGTGGCGGAAAGACGCGAGTTGCAGTCGACACCATTCGCGACTGGCTGACCGGGCGCTATCGGATTGCCGCATCCGGCACGGGCAACACGGTGCTGTGGCTCGCGCATACCGATGAACTATGCGAGCAGGCGACGCTGTGCTTCCGGGAGGTATGGCAGGGATCCAGTAATGTGTGTCCGGTCCTCCTGTTCCGCTTCTGGGGTGGTTACACGCGCGACCTGGAAGAGCATGGTCAGACGCTTTCGACCCTGGAGCAGCGTCCCGCCGTGCTGGTGTCCACTCCTCAGCGGCTGCGGAATCTCATGGAGAAGAAGATCGCAAATGGTGAGCCAATACTGCGGGCTCTCATGCAACTCGTCGGCCTCATCGTGATCGACGAGGCGCACCGCGCCGCTGCGCCCACCTATCAACAGATCATCACCCACTTCAGTCAGGCTGCGCACGAGCCTGCGATTGTCGGCTTGACCGCCACGCCATTTCGTCATGAGTACGCGGTTAACGATCCGATTGCCGGAACTCTCGAATTGCGGGAGCTGTTCCGGACCATCATCGAACCTATCGACGTGCTGGGAGAGGACCCGAGAGCGACTCTGCAGGAGCGCGGCTACTTGGCGCGCCCGATATTCGATGTAATCCGGACCGAGACCAGGCTGAAGCCACCGGAGGGCATAGATCTGGACAACATCACGGCGGAGACCATAGAACGCATCGATTACGCGTTGAAGCTCAGGGCGGACAAGCCGGAACGGCGATTGGTCATTTTGGAGCGCATCGTCGCGCTCTGTGCAGACCCATCTGCCCTCGTCATCTACTTTGGCCCTTCAGTTCAGGACGCTGAGTGCATGGCCTTCCTGCTGCGCCAGCAGGGTGTCGAGGCGGCCTTCGTCAGTGGCGGAACGCGCGACGTATCGCGACGAAAAATTATCGGTGATTTCAAGGCAGGTCGTACGCAGGTTCTCTGCAATTGCGAGGTTCTGACGACCGGCTTTGACGCTCCCAAAGTTACGCATGTCGTCATGGCCAGGCCAACGGTCAGTCAGGTTCTGTACGAGCAGATGGTTGGCCGCGGACTGCGCGGGCCGAGATTCGGCGGCACTGCCACATGCCAGATTGTCGATCTTGAGGACAACTACCGCTCGGAGAGGCCGGAGCTGGGTTACAAGCGATTTCGGGCGTTGTGGTCGGCAAGTGAGTGAGCTTGTCGATCTTTTTACGCTTGGAGAAACGTTCGGGGATATCCGTTCGCATGGCGGTAAAACCCAGATAGCATGAAGCATCGAGGATAAGGATGGCACTTCTCGACGACATCTTGGCCTGGTCTCAAGAGTCCCTCAAGCCGTGGCAGCAGGACGCTGTGCGCCGCTTGTTCCAGAAAGTTGAACTCGGCGGACAGGACGTCGAAGATCTCTACGCGATGCTCCGTTCCGCCAATGGAGTATCTGGCTCTCAGGCCGTCGCTATCGTCCCATTCGCCGCTGCGCACATCCCACAGTCGTCCGGCACGGAAACGCTGGTAACTCTGAAAGCGCTGAAGGATTTGACGGCCGTCAATCGCATTGCTTCAACCCGTCCGTTGAGCTTTGCCCCCACCGGTTTGACGGCGATCTATGGCAGAAACGGCTCCGGCAAGTCCGGGTACTCCCGGGTCTTAAAGAAAGCCTGCCGAGCGCGGGATCAGGCGGACGATGTCCTCACGGACGCGACAGACCTTTCTCAAGTGGGCGCCATTCCGAACGCCACCTTTGAAGTTCAGATCAATGGCACAGACAAGATTATCCCGTGGAAGCTGGGGCAAGCTGCCCCGGATGAACTCGCATCGGTCGCCGTCTTCGATGGACGATGCGCCAGAATTTATCTGGACGGCGATCAATCCGTTGCCTACCTTCCTTATGGCCTTGACGTGTTGGAAGCCTTGGCGAACAAGGTGCTGCCGGCCCTCCAGACCAAGCTAAATTTGGAGTTGTCTGGCATCAATGCTGACGTCAGCCCATTTTCCCACCTCAACGGTGTTACAGCCGTCGGCAAGCTGGTTGCTTCTCTTGGCCACAGTACCGACCCCAAGGCGGTCGAGAGTCTTGCAACGTTGTCCCCGGAGCAACATGCCCGTCTAAACGAGATTGCCGCCATCCTAAAGGAGGCAGACCCGACCGCTAAGGCAAAGGAAATCCGGAAGCAGGCCGGGCGCATGCAGGGAATTATCGACCGCCTCAATTCTGCATCTGCCTGGGCGACCGACGAGGCAGTGGAAAAGCTAAAGGGCCTCGATCAGGACCTCGTGCAGGCGATGGCTGTTGAAAAGGCTGCGGCGGAGACTCTTCGTTCCGGGGAAAGTCTGCTCCCGGGAACCGGCGATGCCGTGTGGAAGGACCTGTTCAAGGCCGCGGCGAGGTACTCGGACGAGGTCGCGTATTTAGGTCATGTATTCCCACACGTTGGCGCTGGAACAAGGTGCGTGCTTTGCCAACAGCAGCTTGAGGACGGTGCCCCGCGTCTGAAACGCTTCCACGAGTACTTGGCGCAGGATGTCGCAAAGACGGCCGAATTGCGGAGAACGACTTTGCAAGGTGCTGTGCTCAAGATCGAGGGTACTACTATTGAGGTGAATCTGGAGAAGCACACCAGGGAGGAGTTGCAGGAACTGGATGCAACGCTTCTTCCGGAGATCGAAGGCTATGCGGCGGCAATTCTGGAGCGGCGGGCCGCCACGCTTGCCGCTACCAAGTCTCATGACTGGACTGGCGTGCCAGGCCATGCAACGGACCCGCGAGAGAAGCTGGGCAATCTCGTTCAAGGGAGAATCAACGCGGCTGTCGAGCTCGAAAACGCGGACGACAAGGCCAAGCGCGCCGCTCTACAGAGCGAGCTGGATGAGCTGGCCGCCAGAAAGGCGCTGGCTGTCTCCAAAACAGCTCTTTTGTCTCTCATCGATAGGTTGAAGCTCCGGGAGAGCCTCGAAAGGTGCAAGCAGGAACTCAATACCAACGGCATTTCCACGAAATCCCGAGAGCTTGCAAGCCAGGCTCTCACGAAGGCATTGCAGAGTGCGCTAAGCGATGAGCTGGCAAGGCTTGGCTTCACGGTAATCAAAACGAAGCTCAGCGAAAAGATCGTCAAGGGCAGGCCAACCTATCGCATTTTGCTGGACCTTCCCTCTGGCGCCAAGAATGTGAATTCCATCCTGAGCGAAGGCGAGCAGCGAATCATCGCCATAGCATCGTTCTTGGCTGAATTGCGGCTGGCAAGTCACAATGGCGCCATCATTTTCGACGATCCTGTTTCTTCGCTGGACCATCTGTATCGCGAGAAAGTAGCGCAGCGCCTGGTGCAAGAGTCGGAAGTCCGGCAAGTAATTGTGCTGACGCACGACACGACGTTTCTAGCGGAGCTTCAGCATGCCGTCGACGTCCGCAATGCCGCAACTGCAACAGGCTCGGGGAAATCCATTTCTGTACTTCGAGCTCAGTATCTGGACTGGAATGGAACCAAGGCTGGCGATGTCCAAGAAGGACTGCCTTGGGACCACAGGGGGTACAAGGAGCGCCTGGCTTCACTGAAGCAGGAGCAGTCGGAACTAGCGAAGTCTTGGCCGCCCTATCCCAATGAGGAACGGTCAAGGGAGATGCGGACGCAGTACTCACTTCTTCGCAGCACCGTGGAGCGTGTGACACAGGATGTCGTACTCGGTGGCGTCGTAAAGCGGTTCGACAGCTACGTAAATGTTGGACTCTTGAAGGATGTTATTGGCCTGAAGGAAACTGAACAGGCAGTGGTGTACCAGTTGTGGCGGCGGTGCTCCGAGGTCACTGAGGCCCATGATCCCGCGTCCGGCAAGAACAGCACGGTGCCAACGGCTGATGAACTCGGTAAGGACATAGCTGACCTGGAGGTAGTGGTAGACGCCATAAAAGCTCGGAGGAGTGCTGCCAAGTCGTAGGTTCGCGCCGTCGAGCCTGTCGAGGTCGTGCGGTAGCCAGTCTCAATGAACACAATGCCAGTCAGCGATAGCGTAACGAGATCTGTGAACGGCTCGCTCGTTATCGTCACGGCAATCATCGCCGGGATCTTCGACGTCGCCTGCGGCGACGTGGGTGCATGCGACCGATACTGCAAGGAAGGGAAGCGCGAATACACGCGCGCAACCGGTCGCGAATACACAGGTGGATTGAGTTGGGGCATGTGCCGCGGCGGCGTCGAGTTACGAGGCGTTCAGGGAAACACGAGCCGGGATGGCTTTCGTCGAGGACCGGCCACCGGTTGAGGCAGTGCCCGCTGCTTCGGATGCCCGCGTTGAACACTACCTGTCGCGCCTTGAGGAGGCTTTGCCGGGCGAGGCGGCGACGGGTCGTCATCCGAAAGTCGCACCTGTCGTTGAACGCGTGGTCGATCTGTGGCAGCGCGGTGAGAAGGTCGTCGTGTTCTGTCACTATCGGAAGACCGGCAGCGCCCTGGTTCGCCACATCTCGGCTGCCGTGGAACGCGCGCTCTGGCAGCAGGCCTGCAGCCGGTCGGGCCTTACGGAAGGTGAGGCGCGAGCTGCCGTCCAGCAGATCGGGGATCGATTCGACTCCGATGGAGACCTCGGTCGACGGCTCGATAAGGAGATTCAGCGACAGGCTTCGATGGAGGAGTCTCTGCGCAGCACGGATATGGAGTCAATCCAAAACATCGTTCGCCGCTTTGTTCGGACACCGCTATTCGTGGCTCGCTATTTCGACCTGCACCACTCCCGCGATGACGGGGCGCTCGCGACTGCGCTGAGCGCCAAAGACCACTCCGAAAAGTCGCTACGCAGCAAGCTCGAGGATTTCATCTCGTTCGTTGCCACCCGGACGGCCGACAAGGTGGACTCCGAACGCGATGCCTACTTGAGCGCACTGTCGCGGATTCAACCCGGCATGCGGGGTGAGCGTCCCGAGGACGATGCCGTGGATTCGTCTGGATCGCAGGTGCTGCCCAACGTGAGGCTCGCGAACGGTGAGACGGATATGCAGGTCCGACAGCGTCTCATGCTTAGCTTCAACACACCGTTCTACCCGGAGATTCTTGTGGCCTCGAGTGTCCTGGCGGAAGGTGTCGATCTTCATTTGAACTGTCGATATGTGATCCATCATGACCTCGACTGGAATCCGAGCACGATCGAGCAGCGAACGGGACGCGTAGACCGACTTGGTGCCAAAGCCGAGAAGGTGAAGCGCTCGATAGAGATCTTCATGCCGTTTGTGGCGGCCACGCAGGACGAAAAGCAATTTCGCGTTGTGACGGATCGCGAGCGTTGGTTTCAGGTTTTGATGGGCGAGAAGTACGAGACGGACGATGCCAGCACCGATGCTGCGGCAGAGCGAGTCCCGCTTCCGCAGGCTGCTGCGGAGGCCTTGCGGTATGACCTCGCGGTCTATCGTGAACCGCCGGAAGATGTTGCGGGCGCGACAGCCGGCTCGCCACTTCGAGGTCCCCTGACTGGCGGCTGAACGCCTGGCGGCGATCTGCGCGCCTCGTCTGAGCGCGCAGCGATAGCGCTGATTCTCGTGGCTGTGGCCGCTGCGGAAGACGACTCCCCCGGAATAGACATGCAACACGTCAAGAGTTGCCGGGCGATTCCACGGACCGTCTGAGCCGCGTTCAGTTTGCCGTAGCTCGCCAGCGAACGCGGTTCGTTGAGACCCAGTTTGCTGGATCGAAGCGCCTCTTGGCGCGTGTTCGGTTGATGCCCTTGATCAATGGCGAGCCGCGATCCGAGATTCTCGGCTTGGGCCCCGCTGTCTTCGCAGCGCCGGGCTGCTGCGGGTTCGCTAGCCGCTCATCCCTCGAGGACTCGGGACCGCTGAGCGGCCCTGCGCATCTCTGGTGCGTCGGAGTCTGGAGTGAGTGAGGGGCTTGCCTGCTCGGGGCACGCTACCACGCCGGTCTTGCTGTCCAGGCTCTGCGCGCGCCCGCGGGAGGCGGGCGTGCTCGACGGAGTCGCTGCGCGAGCCTGGACCGCTGCGCTGCGGCGTGGGGACGGGACGCGCAGGCAAGCCGCCTGCGACATCCGATCGAGGTCCCGATCATGACCACGTCTATCCTTTGTCGCGCTCGCGATCCCGAAGCGGTGCGCGAGGCGCTGCGTTCACTGGTCAGTGCGCGCGAAGCCGAGCGACTGATTCGTGCCTGCCAGGGCAGTGCTCTGAAGTTGATGGAGCAGGTGCGGAGCCAGGACGGTGCCGCCTGGCGCCGGCTGCAGGCCGCGCAGCGCCTGCACGAGCAGGCACTGCTCGAAGCGGCCGCTCAGGGTCCGTTGTTGCAGTCGCCCACCGAGGTTGAGCGCTACCTGGCCCGGGTGCTCGCGACCCGACCCTACGAGGTGTTCTGTGTGCTGTATCTCGACACCCGGCATCGGATGATTGCGATGCAGGAGCTGTTTCGGGGGACCATCGACGGGGCGTCCGTGCATCCGCGCGAAGTCGCCCGCGAGGCGCTCGCGCACAACGCGGCCGCTGTCGTGCTGGCGCACAACCATCCGTCCGGGGTCGCCGAGCCGTCGCAAGCCGATGAGCTGATCACGCGTCGACTGCGCGAGGCGTTGGCACTGATCGACGTGCGGATTCTGGATCACTTGATTGTCACGGCCGGTCGCTGCGTGTCGTTCGCCGCCCGGGGGCTGCTGTGAGTTCGCGCCGTGTCGCGGGCCGTCCGATGGGCCGTCCGCGTCGGGTCACCGACGCGGATGTGGCCGCGATCCTTGCGTGGCAGGCCGCTCGCGAGACGCAGCGGCAGCTCGCGCGGCGCCTCGGGCTGTCGGTACGTACCGTCAGTCACGTGATCCGCACGCGCGGCTCGCACTACAAGACGCCGTCGCCGGACGCCGATCCGGATCCTGATCCGATGCACCGGACCCCGTTGGAGGGGTCTCAAACTCAACTGACTGGAGCGGACTGAGAAGGGCGATGGCCGGTCGCGGGCATCGTGTCACGCCGTTCTCGCCGTCCAGGCTCTGCGCGCGCCCGCGGGAGGCGGGCGTGCTCGACGGAGTCGCTCCGCGAGCCTGGACCGCTGCGCTGCGGCGTGACCGACGCCGCCGTCGGCCCTTCGCCGACGATCCAACAGGAGTCCCCTGATGTCGAACGAACACGATCCGATCCATCTGGCACGGGCGCTGGCGTCTGTGGCCGACTACGAACAGCAAGCCGCCGCGCGGGTCCGCGAGCACGGACCGCAACTGCGGCAACCACTGAAGGCCTGCAAGGTTGCGAGGGTGGTGGCCGACTACGAGGGCTGCGGCGACTCGGGCTCATTGGAGACGTTGCGGTTCTTGAGCGCCGCGGAAGTTGAGGTCACGCCGCCGCTCGACGGACCTCTGCAGGACGCCGTGCAGGACTATCTCTACGACTTGCTGGAAGCGCGGCAACCGGGCTGGGAGAACAACGACGGCGCCTTCGGCGAGTTCGTCTGGGATCTTGAGGCGGACACGCTCGAGCATCAGCACCATGCGCGGTTCTCGGATGTGAGCACCACGATCTACGAGAACTTCGAGGACCTCGCGGGTTCCGGGGGTGAGGCATGACGCACCCGCTGCATCATGCCGAGTCGTCGGTGCGTCGCTGGGGTGGGAGTCCCGGCGACTATCTGCCGATCCATGACTGGCTCGATGCGACGAAGGAGCTCTACTGCGACTTCCGGCATCGGGCGCTGCGGCATCACAGCCAGGGGGTGTTTGAGGCGGAACGCCTGTTCGGCGTCTCGATCACGACGAGCGCCGGGCGCGTCGTGCCGGTGCGCGACATCGCCGAGCAGCCCATCCAGGAGGACTGCGGCGGCGTGGTGCCGAGCCTGGCCGACTGGCTGTCACGGCTGAAGCGCGAGACCTGGATGAGTCGCGGCTATCGGTTCCCCGAAGTCGTGGACGTGCCGCTTGATCTCGAACGCACGGGCTAGGCGGTGCGGGCGCCAGCTCTCCTTGGGAGGGGGCTGGCGTCCACTTGATTTCTGAAGTCGCAGTTCAGAGCCAGAGGGTGGGGCGGGCTTGCTGAGTCTTTTGAGTATGTCACGCCGTGCTCGCCGTCAAGGCCTGCGCGCGGGGCTTTGCCCCGTGCTCGCAAGTCGCTGCGCGAGCCTTGACGGACTGCGCTGCGGCGTGAGCGCCCTGCGCGGGCAAACCCGCCCA
>ENA-ORBV01016030-ORBV01016030.1-microbial-mat-metagenome-genome-assembly--contig:-NODE-16030-length-10936-cov-14.577862_pt1 | contig 10936 bp, 9 predicted proteins | sample MGYA00237777_ERZ505514 | MGnify/ENA primary metagenome ERZ505514 (study PRJEB26160, sample SAMN06269048) | microbial mat metagenome | isolation source: Oligotrophic lake microbial mat | place...
AGTCTGCGCGATATCGAAGTGTGTCTCTCGGCGCAGGCCGTCAAGCTCTACCACATGGGGTTCCGGCACGAGATCAAACGCTCGACACTGGCCGACGCCAACGAGACGAGAGATTGGCGCATTTACGCCGAATTCGCACAGTGTCTGAGTGCGCAGGCGCGCAAGCTCTACATCGGCGACAGCTTTGGCATCGCGTTGGAGAACACGACCTACGCATTGGACTCGACGACTATCGACCTGTGCTTGTCGCTCTTTCCTTGGGCGCTGTTTTGCACAACGAAGTCCGCAGTGAAGATGCATACGTTGCTCGACTGTAAGCGGTCAGCCATCGGCGTTATATAAATTTGCCGTGAAGGCCTGCACAATCCCCGGAAGTTTATTCACGAGGGGAACGCATGAACAGATCCGCACCGGCGACCAGTACAGCGCAGAAGGAAACCAGATGGCGTGAGCGCATAGCACGCCAGAGAGCCAGCGGTAAGACGATCGCGGCCTTTTGCCAGGAAGAGAAGCTGGGCAAGTCGACGTTTAGTTATTGGCGCCGGCGACTTGGCGTGGGCACCGTTGCGGCTACGGCGGGGCGCAAGCGCGCTGCGCAGGCGGCCCCGTTTCTTGATCTGGGGCCAATCAAAGCGGTGAGGCCACCGGAAATAGGCGGTGGCAAAGGTCTGGAGCATGAATCTTCGGGCGGTGTCGAACTGCGGCTGGAGCTGGGCGGGGGCGTGGTGCTGCACCTGACGAGGCACTGATGTTCTTCCCCGAAGGACAGGTGCGTGTGTTTGTGTACGGTGAGCCGGTGAGCATGCGCCTGTCCTTTGATGGCCTGTATGCGCTGACCCGCCACACGATGCAGCAGGACCCGCTGTCCGGTCATTTGTTCACCTTCATCAATCGCAGAGCGACGCAATTGAAGGTTTTATACTTTGATCGCACTGGCCTTTGCGTGTGGTCCAAGCGCCTGGAGCGCGGGCGACTGCTCAGTAACTGGAATACGATGAGCACGCGTGAAATGGACTGGACGGGATTGAAATTACTGCTCGAAGGCATCGAGCCCAAGCGCATGAGATTGCGCTACAAAAGCAGTGCAATTTCATAGGCGTTTTGTCGTAATTCTCTTGTAAACGATAACGCATCCCCGTATACTTCTTGGCATGCAATACGCCAGTGGTTCAGCCTCATTAACGCCGGAACAAATTGCGCAGCTGAGCGCCACTGAAACGGTGGTGCTGGTGGGGAAACTGGCCAACGAGATTGCGCAATTGCGCCGCCAGGTGGCCTGGTTCCAGCGCCAGATCTTTGGCCAAAAGAGCGAGCGTCACCTGGTGCAGGCCGAGGGCGTGCAAGCCAGCCTGGGGGAATCCTTCGATGCGATCCCCGGGGCGCTGCCGGAGAATAAAAAGACCCGGGTCGAGGCGCATGAACGCCAAACCCAACCCAAGCGCCCCACCGATGGCGCTGATGAATCGACGCTGTTCTTCGATGAGAAGAAGGTGCCCCTCGAAGTCATCAACGTGCCTAACCCGGAAATGCAAGGCCTCGCCCCCGATGCGTATGAGGTCATCGGCGAGAAGGTCAGCCACCGGCTGGCGCAACGGCCCGGCAGCTACGTGGTGCTGAAGTATGTGCGCCCGGTGATCAAGCGGCGCGACACGCAAGTGCTCTCGTGCCCGCCGGCCCCGGTTGGGGTGATCGAGGGCAGTCGTGCCGATGTCAGCTTCATTGCTGGCATGATCATCGATAAATTCGTCTACCACCAGCCCTTGCATCGGCAGCATCTGCGCTTGGGCGATTGCGGCATTGAAGTCAGCCGCGCCTGGTTGACGCAAGTGACGCAAAAGGCGGTGGCCCTGGTGGAGCCGGTGTTTGATGCGCAGTTCGAGTCGATCAGGGCAAGCCGGGTGAAGGCGATGGATGAAACCCCGATCAAGGCCGGACGAGCGGGTCCGGGGAAGATGAAGACGGGGTATTTCTGGCCGGTCTATGGGGAACTTGACGAGATTTGCTTCGCGTTCTACCCGAGTCGCTCGGGGCGCCATGTGCAGGAGGCGCTGGGGCTGGCTCCGCCGGCGGGGGCGGTACTGCAAACCGATGGTTATGCGGTCTACGCCCAGTACGCAAAAAAGGCGGGATTGACGCACGCGCAATGCTGGGCGCACACGCGACGCAAGGTCTATGAGGCGAGGGACATCGAGCCCGGGCGCGCCGCTGAGGCGTTGGAGATGATCGGGGTGTTGTATGCGATCGAGGCCACCATCCGAGAGCAGCAGCTCAGCGGCGCGGCCAAGCGCGCCGTGCGTATGAACCAGGCCCGACCCGTGGTGGAGAAGTTCTTTCGCTGGATTGATAAACAATTTCAGGCGCAGGGGCTGCTGCCGAGCAATCCCCTGCTTGGTGCACTGGGGTACGCCAGAGAACGCCGCGAGGGGCTGGAGGTTTATCTGAACGACCCGGAGGTGGCCATCGACACCAACCATCTGGAGCGAGCGTTGCGCGTGATTCCGATGGGCAGAAAAAATTGGATGTTCAGTTGGACGGAGCTGGGTGCCAAACACATCGGCATCGTGCAAAGCCTTCTGGTCACCTGCCGGCTACACGAGATCAACCCCTACGACTATTTCGTGGACATCCTTCAGCGTGTGGGGCAGCACCCCGCGCACCTGGTGCATCAGCTCACGCCACGAATGTGGAAGGAGCTGTTCGCAGCAAACCCGCTGCGCTCTGACCTGAAAATCTAGTCAAACGCAATAACGCCGGTGGGTAACCGGTTACGGTTGACCGGATGCGCGGGCAGGCGCTGAAGAACGTCCTTGAGATAGGCGTAGGGCTCGATGCCGTTGAGTTTGCAGGTGCCGATCAGCGAGTACATCGTCGCCGCGACATGACCACCGCGTGTGGCGGCGGTGAATAGATAGGCTCGGCGGCCCATTGCGATCGGACGCAGCGCCGACTCCAACAGGTTGTTGTCGGGCAGGAGCACGCCATCCTCGGTATAGCGAGTCAATGCCCGCCAATTGCGCAGCGTATAGCCAAACGCCTGGCCCAGCGGCCCCTGCGGCAACAGTGTCCGATAGTGCCCCTCGAGCCACACCTTGAACTCCGAGAGCACGGGTACCGATTCGGCCTGCCGGACCTTCAGTTTCTTGTCCGGCGGTTGATCGCGGATCGAGGATTCGATTCGGTAGAGCTTGGCGATCCAGGCGACCGCCTCGGCCGCAAGGCCGGGCGTGTTCTGAGTCTTGGCAATTTCGAAGTACTTTCTGCGGCTATGCGCCCAACATCCAACCTCGATGATGCGCCCGGTACGGTACAAGGCGTCGTAGCCCGAATACGCGTCGGCCTGCAGGTAGCCTTCGTAATGCTTCAGAAACTTGATCGGGTGCATCGATTCGCGCGATTCGGTGAACTCGAACACCACCGAGGCAGAATGCTCCACCCAGTCGCCGGCCTCGTTCCTGCGTGCTCCAGCCCCCAGATAGCCCCACAGGCGAGCGGTCTTGGTGCTGCCACGTCCACCGACGATCAGCGGCATCGTCGTGTCATCCGAATGCAGCCTGGGGGCGCTCAGGGTATGCGCGATCAAAGGCGCGCGCAGCACCGCGAGCAACTCGCCCGAGGCGAGCTTCCATTCGCACAGCGTCGAGCGCGGCAGCTCCACGCCATGGCGCTTGAAGATGGATTCCTGGCGGTACAACGGCAGGTGATCGACAAAGGTCGACACCAGGATCTGCGTCAGAAGGCCAGCACCGGCGTTCGTCTTGGGTAGCGGCGAGGGCTGGGCGAACGCCGTGCGGATCGTCGACTCACCGTCCTTGCGGCACGCGTACTTGGCGCGTGCGTGCTCGATGACGACAAGCTTGGCCGGGGTGTACTCGAGGGTTTCCGACACTTCCTCGCCGATCCGATCGAGTTCATCAAACTCGGCCTTCTCCGCATCCGACAGGTCGTACTCGACGCGCTCACGCGCCAAGTTCTTCGGCAGCGCGGGCCGCCCCCGCCGGCGGCGCTTGTAGGTGATGGTCTGGGTGTCTTGCGGCGGCGCCGGGATCGCCGCCGTCTCATGGAACAGTTCGGCTTGACCGGCGAGCTTCTCGCTCTTCGCGCCGAAGTGCAGGCGCCTCAGATTGAGGACTTGTTGCTTGAGCGATTCCAGTTGCGCGCTCAGACTCGCGATCACCGCATCGCGCTCGGCGAGCAGTGCTTTCAAGACATCGAACTCAGTGGGTGAATCGACGCTGATCAGAGCAAGTGCGGGCATCCATACTTAACGAATCATACCCATTGGCGTTGACAAATTTGTCTATCGTGTTGACAAATTTGTCTATGAAATTCGCGTGACATCGACACTCGCCAAGCGTCGCGTTCGAGTCAGATCGATACCCTCAAGGAACGCGGTCAGTTCACCTAACGATAGCCCGCGTTGAACCAGTTCATCAGGCTTGGGAAAGCGTCCGCGCTCAAGCCTCTTGTACCAAAGCGCGAAGCCGTGCCGGTCCCAGTAGAGAATCTTTACTTTGTTGCGGCTCTTCGATAGAAACACGAACCAGTGTCCACTGAACGGGTCGGCGCTGAACACAGGTTCGACCAGGGCGCTCAGACCATCGATCGATTTCCTCATGTCCACCGGATCAGCGCACACATACGCGCGCGCTGCCGCGCCGCTCAACATCTGAGCGCTCGCGCCACTGCCCGCGCGATCTCGGTGGCAACCTGCCCCGAGGCTCTCACCCGAATACCGTTGGGTAGCACGATCTCCAGCTCCGCTTCGCCTGCGCCACCCACCCTCTCTTGCGGTGCAGTGCGCAGGGCGGTGATTGGGATCGGCAGCAGGGCCGGCACGCACTTGACCACCGATGATCCCCCAGCGCGTTTCACAATCCACTTGCGCAGCACCCATACGGACACGCCGCGCTCGGCGCAGAACCTCATCTGCGTCTGGCCCGAGTCACGCCATGCTTGAATCCTCTGGGCCCAGATCCCCTCAGCCTCACCTCGCCGACACGCCACAAACGTCTTCTTCGCCATCGTCCGCTCCAGTTCGATAAAGAGCGAACCTTGGGTCAAACTTCATCTCATCCGCAATACGGGTTGTGGGGACGCTTACGGAGTGGGTGCGGAATTCCCTTTCGCCCCGCGCCCGCCATCCCGCCTTCGAGATCATCTTTGTCTATTGCCAATCCGAGGGCTCGCTGGACATTTACGCACCGGGCAACACCAAGTCGGTGCCGGAGCTACAGCAGATTTTCGCGTCGGCTATTTTGAAGTTTGACGATCTGGATGAACTGGCGACTGACGACCGGGTGTATGCACTGGACGGATTGGCTGGTCGGCATTTTGTCTTCAAGTACCCCAATGACTCCGGCATTGAATCGGTGGCGGTGCGTAGTCTCCGCCTGAGTTTGAAGTCAGGGAAGAAGCGCCGCGTCACCGTGGAGGCGGAGACGAAGCAAGATCCGAAGGCGGTCTACGACCTGATGGACAAGCTCAACCTGCCGCCCTATCACGTCACCCAGGCGCAGATTGCGGTTACGTTCGCGTGCACGCCCCGCACGCGCGCTCGGGTGCGCAACTTCAAGATCAGCTATCCGAACTGGTGCGCCCTGCGCCACGATGGGCGGGACGGAATCATTCGCAAGATGCTGGGCGATTCCGGCATCGAACTGATGACGCCGGCACCTGAAGAGGCGGTCAACGCCGAATGACGCACGCGGATGTGCTGCAGGAACTAATTCAACGCCTCGGCCCCGAGGGCGATAGTCTCCTTGCCTGGGAATAGGTGAGGCAATGGCCAAAGGATGCCGTTGAGAACTTTAAGAAAGCCGGCTGGATCGTGCCGACGACAAGGGCTTCAACGGTGGAGTGTCCGGGGTGCGAGCAGAACTGTTAGTGCGCCAGCGCAAGCCGGCAGATCGTAGTTGATGCAAGTTCAATACGGAGAAGAAGTGGCGAATCACTCTGGCCCCGAGTCATGCGTTACACATCGCGAGGTGTGTGGCGAAGCGTTGGCAGGGGAAACCGGCAGGCCAGCCATTGAGCCGTGAAATCAAGAAATCGGGATGCCGACGGTGTTAACTTTCTCGGAAGGCAATATGGAGCATGGCGTTAAGCGCAAGTCATGTTTCGATCCCGCGCGGTCGGAGACCCTGCGCATGTCGGGAAGCGATCTGCACGGAAGCTGGGAGGTCTTGGCGGTGCCCGGAGCTATACGACCGGGCGGGGCAGGGAAGGTGAATAACCGCAATCCTGCCATCAACGCTGTCGAGAAGTCGGATACGCCCATAGTACCGGGGAAGCCGCCGAACAAAGGGGAACCTGCGGAGGCGGTGGAGGGAAGGGGCGTAGCCAAGGGGAATGCTGGAGAGACTCCCATGGATCGGACACAGTGCCGAACACCCGTGTCGCAGGGACTCGAAGGCATACGCGAAGCCGCCAAGCGGGATCGGCGGATGAAGTTCACGGCACTCCTACACCACATTACGCCATCGCTGCTGGTTGAGAGTTTCTACGACCTGAAGCGGAATGCGGCGGCCGGGGTGGATGGAGTGACGTGGCGGGAGTACGAGAATGTTCTCACCACGCGAGTGCATGAGCTGCACCGGGAGATTCATGCCGGTGCCTATCGTGCACAACCCTCGCGTCGGGTCTATATCGAGAAAGCGGGCGGCAAACTGCGTCCGCTGGGGATAGCGACACTGGAGGACAAGATCGTGCAACAGGCCCTCGTCAAGGTACTGAGCATGATCTACGAGGAAGACTTCCTCGGCTTCTCGTACGGATTTCGGCGGGGGCGCGGCCAACACGATGCACTGGACGCACTTGTCGTCGGGATCAAGAGCCAGAAGGTGAACTGGATACTGGATGCCGACATACAGGCATTCTTCGACAGCATCGACCACACGTGGATGATGCGGTTTCTGGAACACCGGATCGCGGATCGGCGGATATTGCGGCTGATTCGTAAGTGGCTCAAGGTGGGCGTGATCGAAGATGGACGACGAATCGCGGCGACGGTGGGCACCCCGCAAGGGGCGGTCATCTCGCCGTTATTGGCGAACATCATCCTCCACTACGTGCTCGATCTCTGGGCGCAACGGTGGCGGCAACGACACGCGACAGGGCAGGTCATCATGGTGAGGTATGCAGACGACAGCGTCTTCGGGTTCGAGCATAAGGCTGACGCCGAACGGTTCTTGGCGGAGATGCGTGGGCGCATGGCGCAGTTTGGCCTGGCGCTTCATCCAGACAAGACCCGGCTGATCGAATTCGGACGGTACGCGATCGAGAGCCGGAAGCAGCGGGGCGAGGGAAAGCCGGAGACATTCGACTTTCTGGGATTCACGCACTGTTGCGGCAAAACCCGAAAGGGGTGGTTCGAGATACTGCGGCTCACCGTGAAGAAGCGGATGCGCGCAACGCTGAAAGCGATCCGGGCGAAGTTGAGAAGCATGATGCACTACCGCGTTCCCGTGGTCGGCAAATGGCTGGGGAGCGTGGTGCGCGGATACTTCAATTACTTTGCGGTGCCCGGCAACCAATATCGGCTATGCAGTTTCCGCAGCGAAATCTGCCGAACCTGGCGGCGTATATTGCAACGGCGCAGTCAGCGACATAACCTGTCATGGGCGCGCTTCAGGAGACTGGAGAAGCGTTTCATTCCGCCTTACCGTCATGCTCATCCCTACCCGGAAGAGCGATTTCGCGTCAAACACCCGAGGCAGGAGCCTTGTGCGGGAATGCCGCTCGCAGGGATCTGTGCGGGGGGCAGAGGGTGACCTCTGTCCCTACCGCGACCACGCTCAGGGCTGCCCGCCACGACTGCAGAGCGCCTAAACAGGGACAGCAACCGCGTTTTGCAGCAGACGGCCCTAAGAAAATCACTGGACGCAGAAGGCGTCACGGTAGAGGGCAACCTCGGCCGCGCCGAGTTGGGGCGCTTCATCGTCGAAGAGATGCGAAAGTGGGAAAAGATAATTCGCGATGCCGACATCCGGATGGAATAGCAGGCGTGGACCGACGCGCCGTACCCTTATTGTCTGACCCGCCGTACTCGTACAAAGGAGATCGACTTGCCTTATGCCTTGTCACATGACGGCGTGCGATTGCATTACGAGATCCACGATTACACAGACCCCTGGAAGAACGCCGGCACACTGATCCTGCAGCACGGTTTCGGGCGCTCGGCGCGTTTCTGGCGCAACATGGTGCCCTACATCGCACGCTTCTTCCGTGTGGTCTGTCCCGACTTGCGCGGCCTGGGCGAGTCCTCGAAAGACTTCGATTTCGAGAATGCCATTTCGGCTGACAACTACCTGCGCGACATCCTGTCGGTGGCCGGGAGCCTCGGGCTGGAGCGCTTTCACTACGCCGGCGAGTCGCTGGGCGGTATGTTGGGTATGGCGCTGGCTGCGCAGCATCCGGACCGCGTGCGTTCGCTGACCATGATGTCTTCCTCCCTGTCGGTAAGGCAGGACGCGCAGAAAGCCTTTGCCTTCCAATATCCGAACTGGCAGGACGCGCTTCGCGCGCTCGGAACGCGCGGCTGGGCGGCGGAGGCGAACAAGTCGACGCGGTTTCCGCCTGGAACCGACGCGAAGCTACTGGACTGGTACAGCGAGGAATTTGGTAAGTCAGATGTCAATGTGCTGCTCGCCATGTCGAAGGTAGCGGTGACGCTTAATCTGGCGCCTGTGATCGACACGATCCGTACGCCCACGCTGGGACTTTACCCAACCGGCGGCGCGTTTGCAAAGAGCGGCGAGGAGGCGCTGATGAAGGCTGGCCTCAAGGGGATGCGCATGATCCATTTCCCCACCACTTATCACATGGTATGGGTGCTGGCTCCGGCCGCCTGCGCTACGCACATGCTCCATTTCATGGCTGAGATCGACGGCGTACCGGCGCATGAGTTCTGAGCTTGTCGCGTCGCCAACGCAGGCCAGCACTTGGGCGCCCCATACTCTCCAGAGGCTGATTGCGCCGCAGTCCATCGCACTGGTGGGCGCTTCTGAGACGTCGTTCTTCGGTCGCATCGTGGTCGAGAACCTCAAGCGTTTCGGGTATCAGGGGCAGATTTATCCGGTTAACCCGAAGCGGCCGGAAATCCTTGGCCTCAAAGCCTATCCTGACCTTGCCTCGTTGCCGGAGTCGCCCGATCACGTTTTGCTGGCGGTGGCACCGGATGCAATTCTCGACAATCTGCATGCCTGCACGCGCATGAACGCCGGCGGCGCTGCAATTATCAGCTCGGGGTTCGGCGAAACCCACAGTGAGCACGGTCTTGCTCTGGAACACCAGATCACCAAGTTCGCCCGTGCCGAGCATTTCCCGGTGCTGGGTCCCAACTGCCTGTCGTTGATCAATGCCTTCGAGTCTTGCTATCCCTTTGGCTCGGCCATGTCTGGCAAACTCACGCCGGGTAATGTGGGCGTCACCATGCAAAGCGGAGGCATGATAGGGGGCTTGCTGCGCTCCTCCTATGAACGCCTGGGTTATGGCTACTGCGTATCCACCGGCAATGAAGCGGTGCTGGAGACAAGCGACTGGATGCGCTACATGCTGGAAGACGAGCGTGTCGAGGTCATCTGCGCCTATATCGAGGGTTTTCGCACGCCGGCAAAGTTTATTGAGGTGGCGGAGCTGGCGTTACAAAAGGAAAAGCCACTCATTGTGCTCAAGGTCGGTCGCACGGAAGCAGGCCGCCAGGCGGCGCTCGCCCATACCGGTTCCCTTGCGGGCTCCGACCTGGTGGTTGACGGGGTATTCCGCAAATACGGCATCACCAGGGTATCGGACTTCGACGAAATGATTGAAACCGCGGCGCTGTTCTCCAGGACTCGCAGAAAGCGTCCGGTAGGGACAGGCTTCGCCGCGATTACGGCATCCGGCGGGACGAGATCCATGATCGCAGACCTCGCCAGTTCCCACGGTGTGGAACTGGCTAAATTTTCGGAAGCAACGGCACTTAAGCTCAAGGAGGCCTTGCCCGAATATGCCAGCGTCTCTAACCCGCTCGATGCCACCGGCCAGGTGCTCACCGACACAACGGTGTACAAGCGCGTGATCAAGGCGCTGATGGACGACCCGGCCGTGCATTTAATTACAGTGTTTCAGACCCTCGGACTGCCTGGCGAGGACACGCCGTTCCATGTGCGCCTGCTCAATCTCGCACTTGAAGATTTCCCGGCGGCGCCGAAGCCAGTCACCGTTGCGGCGGTGTCGGCGCAATCGCTGACTGAATGGCAGAAGAACTTCCTGAAGAGCAATCCTGAGCTAGCGTTCACGCAAGGGCTGACGGAAACGCTTCATGCCGTGCGCAGCCTCATGGAATACCAGCATGTCCTGGAGCACTGGAAGCGTGCGCTTCCAATCACGCATCCGGCCAAGCCTGCGGGCAAGCTTGACTGTCCCTCGTTTGTCGTGCCGGGTCACACGGTACGGGTGGTCACCGAGCATGCGAGCAAGCAGGTCCTTTGCGCCTGGGGTATAGGCGTGACGCGCGAGACGCTGGCTCGCGATGCAGACGAGGCATGCAGGGCGGCGGCAGCGATCGGCTTTCCCGTCGCTCTGAAGGTAATTTCGCCAGACCTCCTGCACAAGACCGAGGCAGGGGCGGTGCTGCTTGAACTGGATAGCGAGTCGGAGGTAAGGGCTGGCCATGAATTGCTGGTCCGCCGGGTTAAAGGTGCCGGGGGGCAACTGCGGCTGGAGGGTCTGCTGGTTCAGGAGATGGTGGGTGAGGGAATGGAGATCATCCTTGGGGTCACCAATGACCCGCAGTTCGGCCCCTGCGTCATGATTGGCATGGGCGGCATCTTCGTTGAACTGCTTAATGACATTTGTTTCGCGCCTGCTCCATTCGAGCCACAGGAAGCGCTTTCCTTGATCAGGCGACTTAAGGGCGCGAGGCTGCTCGATGGCTTGAGGGGCAAAGGGCCCTATG
>ENA-ORBV01016031-ORBV01016031.1-microbial-mat-metagenome-genome-assembly--contig:-NODE-16031-length-10936-cov-9.903951_pt1 | contig 10936 bp, 9 predicted proteins | sample MGYA00237777_ERZ505514 | MGnify/ENA primary metagenome ERZ505514 (study PRJEB26160, sample SAMN06269048) | microbial mat metagenome | isolation source: Oligotrophic lake microbial mat | place...
CCCCACCACTTTCTTTGCCCCGCACCAGGAACTTTGACGTGTCGCAGAAACAGGTCGCGATTATCTCGGATGTGCATGCCAACGGCGAAGCCCTGAGGACGGTGATGGCGGACATCGACCGGCGTGGGATCGACCGGATCATCAGTCTGGGGGACATCATTGGGTATGGCCCGGATCCGCTTGAGTGTGTAGATCTGGTGCGGCAGCGGTGCGCGTGGTCGCTGATGGGGAACCACGACTTTTCGGTGCTGTACGAGCCGACGAACTTCAACCCCGGCGCGGAACAGGCGGCGTACTGGACGCGGCAGCAGTTTGATGCGGAACCGGATCCGGAGCTACGGCGGTCGCGGTATGAGTTTCTGGGGCAGCTGCGGGTGCGGGTTGTTGAGGCGACGCCGGAATCGAACTTTCCGATTCTGGCGGTGCATGGCTCGCCGCGACGGCCGATTAACGAGTACATCTTCCCCGATGACTGTCATACCGCGCCCGACAAGGTGACGACGATCTTTGAGCGTGTGGCGAAGCTGTGCATTGTGGGGCACACGCACGTGCCGGGAGTGTTTACCGATGAGCCGGATTTTTATCCGCCGGCGGAACTGACGGATTCGACGTACAAGTTCATGGAAGAGAAGGCGATCATCAATGTGGGGAGTGTCGGGCAGCCGCGGGACCTTGACCCGAGGGCGTGCTACACGATTCTGAGCCCGGACCGGATTGAGTTCGTGCGGATCGAGTATGACGTGTCGAAGACGGCGGAGAAGATCAAGGCGATTGCGGCGTTGTCGGATTGGCTGGGGGATCGGCTGTACGAGGGGCGGTAGCGGGCGAAACCGGGAGCGGGGCGCGGCCAAGAAAGCAGCAGGCAATCGCCCTTTCTTCGGAGGCTCCATCTATCATCCGCCCCATGTCCGAATCCCGTCCAAGTCCCAACCGTCTTCTCCGAGTCCTCGTTCCGCTGGCGATCGTGCTGGCGGGGGTGGGGATTTTCTACCTGTATGTGGTCAGCAGCACGGGGACGAGCTCGTCCTCGTCGACGAAGCAGGCGGCGTCAGCGCCGAGTGTGGATTCGACTGCACCGGGGATGGAAGCGGCACAGAGCGGCGCGACGGGGGAACCGCCACCGGTTGATGCGGGCGCGACGGCATCGGAGCCTGCTGCTGACGGCGCGGCGGCGCAGCCCGGGGCGGCGGGGGGCGCAGCGGCGGCGGCTACGTCGACGGGTGAGCTCTTGGCGAAGCGGTTCCCGGCGGAGATTCTGGCGACGCTGGGCCACCTGACAGCCGAGAATGATGGCGGCACGTTTCAGATGGAGCTGGAGTTTTCACCGTTTGGCGCGGGGCTGTCGCGGCTGCGACTTGCGAACCACTTTGAGCATGCGGATCGGCAGGTTCATGAGACGATCCAGCAGTTTGTGGGATTGAACGGGAGCGACCGGATCGGTGCGACGCCGATGGCCGCGGCGTCGGTGAACATCGACGGGCGGGATGTGGATCTGTCGCTCGATGTTGCGGATGCGGGGGTGACGCTGTGGCGGCAGACCGGGCCGGGCGCGTTTGAGGCGGTGATCGTGGAGCGCAGCGCGGAAGGGACGGAGCGCGAGGTTGCGCGGATCACGCGGACGTATGTGCTACGGCCCAAGTCGTATGAGTTCACGATCGAGCAGCGGTTTAGCAATGAATCGGGCCGGGTGATGAACGTGTCGTGGAGCCAGTATGGCCCGACGGATCTGCCGCTGGGCGTGATCCGGTATGGCGGGGATGTGCGGCGCGTGCGGTTTGGGTATGTGCTGCCGGCCAAGAGCGATCCGGATCAGATCGTGCTTGGGAAGCAGTACCGCCTTGCGCACGCCGGCGCGCTGGAGAAGGCCACGACGTCGCCGACGGGCGCGATGGTGTGGCCGCCGACAACGCTGTGGCCGGATGATGATTCCAAAGAGCAGCAACTGACGCTGGCGTGGGCGGGGATGACGTCGCGATACTTTGCCATGGCGATGCACCCGGTTCCGGCGCCGGGGGTGGATCTTGCAAAGCCCGCGGGGGCATCGAAGGGGTTTTCGATCGTGGAGCGGGTGGATCGGCTTGCGATCCCCGCGCCGTATGACCCGAATGCGACGGGGCATACCTCGCCGGGCGTGATGATCCTGCGGGTGACCTCGCCGAAAATGACGGTCGCGGCGGGCGCGGGGGTGGATCTGTCGATGCTGGTGTATGCGGGCCCGCTGTCGAGGGCGTATGTGGAGGCGGAGCCGGCGGGGAGCTTTTACGGCCTTGCGGAGATGGTGATCTTCACGTTTGGCGGGCCGTGCGCGTTCTGCACGTTCCAGCCGGTTGCGCTGTTTCTGCGGTGGTTCCTTGGTTTCCTGCACGACCACGTGCTGTTTGACTGGGCGCTGGCGATCATGGTGCTGGTGGTGTGCGTGCGGACATCGCTGCACCCGGTGACGCGGTGGTCGCAACTGAGCATGCTGCGGTTCAGCAAGCAGATGCAGGCGCTTGCGCCCAAGCAGAAGGCGATTCAGGAGAAGTACAAGAACGACCCGGTGAAGATGCGTGAAGAGGTCACGAAGCTGATGCGGGAGGGGCATGTTGACTACACCGCGGCGGCGCGTGGGTGTCTGCCGCCGCTTCTGCAGACGCCGATCTGGATCGCGCTGTACGCGATGATCTTCTTTACGTTTGAGCTGCGGCACGAGGCGGCGTTCTACGGGGTGATCCAGTGGATGACCAGCGGGCGGTGGTCGTTCCTTGCCGACCTTGCCGAGCCCGACAACTTCGTGAACTTCCGCGATGCCTTCAACTGGAACGGTTTCTCGATCCCTCTGCTCTCGGGGCTGATGGGGCCGATCCAGGGGTTGAACATTTTGCCGCTGCTGCTGGGCGTGGTGTTCTACATCCAGCAGAAGTACATGGCGCCGCCGTCGACGAACATGACTCCGGAGCAGGAGCAGCAGCAGAAGATCATGAAGGTGATGATGGTGGTGATGTTCCCGGTGTTCATGTACAACGCGCCGGCGGCACTGTCGCTGTACTTCATGGTGAACTCGTCGCTGGGCATTCTGGAGAGCAAGTGGATCCGTGCGCACGCGGATCAGCTTGAGAAGAAGCACGAGGCGCTGGTCGCGGCGGGGCTTGTGCCTGCGACGCCTTATGGCCGGAAGGACCGGGAAGCGGCCAAGAAGGCCGCGAAGCCGGGGCTCTTTGCGCGGATGCAAGGGGAGATTGAGCGCCGGCAGAAGCTGATCGAAGAGCAGCAGAAGCAGGCGGGGAAGAAGAAGAAGTGAATGGCGAGTGGTGAGTGAACGGGAAGCATGTCCGAGCTTTGACGGATTGGTTCGCCGCGAACGCTCGCGAGCTTCCCTGGCGTGCGGCGATTGGGGTGGCGCGGGATCCGTACGCGGTGCTGGTGTCGGAGGCGATGCTGCAGCAGACGCAGGTGTCGCGGGTGGTGGAGCGGTTTCCGAGGTTCATGGCGCGCTTCGGCACTGTGCAAGAGCTGGCAGATGCTGATGATCGCGATGTGCTGGCGATGTGGTCGGGGATGGGGTACTACCGGCGGGCGCGGAATCTGCACGCCGCGGCGAAGATGATCGTTGAGCGGTTTGGCGGGCGGGTGCCGCGGAGCGTTGATTCGCTGCGCGAGCTGCCGGGCGTGGGGCGGTATACGGCGGGGGCGATTGCCTCGATGGCGTTTGGCGAGGCGGCGCCGATTGTGGATGGGAATGTGGCGCGGGTGCTGCTGCGGGTGCATGGCCGCGCGGTTCGGCCGGATGATCGGGAGTCGCAGGGGTGGCTGTGGGAGCGCGCGGAAGAGGTGTCGCGTGCGGGGTTGCGTGCGGCGGGGGCGGGCGTGGCGAACGAGGCGATGATGGAGCTTGGGGCGAGGGTGTGTTTGCCGCTGCCGGCGACGCCGCGATGCGGGGTGTGCCCGCTGGCGGGTGTGTGCGCGGCGCATCGCGAGGGGAAGGAGATGCTGATTCCGCTGCCGAAGATGGCGGCGGTGAGGCGGACGGTGTACTGCGCGGCGGTGGTGGTGCGGGATGCGCGGGGGCGCGTGTTGCTGGAGCAGCGCGGGGAAGGCGGGATGTGGGCGGGGCTGTGGCAGTCGCCGACGGTGGAGCGCGAGGATCGGCCGCCGACGCGCGCTGAGGCCGCGCGGGGGGTAGGGATGAAGGCGGCGGAACTGGAAGCGCGGGGCGGGTTCACACACACGACCACGCACCGCGACGTCAGTTTCGTGGTCTATGCCGCATCGAACCTCAAGCAGGCTTCACCCGGGCTGCGGTGGAGAGCGCGCTCACGCCTGGGCGAACTGGGAATATCCAGTGCGCAGATGCGTGTGATCAAACTTGGCATGGACGATGCAGTTACGGGGACTGTCGCTGCGGGGCCGCGGCAGCGCCCTGTGCGGACAGCCGCTGGTTCAACTCTGAAGCCGACATCGCCTCGACGTGCCCGTCCATAAAGAGGACGTTCACCGGGCCGCGGACGAGTTGCGGGTTCTCGTAGACCACGACGACCTGCATCGGGCTCGCGTGCTCAGTGAGCGGCTTGGTCGGGGGAAGATAGAAATACGATGTAGCAGTCTGACCATCGATGTGCGGCGTGACGAGCATCTCCGGGCCGACCATGCCCGAGGCCACGAGCCGGTCCAAGCCGTCGGGGGACTCGGGGTACCAGTCCTGGTTGTCGGAGGCGTACTGCATCAGGGCATCGCCGACCATGCGGACCTGCACGCTGCTTTTGATCTGCCGCGCGCTCTGGCGCGCCTTGCCGATGGCGGGGAGCATGACGGCTGCCATCACACCGGCGCAGTTGAAGACGGTGCCGACGATCGCGAGGACGAGCGCGGCGATCACCAGGCCCTTGCCGCGGCCCGGGAGCGCCGGCTTCACCAGTGCGATGATTGCCAGAATGATCGCGACGAACCCCACCAGCGGGACGATGAAACCCAGCACCGCGCACACGAGCGCGCCGATGGCGAGGCCCATGCCGCCCGCAGCGGGCTGAGGGGGAGGATTGAACGCTTGCCGCGGCGGAGGCTGGAACTGGGACATGCGGAACTCCGTGAGATCGATCCGGAAGTGTACCAGATCGACTCAAGGAATGAGCGGCGGGTGGGATCATCGAATCAACACCCGCAAGTGGCGCTGGGGGTATTGAACGCGCAGAAGCGTGCGCTGGGGCTTGGTGGGAAGTTGGGATGAAGCACCGGGAGTCACTGGGAATCGCCGGGAATCACCGCTCTGGAGAGCGGCGCCACCAGGAGAGCGGCGCCACCCAAGATCAGTTGCCGGATTCGGTTGCGCTGAGGATTTCCTGGATGGTGGTGAGGCCGCGGGCGACCTTGGTCATGCCGTCGTTTCGCAGGGTGACCATGCCGCGTTCGATGCAGAGTCGGCGGAACTCGGCGACGTTGGGGTTTCGCGCGATGACGTCGCGGAGCTGGTCATCGACGGTGAGGAGTTCGTAGATGCCCACGCGGCCGGAGTAGCCGGTGTTGCGGCATCGATCGCAGCCCTTGGGGAGCCAGATTCCGTCGGAGTCCATGCCGTTCATGCCGAGGAACTCGGCCATCTCCTCGCCGGGTGCTTCGTTGACCTTGCAGTGGACGCAGAGGCGACGGACCAGACGCTGGGCGAGGACAGCGCGGACGGCGGCACCGACGAGGAAGGGCTCCAGGCCGATGTTGACAAGGCGGGTGATCGATCCGGGGGCGTCGTTGGTGTGGAGGGTCGAGAGGACAAGGTGGCCGGTGAGCGCGGCCTGCACGGCGGTCTGGGCGGTCTCCATGTCACGGATTTCGCCGAGCATGATGACGTCAGGGTCCTGGCGGAGCAGGGCCTTGAGGGCCTTGGCGAAGGACATGCCGATCTTGTCGTGGACCTGGGTCTGGGTGATTCCGTCGAGGTGGTATTCGATGGGGTCTTCGACGGTCGAGACGTTCATCGACTGCTTGTCCATCTGACGGAGCGAGGAGTAGAGGGTGGTGGTTTTACCCGAGCCGGTGGGGCCGGTGACCAGCACGATGCCGTGGGGCTCATCGATGGCCTTCTTCCAGATGACCATGGCCTCTTCGGAGAAGCCCAGGTCGTCGAGGCTGACGTTGATGGAGCGGGTGTCGAGGATACGTAGAACGGTCTTCTCGCCGGTGCCGTTGGGGAGCGTTGACATACGCAGGTCGAGCTTTCGACCGGCGACGGTGCAGCGGATGCGGCCGTCCTGGGGGAGGCGGCGCTCGGAGATGTCGAGGTTGGCCATGATTTTGAGGCGCGAGGTGATCGCGTTGGCCATTCCGCCGGGGGGGTTCATCATCTCGAAGAGGACGCCGTCGATTCGGAAGCGGACTTTGAGCTTCTTCTCGGCGGGCTCGATGTGGATATCCGATGCGCCTTCCTTGACGGCGGTCTGGATGATGTAGTTGACGTAGCGGATGACCGGGCTTTCTTCCGCGGCCTTCTCGAGATCGACTTCCTGTGATTCCTTGGCCTTCTCGACCTGGACATCGCCGTCATCGACCTCGCTGAGGAGTTCGGAGATGTCGACGTCCTTGGTCTGCTCACCGCCTCCAAGGATCTCGATTGCGGCGCGGATATCCGACGGCGGGACCACGACGAGCTTGACGCCGGTGACGGCGAGACGACGCCGGACTTCGTCGAGGAGGAAGACGTCGTCGGGGTTGGCGGCGCCGATGATGACGCGGGTTGGCGCGTTGGGGCCGGAGCCGATCTTGGAGGTTCTGAGCGGGAGGACGAGGTGCTCTTTGCAGAACTCGGGGGAGAGTCGCTGGAGCATCTTGCCGTCAAATCCGCCATCGAGACCTTTGTGGAGATCGATTCGCTCGAAGGGGATGCCGGAGAAGGCGGCGATGCCGGAGGCGATCTTGACTTCGTCGGCCCCCTGCTCGATGAGGACTTCGGTGAGCCGGCGGCCGGGAGAGGCCTTGACGACCTGCTGGGCGGCGGTGAGCTGCTGGCTGGTGATCGCGCCGCTCTGCACGAGGAACTCGCCCAGGGGCGTTGTCGCCGCGGCGGGTTCATCGGAGCCGGGCTGGTAGACGGTGGCGAGCGCCTGGCCGACCGAGGTGCGCGAGGCCTCCGGGCCGCGGACGGGCACGGAGGGATCGTGAGAGAAGGTGACGGATTCGCGGAAAGAGCGCTGACCGCTGGGGACGGCGGGGAGTGGCGAGAAGGAACTCTCGGCGGTGTCGATGGTGTGCCGGCGGGGCGGGGGCTGGGTGAGATCATCCTGCGGGGTGAGGAGCGGGCCGCGATGGCGCGTGGCGGCCGAGTCTGGGGCCTTCTCGCCGTCGACTCCGAGTTCGTTCAGGATGTCGTCGATATCAAACTTGCCCAAGGTATTACTTCTTCTTCTTGGCGCCTTTGGGGTCGTTGGAAGTGTCGAGGGAAACGGAGAAGACCTGGCCGCGGGAGTCGATGTCGACGGCTCGGGAGTGGATGGCTTTGACGGTGAAGAGCTCGGCGAACTCATCGCCGACGCGGTAGAGGTCGCCGTTGATTCTCACGACACCGGCGTTGCCGGTGGAGTCGGCGCCCATGATGCCGTTGATCTTCATGCGGGAGATTTCGTTCTCGACCATTTTCTTGTGCGCTTCGGAGTCGCGGCGCATGCGCTCCTGGCGGGCACGCTCGGAGGCGGCGGTCTGGTCCTCGGTGGCGGGGACGACTTCCTCGCCCAGGAGGTCGGCGAGGAGGAAGGGGTTCTTCTGGACTTTGTCGGCGGGGACCTGGCAGGTGATGTTGGTGGAGGCGAGGTCCTTGAGGATGCGTTTGTGGTCGGCGGTGCTGGAGCCCGGGGACTTGGTGACGTCGTAGTCGGGCATCTTGGTGGTGGCGAAGGCGGCCATGGGGCCGATGCCTGCCTGGCGCATTCCGTAGACGATGCCGCAGCCGGCGGCGAGGAGGACCACCAGCGCGATCGTCTGGGTGGATTTCCAGGCCTTCCGCGGGGCCTGCGCGGCGTCGCTGACGGCGTTGTTGTCGGCGCCGGGGGACATGGCTTCGAGGCGGAAGGTGCCGCCGATGACTCCGTCTGGAGTGGCTTCGGCCGGGGCGTCGGGGTCGGGTGCTGCGTTGAAGTTGGTCACTGGTTGTCGCTCCCTTCGCCTTCGTAATAGATTGAGAGAACGAGCTTGGTCTTCATCTCGCCGTCGACCTTGTCGGAGCGGACGATGGAGAAGTCGGGGATCCGCATGATGCGGGGCAACTGCTCAAGCTCGAGGAGGAACTGGTAGAAGCCGTCGAAGTCTCCGGTGATCTCGATATCGATGGGCTGCTCCATCGCGAGGCCGGCGGGTGAGGTCTTGTCGGACTTCTTGAACTGGGGGACACGGAGGCTGCTCTTGCCGGCAAGGCTGGAGACCTGACGGAGGACGTTGTCCATCTCCTTGGTGCCGGGGAGGCGGGCCTGGATGGCTTCGATCGCGAGCTTGACCTGGTCGTTGGCGCGCGCGAGGTCATCGGATTGGGCGGTGGCCTGGCGGAGCTTGTCGAGCATCGCCTGCTTGTGATCGATCTCTTTCTTGGCCTTCTCGATCTCGATGTTCTGGGGCTTGAAGACCAGGAAGTAGGAGGCGATGGGGAGTGTGAGCAGCACTGCGAAGAACAGGAGCTGCCGGATGGCGGTGTTCACTTAGCGGTCTCCTTCGACGCCGGCGCGGGCGGCGTCGCTATCCTCGCGCGGGTGGGTAGGGTCCATGGGGTCGACAATGAGCGGGCGTGCGGTGGTGTTTGCACCCGGGCGCGGCGGGAGGCGGGGGACCTGGAGGGGCTCGATGTGGCGGGCGTCGGCGTTGTTGCGGAGGGAGGCTTCGATGCGGAACTTCCGCATGTTGACGTCCTCGATCTTGACATCGCCTGAGTAGAGGATCTCGACCTTGTCGAGGAGGGGGCAGTCGCTGAGCGCACGGTGGTAGTCGGCGACTTCCTCATCTGCGCCGGCGAGGCCGAGGATCTCGAGCCTGAACTCAAAGCGCGGGGCCTGGGGCTTGGGGGGCGCGGGCTTCTCGGCGTCTTTGGCGGGCTTTGCGCCGGGACGGGCGGAGGCGAGGGAGCGGGTCTGGGTGCCCTTTGCGGGCTCGGGCTTGGCCTTGGATTTGGGTTCGACGTGCCGCTTGCTCTTGAGGTTGAGCTCGGTGAGCGTGAGATTCTGGGGCATGCGGTTGATCATCTCGGCGAGGAGGATCGAGCGCGGGACCTTCTCGATCAGGGCGGTGGTGACCTCGGCCTTCTCGAGCATCTCCTGCTTCTGGGCCTCGAGGACCTTGAGCTGCTCGATCTTCTTGGTCTCGGTCGCGTATTCCTGGTTGATTTCCTGCTGCCGCTGCTTGACGGTCGACCACTGGCGGTTGGTCACGAAGAACGCGCCGACCACGCTGAGGGTGACGACGACGAAGAGGAAGACGGCGATGGCGAGGTTTCGGTTCTCCGCCTTTTTCTCGATGTAGTCCTCGGGGAGGAAGGACCCGCCCGAGCCGGGGCGGCGGTTGTGAAAGGTCATGAGAAACTCCTGATCGCGGCGGGACGGAGGGGCTTGGTTCAGAGGTCGGTAGGACAGAGCGAGAGGCCAAAGGCCACGGCCCAACCGGGCTGGGGCTGGGAGAAATCGATGCCGGCGCACGGCTCCTTGCCGGTGCGGGCCATGCGGGCGAGGGGGTCTGCGACCTGCGCGGGGAGGCGGAGGCGTTTGGCGATGTGCTGGCAGAGGCCGCGATGGCGGGACTCGCCGCCGACGAAGATGGCGCGCTGGACGCGTTTGCCGGGGAAGATGGCTTCGTAGTAGCGCATGCAGCCGGCGATCTCGTCGGTGAGGATCTCGAGCTGGTCGGTGAGATCGAACTCGGGGCCGACCAGACCTGCATCGGGCTGGAGGCGGATGTCGGCGGTGAAGCCCGCGGGCGTCATGCCGGAGCGGCGGTCCTCATCGACGAGGAGGGCGACTTGGTCATCGTCGGGCTGTGCGGGGCCGCGGGCACGCTGGGCGTGCACACCGGTGGCCGAGAGGCTGGCCGCGCCGGGAGTCTTGGGCGCGGGCATGGGGATGGCGACGAGCTCGGCGGAGGTGAGCCTGCGGCTTCGGGCGTCGGCGATGTTGACATCGAGCATGCGGGCGACGGCATTGTCGAGTTCGCGTCCGGCCATGGGGATCGACTTGGCGAAGACCAGATCGCCGCCGTGCCCGATCGAGACCTTGGTGGTCCCGTGCGCGAGATCGAGATAGAGCGTGGCGAGCTTCTGGTCTTCGGCGCGGCGATTGACGTGGTCGAAGGCGGTGAGCGCGGCGGTGAACTCGGGGTGCATTCCGACGCACTCAAGGCGGGCATCGCGGACGGCCTGCATCATGCGGGAGATGAGGTCACGCGCGGCGGCGAGGCAGATGACTTCGGTCTTGCCGCCTGCACCGGAGCCCTGCGGGAGCGCACCGTCGACCAGGACGTGGCGGTAGATGAGCGTGTCGGGGGTGCAGCCAAGGTGCTGGGAGATGGCGGCCTCGACGACGGCCTTGAGCTCGACCCCATCGGAGCGGGGGAACTGCATGTGCTTGCAGAACATTTGCGCGGCGGGGATTGCGCAGACGGCGCGGCGGCCCTTGAAGCCCGCCGAGCGGATGACCTTGGGGAGGGCCTGGAACTGGAAGGCAAAGCGCTTGGCGGCGTCGTCACGGATGTTTTCGGGGACCTCGGCGACCGCCGCGGCGACCAGTGCGGGCGCATCGCCGCCTTCGATCTGAAGGACTTTGAGGCTGGAGACGCCAAAGTCGATCGCGATCGGGCGAGTTCCGCCCGAGAAGTGCCCGAGCGCGGCTGTCTTCATGCGACCAAACGAGAACGCCATAGCCGGGTGCCTCCGTGCGGAGGGGCGTGCATGAACATTGCACCGCCTCCGCACGGAGGCACCCGGCTATGGCCTGTCTCTTATACA
>ENA-ORBV01016032-ORBV01016032.1-microbial-mat-metagenome-genome-assembly--contig:-NODE-16032-length-10935-cov-4.039142_pt1 | contig 10935 bp, 10 predicted proteins | sample MGYA00237777_ERZ505514 | MGnify/ENA primary metagenome ERZ505514 (study PRJEB26160, sample SAMN06269048) | microbial mat metagenome | isolation source: Oligotrophic lake microbial mat | place...
TGCGGCATCGGGCGTGATGGCCTGGTTGACCTGCTCGATGCCGGCGCTTTGCTCTCGGCTTGCCCCGGCGATGTCGGACACCAGACGTGCCACCTGATTGAAACTGGTGACGACCTCATCCATCGTCGTTCCGGCGGTTTGCACCTGGCGGGCACCTGTGTCCACTTTTTCCACGGAAACGGCGATCAGGTCCTTGATTTCCTTCGCCGCTGTCGCGCTCCGCTGGGCCAAATTGCGGACTTCGGTGGCGACCACGGCAACGAGCACGTACGTCGACTCGAAGGTGTCGTCGTTCGGTCAACCCAATGCGGTGACCGCGGGTGGTACGCAGGATTTCAGTGCATTGCGAGACCCGGTCGTGATCGGCGCCGACACTACCCGTCGCGCCAGTACGAACCGATCACGTCCGGTCAGATCTTTTCGCGACTCACCACCGGTAAATCCCGCCGCATTGAGCAATGCGAGTAAGGCGGCGTGATGTGCGATTCCCGTCTCGAGTGCCAGCAAACCACCCTCCGCTAAAAACGCCGGCGCTTCGGCAATGATCTCGCGCAGGTCAGCCAACCCCGCGTCGGCGGCGGTCAATGCGTTCAAAGGTTCGAACCCGCGCACCTCCAGCGCGCTTTCGGCCGTTTCCTGCGCCGAAAGATAAGGCGGGTTGGCCACGATCAGATCGAAGCGCTCGCCCTTCGGCACCGCGGAAAACCAATTGGATTCCAGCAGTGTGACCCGCTCCGTCAAACCGAATATCGCGGCATTCTCTCCAGCGAGCGCGAGCGCGTCTCCGCTCCGATCGACGGCCGTTACTCGCGCTTCAGGAAATGCCTGCGCCAGAGCCAGCGCGATCGCGCCCGACCCCGTCCCCAGATCCAGGATACGCTGGGGCGGCGGAACCGCCGCCGTGATCACCGTTTCGACCAGCAGTTCCGTTTCCGGCCGCGGAATCAGTGCCCGACGATCCACCTTCAACGTGAGGCCGTGAAAGTCCGTTGACCCGATAATGTACTGCAGCGGCTCATGCTGCGCCCGACGGCGGACCAGCGGTCGGATTTGTTCCAGTTCAGCCTCGGCGAGCGGACGCTCGAACTCGAGGTAGAGCTGCATGCGTTTCCGCTTCAGCGCATGGCCAATGAGCAACTCGGCATTCAGCCGCGGCGGTTCAACGCCTTTACTCGCCAGGAACTCGGTCGTGCGCTTGATGATCTCGAGTACCGTGAGCATCTCAGTCGTCGTCTCCGCCCGCGCGCACCGGAGTGAAGTCGTGCCCGGTTAATGCCGCCAGCTTCTCCTCGTAATCCGCCTTCTGCAACGCGGCGATAATCGGCGCCAGGTGGCCCTCCATCACTTGGGGCAAGCTGTACAAGGTGAGTCCAATGCGATGATCGGTCAGGCGATTCTGCGGGAAGTTGTGAGTGCGGATGCGTTCGCTGCGGTCCCCGGAGCCAATCTGACTTTTTCGCACGGCGGCATACTTCGCCTTCTCCTCATCCTCCCGCCGCTTCAACAGTCGCGAGCGCAACACCGTCATCGCCTTGGCCTTGTTTTTCAGCTGCGAACGTTCGTCGGCACACAGCACGATCAGCCCCGTCGGTTTGTGCAAAATTTGCACCGCCGAGTCCGTGGTGTTCACGCCTTGGCCCCCCGGTCCGCTCGCCCGCGTCACCGTAATCTCCAACTCCTGCGGATCGATTTGCACGTCGACCTCCTCAGCCTCCGGCAGCACGGCCACGGTGATGGTCGACGTGTGAATCCGGCCGTTCGCCTCGGTCACCGGAACGCGCTGGACGCGGTGGACGCCGCTCTCGAACTTGAGCTGCTTGTAAACGTCGGTGCCGGAAATAAGAAAAATGACTTCCTTGATCCCGCCGCGCTCCGAGTAACTGGTGCTCATCGGCTGAATCTTCCAGTTCTGGGAGTCCGCATATTTTGAATACGCCCGGAAAAGCTCCGCCGCAAAAAGACTCGCCTCATCACCACCTGTGCCCGCCCGGATTTCCATCACGGTATTGCGCGAATCGGTCGGGTCGGGAGGGATCATCGCCAGCAGGACCGACTCGCGGAGAGCGGTCCGCCGCGCTTCCAGTTGGGGCAACTCCGCTGCCGCGAGTTCGCGCAATTCGGAATCCGCGGCGTCCCGGCCCATGTCCTTCGCCTCGATGATTTCACGCTCGAGCCGCTGGTAGCTCTGATAATCCGTGATCAGCTCGGTTAACTTCTGATGTTCCCGCGTTACGTCAGCCGCCCGGCGCGGATTACCGTAAAATGAGGGCGCGGCCATCTGGGCACCAAGTTCATCCAGGCGGCGCTGAAAAGGGGCTAAATCAGGAAGTTCGTCCATTAAAGTGATTACGAGTTGGCCACCTGGGGGATTTGCGAATTGCGCGCGCCCCCGGTTGCGCTAGCTATGACAGCACTCTACGCCCGGCGGTTTGCCTGGCGGCTTTGATCAGCAATGGCCACGACTCTCTTCACTCAAAACACCATCGCGTGCATCTGGGATTTCGACAAGACGTTAATCCCGGATTACATGCAGTCCCCGCTTTTTCGACGCTACGGCCTCGACGAGGCGACATTCTGGGAGGAGACGAACAAGCTGGCCGAGCACTACAAACGCCGCGGCTATCATCTCTCGCCGGAGATTGCCTACCTCAATCACTTGCTCACTTACGTCCTCGCGGGACCGCTCGGGGGCTTGAACAACAAACTCCTGTTTGAGTGCGGCTCGGACATCACGTTCTACCCGGGACTACCTGATTTCTTCGACCGCGTGAAAGGATTCGTCCGCGAGCGGCCGGAGTACATTAAGCACGATCTCACCGTCGAACACTACATCGTCAGTACCGGGATCGCGCCGATGATCCGAGGGAGCGCCATTGCCAGGCACGTGGATGGAATTTGGGCCTGTGAGTTTGTGGAGAACCCGCTGCAACCTGGCTTTCTCCGGCAGAAGGAACTCACCCTCGATGCCTCCTCCGAGATCGCGCAAATCGGTATGGTCATCGACAATACGACCAAGACCCGCGCGATTTTTGAAATCAACAAGGGCACGAACAAGAACCCGGCCATCGATGTGAACTCGAAAATGGCGGGGGAGGATCGACGCATTCCCATTCAAAACATGATCTACATCGCGGACGGCCCGAGCGACGTGCCCAGTTTCTCCGTCGTCAAAAAGGGCGGTGGCCGGGCATACGCGGTCTACAATCCCGAGAAGTCGGCCGAGTTTGAACAGAACGATCGCCTGCTGCAGTCCGGGCGCATCCACGGTTATGGACCCGCGGACTATCGGCCCGAATCGAGCACGTCCCAGTGGCTGCGCCTGCACATCCACCAGATTTGCGATCGCATCGTCGCCGACCGGGAAGCAGCCGTGGCGCAGAAGGCCTCGCGGCCACCGCGTCACCTGAACGCCACGCCCGCGGAGGAAGCCGCCAAACGGGCCGCTCTCGCGCCCAAGCAGGCTTCGTTTCTGGAGTGAAACGGGGAGGCTGCGCCGGCTGAATCGCACATTGACTGGCTGATTTCCCCCTGGGACCGCGGCCGCCCCCGGCCGCATCTCGAAAGATCGTAACGGATCGTCTTTCGTTCTTCCTTTGCCGAATGCGGCCGGGGGCGGCCGCGGTCCCAACGATCCGCCCCACCGCTGCAGTCCCATCGATCCACCGCCCCCGGTCGCTCGCCCGTTTCTTCTTTCTACTTTCGCCGGCCTTTTCTTCTTTGCCCGTCGATTACGGCAGCTTGGCCTGCACCAGCTTGCTCACCGCCCCGAAGTCGATCAGCGCCGCGTCCGGATGTTTCTTCAGCGCGGCGATCACCTTGCCCATCTCTTTCTTCGATTGCGCCCCCGTCTCCTGAATCGCCGCCGCAATGAGCGCGTCCACCCGCGCCGCATCAAGTCCCCGCGGCAGATATTTTTCCAGGATGCGGATTTCGGCATCGTTGGCCGCAACCAGATCCGCGCGTCCGCCCTTCTCGAATTCCACCTTGGCGTCGGCCAGGTTCTTCACCGCTTTACGCAGGGTCGCGAGCGACAGGGCGTCGTCGATTTCTTTGTTGGTGTCCATGGCCGCCCGCTTGATCGCCGCATCGGCGGTGCGGAGCGCAGTAGTCGTGACCGAGTCACGGGCTTTCATCGCCACGATGATGTCGGCACGAAGGGTTTCGTAAACAGAAGGCATGGGGCCATGTGACAACTCCGGACAAGCCAGCGCAAGCATCGCTTGGGTAAGCCGATTTCACTGATCACTCGCCAGCCCGCGCTATCCCTGCACCTTTTGCCCCGATGACTCCCCTGCCCTCGCGCAATGTCCTTGGTGGCCCGCTCAAGTCGTGCTCGCTCAATCCGCTCACCGGTTTTTTTCGCAATGGTAATTGCGACACGTGCGCAGAAGACGACGGCTGCCACACGGTGTGCGTGGAGGTCACCTCCGCGTTTCTCACCTACAGCCAGGCACGTGGAAACGACCTCTCCACCCCCCGGCCAGAGTTTCACTTTCCCGGCCTGCAACCCGGGGACCGTTGGTGTGTCTGCGCCACGCGCTGGCTGGAGTGCTTGGAAAACGGGGTGGCTGCACCGGTCTCCCTCGCCGCCACCCACGAACGCACGCTCGAGGCCGTACCGTTGGAGTTGCTTCAATTGCACGCCACGGCCTGAATCGCCGGGGCCGATCCACGTTAATTTACCCCCATGAATCGTCTCTTCTCCTTTCGTTGCGCCAGCGCAATGGTCGCGCTCACCACCACCGCGTTAGCTGCGTCCGTGCACTGGAATCCGCCCGGCCTTCCTCCCGCCCCCACCTCCGGACCTGCACTCACTCAAGGTGGTTATTTGAAACCGGAACAAGGGCAGGCGGTCCTCGATGCCGCTTTGGCGCAGTTTCCAGATCGCAGCGCCTGGGATGCTTACGCGGGTCACGCCCGCACGCGTATCCAGGAAGGTCTCGGTCTCTCCCCGTGGCCCAAGCGGACGCCGCTCAATCCGGTTTCACACCGCCAACGCACCTACGAGGGTTACTCCGTGGAGAACGTCAGGTTCGAATCGGTTCCTGGGTACTTCGTCACCGGCAATCTGTACCGCCCACTCGCCGCAAAGTCTTCCTACCCGGCAGTCCTTTCGACGCATGGCCATTACCGGCCCATCGTGAAAACCGAGGACTACGAGGCGCACGCGCGTTTCAGCCCACTGATGCAGGCACGTTGCGCAACGCTCGCTCGCATGGGCGCCGTGGTCCTCTCCATCGATATGTTTGGCTACGGTGACTCCATGCAACTGGTCGGCCAGGACGCCCACCGCCAGCCGTTCGCCCTCACCCTGCAGACGTGGAACGCGATGCGCGCCGTGGATTTCCTGCTCTCGCTCGAGGGCGTTGACGCCAAACGCGTGGCCGTGAGCGGCGAATCCGGCGGCGGCACGCAATCATTCCTCTTAACCGCACTCGATCCACGCATTTCCGCGAGCGCCCCCGTGGTGATGGTTTCGAGTTATTTCTTCGGCGGCTGCGCCTGTGAGAGCGGTCTGCCCATTCATCGATCGTCCGACCATTTCGTGAACAACGCGATGATCGCCGCACTTGCCGCGCCGCGGCCGCTGCTTGTCGTGTCCGACGGCAAGGACTGGACCGCGCATGTGCCAAAAATTGAGTTTCCGTTCCTTCAGAAAATCTACGGCTACTACGGTGCGAAATCACAGGTCAGCAATGTCCACCTGGCCGACGAGGGCCACGACTACGGTCCCTCCAAACGCGCTGCGCTCTATCGTTTTCTCGGCGAGCACTTCAGTCTCGATGTCAAAGCGGTCCAAAAGCCGGACGGCAGCTTCGATGAATCGAAAGTAACGATCGAAAAGTCGGCCCAACTCCGCTGCTTCACTTCTGAGTATCCGATCCCGCATCACGCCTTGCACGATGCCGCAGCGATCGCCAAGGTGCTCAGCGCCTTGCAGACCGGCGAACGGTAAGGCGCAATAACTGGGTGGAGTGTCCGGCGGTTCTCGCCGGTTAGATCATTCGCCCGTGAATTTTGGACTGTCATTGCGAGGTGCACGACCAACCCGACGTTGGGTGGAATCGACAATGAACACCCCCGACTGTCATTGCGAGAGCTGGACCAACGCAGCGTTGGGGGGGCTAGACAATGAACACCCTCAATTGTCATGGCGAGGAGCGAAGCGACGTGGCCATCCATCTAGATTTATTGTGGATTGCCGCAGTCGCTTAGGCTCCTTCGCAATGACAAACGGTAGGTGTTCATTAGAAGAAGCGAAGCGCCGAAGCAATCGAGCTGGATCGCCACGGCGCGTTTCGCGCACCGCGTGATGACAATCGTTTAAATTATCCGGGCAATTGGTCTTAGATTCAGTGCCCGTCACAACAGATCCGTGATTCCCGGTTTGGGTTCGGCGGTTTACAGCCTCCGAACTCGATTTGGATCTGAGGTTTGAAATGTGCGCTCGGAGACCTCCGATCTGACGCGGCGCATGCAACTTTGCCCGTCGACTGCTGACCATAGGTCGTGACCGAAATGAAGAGTGCGAAGCTTATACCCGAACGCCGCCGGCATCGGAGGGTAAGCCTATGGCCACTCCTGTCGTGAAAGCAGCCGATATCACCAACCGGCTGTCTTGGTTTATCGGATTGGCGTCGTTTGCGCTCATCATCGTGCTGCTGCGTTACGCCGAGGACATTCTCGTCCCGGTGGCGTTTGCGATCCTACTGGCGTTTTTGCTTTCGCCTTTAGTCGTCCGCCTTAACCGCATTGGACTTCCCAAACCCCTCGCGATTATCCTGACCGTCACCGTCGCGTTCTCCGTGATCGGCGGGATCGGCTGGCTGGTCACGACCCAGGCCATTTCCCTCATCCGCGAACTTCCCAATCATGAGGAAAATCTACGACAGAAGATCGCCGCCCTGAAGCGGCCTCAGTCACCCGAGGTCATGACGCGAGTGACGGGCATGGTCGAAAACCTGCGCCGTGAAATCAAATCTCCCGCGCCCGACGTTCAAGTTACAGCTCCGCCGCCCGGCGAGGCGAAACCCGTTGCCGTTGAGGTACAGGAAGCGGATTCAACCCCCTGGGAACTCGCCCGCAATCTCGTTACACCGGTCCTTCGCCCGCTCGGAGTTGCTGGCATCGTGATCGTGTTTGTCGTCGCCATGCTCTTTCAGCGCGAGGACCTGCGCGATCGATTCCTGAAGCTCGTCAGTGCCGGAAAACTTAACGTCGCCACCCAAGCCATCGACGACGCCGCCACGCGCGTTTCCCGCTACCTCGTCATGCAGCTCATCGTGAACGCGAGTTACGGCGTCCCCATTGGCCTCGGCATCTGGTGGATCGGTATTCCCAACGCACCCTTGTGGGGTCTGCTCGCGACGTTGCTTCGCTTCATCCCGTTTATCGGGCCCTGGATTGCAGCCGCGTTTCCGGTGATGCTTTCCGTCGCCGTCGATCCCGGTTGGACGATGCTCCTCTACACGCTCGCCCTCTTTGTCGTGATGGAGCTGATCAGCAACAACATCATCGAGATTGTCCTCTATGGCGCGAGTACCGGTATCTCCAACATGGCGTTGCTTATCGCCGCCGTTTTTTGGACCTGGCTCTGGGGCCCTGCCGGTCTCGTGCTGTCGACCCCACTCACCGTTTGCTTGCTCGTCCTCGGCAACCACGTCCCCGGGATGAGTTTCCTCAGCAGCTTGCTCGGGAGTCAGCCGGCGCTGGAGCCACCCGCGCACTTCTATCAACGCATGCTTTCGATGGAGTCGGAGGACATGCTTGAAGTCGCCTCCACGTATATCGGGGAGCACTCCGTCGAGGAATTCTACGAGCAAATATTTGTGCCGGCACTGCTCATGTCAGAGGAAGATCGCCACAGCGGCAGCCTCCCGGAAGTTCGCCAGCGCTTCATCTTTCAAGCGGGGCGAGAACTCATCGAGGAACTCGAACGTCAGGACGAAGTCGCGCGGGTGGAAGATGCCGGCGGCAGCGCTAATCTGGACCAAACCAATACCCAGCCGACCACACCCGTGGTACTCGGGCTTTCCGCTCGAGACGAAGCGGACGAGCTTGTTGGCTTGATGCTCTGTCACATGTTACGCCGCCGCCACATTCCGGCGGCGGTTAATCCCCTCGCTGCCTCGCTCGACGATGCGCTCGCCGCCCTCGCCCATGGACAGATCAGCCTGGCGTTTGTCTCGGCGCTGCCGCCATCGGCGGTGACCGCAGCACGGCACATGTGCCGACGCGTTCGGCTCCAATCGCCTGAAGCGCCGCTCATCGTCGGAATCTGGCGGCACGGCGCCCCGCTCGCCGAAATCGCGCAACGCTTGAGCATGCACAAACCCACTGCGGTCGTCGACTCGCTGCGCGAAGCGGTAGTGCGCATTGAGGCCATCGTCGGACCCCGCGAGCTCCCCGTGAAACCGACCGAGCCAGCCGTCGCGGCCTCCGACTCAAACGCAGCGGCCGAGGCCGGAGCCACCACGCCAATCGCGATCGAGTCCCGACCTTAAAAATTGCAGCGGAGTATTCCGGACGACACGTCCGTGCTCGTCTGCTACCGTGCCTGCATGCGGATGACTCATGCGAAAATGTATTCCCGTCTCCTGGCCGAAGACGCGACCTGCAACGGCCGCTTCTTCACCGGAGTGCTGACCACAGGGATTTATTGCCTGCCGTCATGCAAAGCCCGCAAACCGAAAGCGGAGAACGTACGCTTTTTTCCCAGCTGCGAGGCAGCTCGGGAGGCCGGTCTGCGTCCCTGTCGCAAGTGCTACCCCGATGACTTCGCGCGCGGCTTCGATCCCGTCTTGGAGGACATGGAATCGCTCGTCCGCGAGGTCCGAGCAAATCCCACCGCGTTTACCGATGTCAGCGCCATCGTGCAACGGTCCGGTTTCGGTTCGACGCGTTTGTTCGAGCTTTTCCGCCAGCACTTCCATGCAACGCCGGCCGAGGTGTTGCTGAAGGCACGGATCGAAGCGGCCAAGCAGCGGCTCCTGGCTGACGGAAAAGTGGCCGCCGGGCAGTCGCGCGTATCCGATTCATCCCTACTTGAGGTGGCGCAGTCGGCGGGCTTCGAGTCCGTCTCGGTTTTTCACGAACACTTCCGCCGCCTCACTGGGATGACGCCCGCCGACTATCGGGATCTGCGCGGCGGCTCCGCTCAATTCAGGATTCTGCTCCCGGCCGATTACCCTTTGCCGTACTTGCGGCGCGCCTTGAGCCGCGATCCGCACAGCCTGACGGAGCGACTGACGGGCGACGAATACCTGACGGTCCTTCGTCTCGCCTCCGGATCCGCCGCCGTGGTGCGGGCTACCCTCTCGCCCGAGGCGGTGGACGTCGTCATCACGTCGCCCCAACCGACCAGGGTGGTCGCCGTTGAAGTCCATTCCGTGATGCTGGGCTTACTCGGACTTGAGCAGGATGCGGGTGCCTTCGTTCGCCTGGCGCGCAAGCTGGGACTGGCCCGACTGGTTGCCGGCCGAATCGAACTTCGGATCAGCCAAACTCCTTCCGTTTTCGACGGGCTCCTGTGGTCCATCATCGGCCAGCAAATCAGCTTTCCCTTTGCGTGCATGCTCAAGCGACGACTCGTCGAGCACACCAGCAATCCAGTGCCGGGCGCCGATGGACTGTACGCCCCGCCGAGTCCGACCGACGTCGCCGCCGTCCTACCCGAATCACTGCTGCCGCTCCAGTTTTCGCGGCAAAAAGCCGATTATGTCGTGAGCATTGCCCGACGGATTGTCGACGGACAGCTCGACCTCGGCGCGTTGAAGGCCACGTCAGCCACCCGGGTGGAACGCTCGCTTTCGGAGATCCGCGGGCTCGGTCCGTGGTCGGTTAATTATGTGATGATGCGGTCACTCGGCCTGGCGGATTGCGTGCCGCTCGGTGACACCGGCGTGACGAGCGGCTTGCAGGCCTTGCTTAAACTCGAGCAAAGGCCGGACGTCGACGCCACCCGGACCCTGATGACTGTGTTCTCACCCTACCGGAGCCTGGCCACGACCCACCTGTGGCAATTCAAACAGCCCGATCCGTCATGACCGCTTTCTACGATCTTTTTCCCACGGCGCTCGGACCGTTTTCCGCGGCCGTGAATGCCGACGGTGCGTTAGTCGGCACGGCCTTCGGCGACGAACGAGCGCTCCAAGCGCGGATCCCCGCGTATTCGCTATCCCGTGACGCCGAGCGACTGCGCACCGTGCGCGAACAGGTGGGCGCGTTTCTCGCCGGCGAGCGGCGTGAGTTTCAACTGACGCTCGCGCCCCAAGGGAGCACGTTTCAACGGCGCGTCTGGGCGGAGTTGCAGCGGATCCCGCTGGGCGAGACTCGTACCTACGGCCAGATCGCCCAGGCGATCGATCAACCCTCCGCGGCCCGCGCTGTGGGTCGCGCCAACGCCACCAACCCGGTTTGCCTCATCGTACCGTGCCACCGCGTGATCGGTGCCGATCGGTCGCTGACCGGCTTTGCCTTCGGCGAAACCTTAAAGCGGCAACTGCTCGAGCTGGAGCAGAGCCAAACCGCCGGCTGATTGTGCTGGGACCGCGGCCGCCCCCGGCCGCATTCCAACAAATAGTAACGAATTGTTTTCGGTTCGTCCTTTCCGAAATGCGGCCGAGGGCGGCCGCGGTCCCACCGATCCTTCGATCCACCGCACCCAAATCGATCGCAGGTTTCTTCTTTCTGCTTTCGCCCGCCCTTTTCTTCTTTGCCCGTTCGATCAGGCCAAAATTCCTTTCACCACCTGCGCCGGTTCCACCCCGGTGAGTCGTGCATTCAAGCCGCGGAATTTATACGTGAACCGCTCGTGATCGATGCCGAGACAATGCAGAATCGTCGCATGCAGATCGCGCAGGTGCACCGGATTCTCCGTGATGTTATAGCAGAAATCATCCGTGGCGCCGTACTCCATCCCGCCCTTGATGCCCC
>ENA-ORBV01016034-ORBV01016034.1-microbial-mat-metagenome-genome-assembly--contig:-NODE-16034-length-10933-cov-9.953021_pt1 | contig 10933 bp, 11 predicted proteins | sample MGYA00237777_ERZ505514 | MGnify/ENA primary metagenome ERZ505514 (study PRJEB26160, sample SAMN06269048) | microbial mat metagenome | isolation source: Oligotrophic lake microbial mat | place...
GGGCGGGGGCGACGACCGGGAAGGCGATGAGATCATCGATGAGTTGGCTGGCGATCTAGACCCAGACCACCTCCCCGATCCCGCCGATCCCGATTCCTTCGACCCCGCCGAACCGACGCCGGGGCTGTCGCACAAGCAGGAGCAGGCGATCCTCGCGCTGCTGGCCGAGCCGACGGTGGCGCGCGCGGCCAAGGCGTCGAGCGTGGGCGTGCGCACGCTGCACCGGTGGCTGCGGGAAGAGATCTTCGGCAAGGCGTACCGGCTGGCGCGCCGCGAGACCTTCGCGCAGGCGGTGAGCCTGACGCAGCGGTACGCGGGGCTGGCGGTGCAGACGCTCGCCCGCGTAATGACCGACGAGACCGCGCCGGTAGCGTCGCGCGTCGCCGCGGCGACCAGCATGCTCAAGTTCGCTCGGGACAGCATCGAACTCGACGACCTCGCCGACCGCGTCGAGGCCCTTGAACAGACCAGCAAGGAGCGGGCCGCGTGAGGCTGGCAACACGCATCCGGATGCTGGAGCGCGGCAGCGAGCCGGCGAACCGGTGCTGCGCCGACTGCGGCATGGCCAGCGCAGGCCGGGCCGCCGCGTCGAGGGTCGTTGCGGGGCCGCCGATGGTCGGTGGCGACGGTGGCGAGTGGGCGATGGCGGGCGTTGAGGTGCTCGACACGCCGTGCGCCTCGTGCGGGCGGCGGCGGTGCATCGCGATCGCGCGATCGCTTGGAGCGAGGCTCATCGGCCGCGGGGAGAACGCCGCGTGAGGCTCGGATCGCGAGTCAGGTCGCTGGAGAAGCGCGGCATGGACAGCGCGCGGTGCTGCCCGGTGCGCCGGGCGCGGGGCTGGCCCGCGGTGATGATCGCCGGTGCGCCCGGCGTGCCCGAGGCGCGGCCGGAGAACTGGCCGCTGGGCTGCCACGCCTGCGGCAAGGTGATGGCCGCCATGCTCATCGGCATCGGCGCGAGCCCGACGGCGCAGCGGGCCCGCGCGTTCCTGGAGGCGATCTGACGATGGCGAGGGCGATGCTGCACAGGGTGAGGCGGCTGGAGGGCGCGCTGGGTGCGCGGCCCGCGCAGGCCGCCGATCCGCGGCCGCCGCTCGCGCACGCGTTCATGATGCGGCTGGCGGTCTATCCCGATCTGTTCCGCGAGTTCGGGGCGATCGCGGGGGGGTCGCAGCTCGGATTGCTCGACGGGGGAATCGCTCTTGCGAGGCTCGGGCGGCTGTCGGAGACGCTCAAGGCGCGGGGGGCGGTGGACGCGGGGGCGTGACGGCTACGTTCCGCTCAAAAGGGGTAGCGGTCAGTGGCAGAGCTATGCCGTGGCCGTCCGCGGCGTGACTGCTGCGGAATGGGAGCGGAAGGTAGCGGGCAGTGCTATTCCGCCTTTCCGCAAGGTATGTCGGGTCGGGGCGCATCGACATCTCGCACTCCTTCCGGAGATGCTGACACGTCCGTGGTCGGTCGTGGTGCTCGTGGTTCGGTCGCGGGCGACGCGATGCCGCCGGCTACTGGATACCTACGCAGCGGGGTCTTGAAGTCGCGCGCGAGGCTCCCGAAGGCAACCCATGCGTTAACCTCACGGGGCGTGTCTGCTGTTGAAAAGCATGCCCCGGCGGTTTAGCGCCGGGGCACACTGAGTGCTTTGGTGCTACTTCTTGCCGCCACCCCCCTTCCCGCTGTTGTGGGCGGCGGCGCTCTGGGCCTTGGCAGCGAAGCTGCCCTTGGCGACTTGGCCCCCGCCCGCCTTGGCAGTCGCACTCTGGATGCGTGCAGCGGCCGATGGCGTCATCGGCGTGTGGCCCTGCGAACCCTGGCTTCCCTGAGACGTGTTCTCTGACATGATCGAACCTCCAAATTGGCCGAGACCGTGATGCCCGACGCAGGCGCACGGCCTCGTGCCGGTGCGGACTATGAACGGGCGGACACGGTGAGCGGGACGCGTGCAGCGCCCCAGTCGTAGCGACCGCCCCGAGCGTTGAATCGAGCGGCGTCGAAAGTCACGGCGCTGAACGCGGCCGCGACGCCGACATCGAGAATGGGCGGCGAGTAGATGTAGCGGCCACCCACGTTGCTGAAGAAGCGGCCCAGGGGATCGATCATCGCGTAGGACCCGGTCATGTCCTCGTTGGACTCGGCTGCCACGGTGATGCCGTGGGCCCCAAGCCTGCGATGTCGATCCACGAAGGCCTGAAACTGGTCTGACGTGATCAGCAGCGGCTTGACAGTGCCGTCGTTCTGCCCGTCGATCGGCAGAACCTGGAACACCTTCCACCGCTCCGGCCGAGCGCGCAGCACGAAGTCAGTCATGTCCTCCTGCCAGTTCAGCGAGGTGACCACGGTGTTGAGCTTCACCCGGATGCGGCGATCGTGCAGTCGTCGGAAGTGCTCGATGGACTTGGCGACGTGGTCGCCCCGGCCCCGACCGAGAGCGGCTTGGGTCGCTTCGTCCGCTGAGTCCACCGAGAGGCCAACCCAATCGATGCAGTCCGGGACCGCTTCGAGAAGGCGTTGAAGGCGGAACCCGTTCGTCACGAGCGTGTTGACGAACCCCAGATCACGAGACTGCCGCAGCAGCGCGGGGAGGTGGGGGCAGAGCGTTGGCTCGCCGCCGACGAAGGTGAGCTTCTCGACGCCCTCGGGACGGAGCATTGCGATGACGCGACGAGCGTCGGCCTCGGCGAGCCCGCTTCGGATCGCCCGGAGCGCGGGGTCATCGTCGAAGACGGCGTAGCAGAACGAACAGCGGAGATTGCAGGGCTTCCAGAGGTGGAAGTTGACTGCGGGCGGAATGTGGGTGTGCATGAGTTGTTCCTTTGGGGAGATCTGGGGCCACGCTCGCTCGCGCGAACGTGACCGCCCAACGGAACCGCGGTGCCCGTGAGGGCAAGTGGGCGCAGAGTGCGCACCGGACGGCGGTGTGGATGGAAACCGATGATGTCTACTTCGAAGTCGGTTCGGTTGTCCGACGTGCCTCCTCTTCTCGGGTTTGGCTTGCCCCGTCCTGATCGATGGAGTCGCCAAGTCCCAGGCTGGTCAAGTGAGCCTGGCGCAACCACCAGAACGCATCAAACACCGCACGGCGTGGCGAAAGGCCCTTCGGAAGGCTCGGCTGGTGCCGGAGTTCCGCATACGCCTTCGCCGCCACTTCACGCACGGTGTCGTCCGGATCGTTCTTGCTGATCCGGTTCAGCACATGATGTCCCTTGCCCTTTGGATTTACGCACAGAGCACGCGCCGCTTGAATGAACCCCTCGCGCCACGCCGCATCGGCTTCAACGGGGCCGCCTTCGGATTGGCCGTCGCGGCGTTCTCGCGTCTTGAGTCGCTCCAGGCAGAACAGTGCGAACTCGGTTCGATATCGGTCGAGTTGAGCATCGTCCGCTTGCTCCGGCCTCATGTAGTGGTGCAGCAGGTTCATCAGGCTCCGAGGGATCATCTCCCACGGTCCCGGTGGGTCATCCGGCTTGTTCGTCGGCCAATACCGCAGGTCGAATCCGATCGCCCGAGCGTTCGTCGCCCTGAACGCGAGCAACAGCGGCTTGGTTGCTTGCCAGAGCGATCCGAGCTTGAAGAGCACGAAGATGCAGCTGCGAAAGTGTGGATCGAGTTTCCTGAGCTGCTCGGCGTCCTCTTCGCCGGCGCGCCGCAGGAGTGGACGAAGGCGCCCGATGTCATCGGCCGCCGCCCGCACGACCCGCGTCCGGCAGTCATCCGATACCCATTCGCCCGACGCGTCGATCGCCATCCAAGCGAAGCGCAGCCACACATGCCGCAGTTCATCTGGAGCGACCTCGAACGAACACGCTCGCCGGTCGGCCTCTTCAAACACCTTGCGGCAGATGGCAGCGAAGTCCTTCCCCCGATCCGCGAAGAACTCGGGATGGGTGTGGTTCTCGAATCGGGGCCAGATGCCGAAGGCATACGCGAGGGCTCGTGCGAGCCTGAGGAAGTCAGGAAGGTCCAGGTCTGGCATGCCCGCGAGGAGATGCTCGGCAGCGCGTGCGCCCTGTAGTTCCAGCCAGAGTTGAAGACAGGTGGGGTCGGTGGCGTAGTCGTTGCGATTGCCGTATCCGCGCTGGAAGTCCCACCAATCTGGCTGGTCACCGAACGCGAGGAGCTTCTCACGCGAGACCACGTCCGCAGGAGTGATCGCCTTGGCGATTGCGAAGCGCAGGGTAATCCACATGGCACTCGTCGGGTCGGTGCTTGGCCGGAGCGCGCGGATTCGGAGGAAGGCAGCCCCGAAGTCCACGCCATGTTTTCGACAGGTATCCACGCAGGACCGAAGGCGTTTGATCGCCTCGGTCTGCTCGGCCGTGGGTTCGTCTCGCGGAGGCGGAAGGTGGTTTACCGCGAAGGTGTCGAGCAGCACGCCGACGGCGGCATCACGGTCACCGTTCGACTTCTTCCAAGCCTTGCCAAGCTCTTCGAGCAGAAACAGCGGGATGTCGGCGGCTTGAGCGGATGAATAGGGCATTCCCTCCGCGAGGCCGTGAAGATCCAGTACCGCCGAGGCGATCCATGCGGCATCGTCCACCGTCATCCCTTGGTCGGTGAGCTTCCGGCGCGCGACGGAGCCGAGAGAGACTGCGCGCGGTTCAGTGAGTTTGGGTCTTGGCACGTTGCACCATTCAGGCCCTTGGGCGGAAGTGGATTTCCCGATCGAAACGGCTGTGCCGCCGATCGCCTCGGGTGAGTGTCCGTGGAGGGCACTCTGGGGTGGGCCGAAAGGGCCCGAGCTCAAGCGATCACCAAGAGCATAGGCAAGGCCGTGACGTTGGTGCGGAAGGCCCCCAAGAGCAACCCTCCTGTTAAGCTCAGGCCACCCGTCAACCAGAGAGCGCGAGAGTCCGAGAGGGTTGCCGCCGGTGGGGCGAGAGCAACCGTGGGGGTTGGCGTCGGACCCCGAGATTCGGCTTCAAGACCGAGAGCGCGGCGGGCGGACCTCCAAGCGCCGAAAGCCCCGCCACTGCGGGACTTTCCGCGACCGGGCCGGGTGGCGTCCCGAGAGGCCGACCCGTAAACCAAAACGCCGTCACGTTTCCGTGACGGCGTCGGTAACTCCGATCGGATGTCAGTTTCGAACTTGGGATGGTTTCGGAGGCCGTTAGCGAGGTTTCCTGGCTCCGGAGAGCGGAAACCGGAGCTCCCGAGCGTAGGTTGTTGGTCTCCGGCTAAACAGGCGGATCGAACTGCGGTCAGAGTCGTCCCGAACTCCCGCCACCGGGCGCTTCTGCTTGCTTGGCGCAGGTTCGAGGCTGAGCCGCAGCTCGTGGCCTCATCGAACCATCGCCACCGCGCTACCATCGCGAGTATTCACGTGTGACCGGTTGGCCGCTCGAACAGCTCCAACGGCATTTGAACCAGCCAACCGCGGAGACGCCGAACTGATTTCGCACTGGATGGCTGGTAGCGGCGTCGTCCAGGCGCTGACGCTATAGTGGCTGGATGCCCGAAACGATTGCCATCCAGGATCAAGCCGTCCGCGTCCGATTCTCAGGTCACGAAAGTTTTCCTTTGCGATTCAGTTGGCTCGCCAAGGGCGTGCGCTTCTGCAAAGCCAAGCCGATGGGATTCAGCGATCCAGAAGCGATGGTCTCGCTCGGCGTCGGCAAAAACATGGTGCGCTCAATCAGATTCTGGTGTTCCGAGGCACAAATGATCGGCCCGCTTCGGTCGGAAGTGCGCACACGAACGCCTTCGATGACACCGACACCACTCGGCGACTTTCTTTTCGGCGAAGATGGAGCCGACCCATACGTTGAAGACCCTGGAACGCTTTGGTTGATCCATTGGGGACTTGCTTCTCGTATTGCTGGGCCGACGACTTGGTATGTCCTGTTCAATGAGCTTCGCCCTTCGGAGTTCACGACTCGCTCCCTTATTCGTGAGTTGCGTCAGTACGAGGCGCGGTTTGCAAGCGAGGCGGTGGCCGAGGAAACTCTTGAACGCGATGTTGACTGCTGCGTTCGGTGCTACGTTGGCAGCAGTGCTGACAAGAAGATTCAGGGCGAGGATGTTCTTGACTGCCCTCTGGCCGATCTGGATTTGATTCATAGAGGAAGCGAACCTGGCGATTTCTCGTTTCCGAGGGGACCACGCCGCACACTTCCGCTTGCAGTCTTTGCTGCCTGCCTGGCCGATTATTGTCGCCGGGTGGATGTCGGCGCTAAGACTCGGTCGTTCGAACAGGTTGCCTACGCCGCCGGTAGCCCAGGCCAAGTGTTTCGTCTTTCCGAGAACGCCCTCGCAGATCTGCTGGACGAGCTAGGTGATTTCACGTCGGGTGCGATGCGGTTTGGCGGTACCGCAGGACTCCGACAAGTGCTTCTAGCCGATTCACTTCCCACCCCCCTCGCACTCTTGAAGAAGCACTTCAAGCGGAGATCTCCACATGCCGCTAGTTGAGCCCATCACCCGTCGGCAAGGCACCTTCCGCCGGTCGACGAATGTCGTATCCGACAATGCTCGCCCGCACGCCACCATTGACTATATTGCGTCTTCTTGCGCGTGTCTGACTCTCGACCGAATCATCAAAGGGCTCGGTGATCCGACATCCGGCCGCGCGTGGACAATCACCGGCCCATACGGCACTGGCAAGTCATCATTTGTCCTGTTTGCAGCTGCGCTGCTGGCGGGAAGTAGGCATCGACTGCACGCGCCGATGATTGCGGCTCTCAAAGTTGCGGACATGGGGCTGCACGATCGCCTGAGGCGAACCACGGCCCGCGGCAGTCTCTTGCCGGTGCTGATTACAGGATCTGCCGAGTCGATCCGCGCATCTATTAGACGAGCCTCGATCGAGGCTCTAGTTGCGTGCAAGTCCGCTGCAGCACGCAGGCTTCGTTCGCAGTGGGTGTCAGACAGTGGCTCAGGAAAGTTCGGCAGCCCGGTTGAAGGTCTCCTCAAACTGCATGAATGTGTGTCGGCTCACGAAGACGGGATTGCCGGGACACTTGTCATAATCGATGAACTTGGAAAGCTGCTCGAGTTCGCAGCCAAGAACCCCGACCGTTCAGATGTATTCGCCCTGCAGGAAATCGCCGAGACGGCAAGCCGAACAACCGCGCCCATGCTCCTTTTGGGCGTGCTTCACCAGGACTTTTCTGCATATGCACAGGGCCTTCCTGTTCAGGAACGCCAGGAATGGGAGAAAATTCGCGGCCGGTATGAAGACATTCTGTTCGATGAACCCGCCGACCAAATGCTACGTTTGCTCGCGCGTGCTGTTGACAGTACCGGCCCAATCGGCGCCAAAGAGCTCGCATGGAAGCAGACGTTACAGGCGATGCAGAAGGCGGGCTCGCTTCCGCGAGGCCTCGACAAGTCGGAGGCACAGAACCTTCTCAAGCGATGCTGGCCGCTGCATCCGACTACCGCCGTGGTGCTGGGCTCTGTATTCAAGCGGTATGGCCAGAACGAGCGATCCGCGTTTTCATTCGTTCAATCGAGTGAACCGTTCGGACTCCGGGACTTCGCCTCTCGTTGCTCCGCGAGAGAGCCCGACATGTACACGCTTGCCAACTTGTTCGAGTACATGACATCCACATTGGGTGACAGCCTGCTGAGCAATCGCGATGGCAAGCGATGGGCGGAAGCGATCGACCTCGATCGTCGATTGGTCGATTGCGGACCAGCAGCCGTCGCGGTATTTCGGACGATTGCGATGCTGAGCATCATTGGCAGGTGGCATGACGTGGCAGCCACCCCGGCGAATGTGGAGATCGCGGTTGCTCCAGCACTCGATAAGACTTCCACGGCGACCGCCATTGGCGACTTGCGAGCACGGTCTGTGGTTGTGCTGCGGAAGTTCAACGATACGTTCGCCCTTTGGGAAGGCAGCGATGTAGACATTGAGGCCAAGCTGAGTGCCGCTCGCGCCGCTCTGCCTCCAACACTCGATATCGCCGATGCCCTCACGCGATTCTTCAAGCCGCGCCCGGTAATCGCTAGGCGGCACTCATTTGAGACCGGTACGTTGCGGGTGTTCCCAATCGACTATGTAGATGCCCAACATGTACAGTCTGCGATGACACAGGTACCGCGGGGCGATGGACGGATTGTGGTGCTGCTTGGTGGGGGTGCCAATGGACAGGAAGCGTTGAAGGCGAATGGTGAGAGTGCAGACAACCCTCAGCTCCTTTTGGTGGTCCCCGCGAATTCACGAGAGCTCTCATCGTTAGTGCGTGAACTTGCCGCGATCGAGGTGGTGCGAAAGCAATCGCCAGAGCTGGCCGGTGATTCGACCGCACGGCGGGAGCTGGATGCGCGGGAGTCTGACGTGCGTAGACGGCTGGCAAGCGAGTCTTCGGCGACAATGTTCGGAAGCGCAAAGGACAGCGTGACCCGGTGGTATCAGGGCGGTCAGCTGGTTAAGGTGCACGACTCACGACAGCTGAACGAGTTGTTGTCTGGCGTGTGCGACAAGGTGTTCGCCGCGGCTCCAGTCATCCGCAACGAAATCATCAACCGAGGGGCTCTGTCTTCCTCCGCGGCTGCTGCACGAAGGAATCTCATCGAAGCGATGATCGAACACCCCGGTACCGCCGAGCTTGGCATTAAGGGCAATCCTCCCGAGCGGAGCATCTATCTGTCTGTGCTGCGTGAGTTGGGGCTCCATGCGACATCGTCTGGCGTTTCTCGGTTCTCAGCAGATCCACGCCGCGCCAAGAACAATGGCAACGCGTTGCTCCGCGGGATTCACGACTTCTTCGGCACTGCAGAGGTGGAGAGAAAATCCGTAGCGGCTTTCTTCGATGTGCTAAGAGCGCCTCCGTATGGACTTCGAGATGGCGTGCTGCCCGTCATTCTGTGCGCGGTGCTTCAGGCCTGTGAATCCGAGATCGCGCTGTACGAAGACGGTGCGTTTCTTCCACAACTGTCTATTGAGTCTTTCGAGCGATTGATGAAGACGCCAGAGTACTTCGCAGTTCGGCGATGGCGACTTTCTGGTGTCCGCACGACAGTGTTTCAGCAACTCGCAGCCATGCTTGGTAACCCTAGTGACGCGGAGCGAGCAGGACGTGATGACGTACTTGACGTAGTGAAGCCGATGCTCAGATTCTACCGCAAACTTGAGCAGTACACCCAGACGACACGGTCGTTGTCGCCTGAGGCAGCGTCGGTTCGAACTGCCCTCTCGACCGCAACAGAGCCAGATCAGCTTCTCTTTGCAGAGTTGCCGCAGGCTTGCGGTATCCCACCATTTGACTCCAAGAGTCGTGGACGCGATCGTGACGTCACGCAATATCTGACAGTCCTCCAGCGATCGCTCGGCGAGCTACAACGCGCCTATGACGTGTTGCTGTCGTCGGTTCAAGGGGCGCTATCGACCGCATTCGCCGCACCTTCAGCCCTGCCAGAATTGCGACGTTCGATGGTATCGCGAGCACGCGCGGTCGAATCGGTTGCTGTTGATCCCGAAATGCGGAGCTTCGTAGAGCGAATACTTGAGGCAAGCACGGATGATCGCCAATGGGTCGAGTCTCTCGCGGCGATTCTGGTTGCAAAACCGCCTCCGGCGTGGCGAGACGAGGATCGGGCCCGTTTCGAGGTCGCACTCTCTCAGCGTGTTCGGCGCCTCCGCTCCCTTGAAGTCGTTGCTCGCGAGCACGCTTCGGCACACGACCTCGGGCCTGGCAGCAAGACGTTCCGGCTGGCAGTTGCTGGGTCGGCCATGAAGGATCACGAAGTCGTGCTACATGTTTCCGACGCCCAGTCTGAACATGTGCTCGAGTTGGCGAGTACCCTACGATCGCAACTTCTCGTGTCGGAGAAGAAGCACTCCCAAGGCGTCGTCCTCGCGGCGTTGGCTCAGTTAGTCGCCTTGGTCATCGGATCTGATCCCGTGGTGAAAGCCGTTGCTGGAGATACTCGATGAAACCGCTCCGCCACATCGTCTCGCTCTCTGGTGGCAAAGACAGCACAGCGCTGGCGATCTACCTGAAGGGTCGTCTGCCAGATGTCGAGTACGTGTTTTCTGACACCGACAAAGAGCTGCCCGAGACCTACGAGTACCTGGAGAAAATCGAGGCGTTCTTGGGCAAGCCGATCGTGCGATTGAAGGCAGACCGCGGCTTTGATCACTGGCTACAGATCTACGGGGGCTACCTGCCATCGTCTCGAATGCGCTGGTGCACAAAGGTACTCAAGATCAAGCCATTTGAGAAGTACATTGGTGATGATCCGGTAAAGATGTATATCGGCATCCGAGCCGATGAGAATCGCGGTGGCTATCGCCCAAGCAAGCCGAACATCCAACCTGTTTACCCATTCATAGAGGCTGGCTTTGCGCTCGCCGACATCCACCGCATTCTGGAAGAGAGCGGTATCGGGTTCCCTAGCTACTACTCGTGGCGCACCAGGTCCGGCTGCTATTTCTGTTTCTATCAGCGCAAGCACGAATGGGTCGGGCTCAAGGAAACGCACCCGGAGCTGTTTGAAGAGTCCAAACGGTACGAGAAGATCGATCCCGACACCGGACAGCGGTACACGTGGAGCGAACGAGAATCGCTCGCAGAGCTCGAACAGCCAGCGCGAGTCGAAGAGATCAAGACCAAGAAGGCACGCCTGACGATCTCGGCGATTGGTGCGAAGAGCAAGGCTCTCGTCGATGTGCTGGATGACTCTGACGACGACGACGACAACCTACCGTGCTCCTTTTGCCATGTGTAGGTTGTGAGGCGGCAGTCTACGGCCAATGCGCCATATCCCAATGAACCACCGGACGCTCATCACAGCTTCGACTTCCTCCGCAGCTCCCACACCGGGAAGTGGACTTGACCGATACCGGCGACGTCAGGCTTTCGCAGGGCCGCGTGCATTCGCTGCCGACGGCCAGGCAACTCTGTCAAGTTCACGCTCGCAGTTTACAGTGGTGTCCCGGTCTGGCGCTCGTTCCGCAGAACGCGTAGGGAGGATGGGAGTGACTCATGCC
>ENA-ORBV01016037-ORBV01016037.1-microbial-mat-metagenome-genome-assembly--contig:-NODE-16037-length-10932-cov-9.242561_pt1 | contig 10932 bp, 11 predicted proteins | sample MGYA00237777_ERZ505514 | MGnify/ENA primary metagenome ERZ505514 (study PRJEB26160, sample SAMN06269048) | microbial mat metagenome | isolation source: Oligotrophic lake microbial mat | place...
CATCGAGGGAAGAAAAACAGTTGGCAGTTGACCAGATTTGGTCTGGGGATGGGGGAGCTTTGCGTAAGTCCAGTTAACCTTCATTTCCATGTAGCCACTCTTGGTACGATGGACCATCCCATGGCAAGCCTTCGAGCCCGTCATAAACAACAGCTTCCATATCGGCAAATTCTGTAGTGGGTTTACTGTCTTTTATGGGCGCGTCTTTAATCTGAGCCGCCCAATCAGCGCGAGGATTAGCAACGCTTTTAATGGTTATCCGACCCTTGTTCGCCACTAGCTCCACATGCTGTGTCAGCCCGCTGATCATTAATAGCTGTTTGGGAAGACGCACCGCCTTGCTATTGCCAGACGTGGTAAGTTTGGTTTTGTAGGTCATAATACTTACATTGTACGTACAGAGTAAACCTATGCCAAGCACACCTACTCGTTGTTAGAGCAAGCTGTGGGCTTCGGCCGGTTCGCCCTTAGCTACTGCTGATGTGGCTTTAATATGAGCCGGCACTTTTAACTTTTCTTTGCTAAAGCTAAAGCCAAAGGTACTGCCTTTGCCTTCTTCACTCCTAAAGATTATGGCTCCGCCTTGGGCGACAATGACCTTTTGGGCCATGAACAGGCCCAGGCCGGTACCATCGGGCCGGGCCTTTTTGGCATTGCCGGCCCGGTAAAATTTGCTAAACATGTGATGCTGTTCGGCCTTTGGCACACCTATGCCATCATCTACAACCGTGAATTCCACTGACTCGGGTTTCTCCACCAAGTTAACCGAAATGTGCCCGCCAGACGGGGTGTAATAAACGGCATTGTCAGCAAAGTTCATAATGACCTGGCGGATTTTGGTGTCGTCCAGCATAAGGTTCGGGAAGTCCTTGGGCTTGTTATACGTCATTTCCAGGTTGCGGGATTTAGCGGTCTCTTTTAGTTGCCGAATCTCCCCTTCGACTACATCAGCCAAGTTAGTCGGCGCCGCGTCAATTACAAACTTGCCAGTCCGCAGGCGGCTAACGTTTAGCAGATCGGCAATAAGGTAGACCATGCGCTGCGAACTGAGAAAAGCCTGATCCAGCAGCTTACGTTGTGGTTCCTGGACCTTACCGGCGTCACCCTCCAGTACCATACTGACGTAGCCTTTGACGGTAGTCAGTGGTGTACGCAGCTGGTGTGAGGCCATGCTAATGAATTCGTCCTTGGCTTCGTCTAGCTCACGGAGCTTCTGATTGGTCTTTTGCAACTGCCCCAGCACCCGCTGGTTTTCCTCAAACAACAGCTTGCTATCTACCGCCACACCGACCGCGTCGCTGAGACGCTCAATCAAGGCTTGGTCGTTGTCACGTAAACTGTCCAATTTGTCCAAAAAGCCAAACACCATCAGACCAACCTGTTTTTGCCGCACCATCAGCTTGGAGGCATACAGACTTTTGACAGGTAGGCTGGTTCGCAGCTCTGTTACTACTTCGGGAGTGGCACCGGTAGAGTGAGCCAGCTTGGCATCCGACATGGCGTCAAGATGTACAAAGCCGTGCTGATGTTCCACTTTGGCTTCTAGACTCTCTACCTCCAGGATCTTCTGCAATTCTTCGATGTCCTTGAGCACAAAATTATCTGACACACTCCAGCCGTGTAATGCCAACACGCTATGGCTCGATTCCTTTACAAAAATAGCCACCAGGGGATAGTCGGAATCCTTGATGATGGCTTGGCTAACCTGCCCACACAACACCTTGAGGGAATCGTGCGACTGCAGCACTAGGGTATCAATGGTACGCAGTAGCGACAGTGTACGGTTGGTAGAGGCCAGTTCGGCATTGCGCTTGTACATTTCCTGGCTGATATGCGCCAGGTCTTGCTCCAGCTTCTTTTTCTTGCCCAATACATGCAGGCGAGGTTTGTCCACCACTTTATTTTAACCTTTTTAGGCTAAAATGCTTAGGCTTATTTCGCTCCAATGTTTTGTGATACTATACTCGCATGAAGGACGACCAATTTGACGATTTGAAGCAATTTATTGATACAAGGATTTCACTGATCTGCAATCTAAAAATTCGTCTCCACCGGTATGGCGCATTAGTTTTGGAGTGTAGCCGGTCCATAATTTCAGCAATTAGTGTCTCAGAACCAACTACGGAACAGTTTTGTAAGCAGTAGAAGACTACATCTTTAGGCAACCCACCGTAAACTACCGCCGAATACCAGACATTAGCGTCAAGTACTATTCTTAAACTGGGCAATATTTTTCCGCCACGGTTCGCGCTGGCGGCGGTCTGCTGTAATTTCGTCAGCCACATCTTCCTCTGACTGGTAGGGTATTTTTTTACCGAGTTCTTTGCCATAATCCATAAGTTTCTTAAATTGTTCTACCTTTTCCTCATCTCGCAGATATTTAATTGCCGCGGTTCTTAGAAAGTCACTGCGGGTACCAAATTGGCTCCTAGCTACTTCGTCAATTTGGTCGGCCAATTCCTTGGGGAAAGATATATTAAATGTCTTGGTACTCATACTATTCTCATTATTAGCTTTGTACTGATATTGTATGTAAATTGTATATAGACTGTCAAGTTCAGGGCATAAGAGCCCTATGTTATTTGAGGGACTCGGGTTGCTTATCGGCTGGTAACTGTAAAACTAGTTTAGCGGCGGCTTCTTTGCATGTTTCTACGGCTATTTGGCCAAAGAGGGCCTGGATGGATTTATCCGTTTTTCAGCCCTGGGACACAAGCCGTATTTGTGGTAGCTTTTTAAAGTCTCCGTCTCGAGTTAGTAGTGGCAGGTCGTATTGGATGCAAAGCGCGCCAATCCAGATGTCATTTGCCGGTATTGGCGTTCCTCTTTTACGTAGGTATAGCCTTAGCTGCGCGTATTGTGTAGCTGTTTCTTGATCGACAGACAATGCGTGACAGCTTGGTTGACCCAAAAAGTCCTGCAAAAGTGCCAGGTTATGTCTCGATTTGCCCCCAGCGTAGGCACCGTAACTAAACTCACCAATAACGATTACTGGAACATACACTATTTCCGAAGACCGCAAACTGTTCGCTACTTGTTTGTCACCCAAAAAAAGATCAGATAATTTATTGGTATCTATCACGAAGTTCATATTGTGTGTTTATACCCAATCAGCCGAGTCAATCTGTCGTTGCTCGTGTAGCCGTTTGTCAAATTCCGAATCAGGCTGCATTTTCCCAAGCAAATGATCAAAATCTTTGTTAGTTTTAGGGCTACTGGCCGTAAGCTCGAGCGATCGTTCAAGTTGTTGAACAACAACAGCGTTGAGACTCAGCTTTTGACGCGTCGCTAAACTACGCAGTCGAGCATCAAGCTGGATAGGCAAATTACGAATTGTATATTGTGTGGTCTTCATGCTTCGAGTATAGCAAACTGCCTACAAAATGTCAAATTGCCTACACTCAGATTATTTAAGCGAACTGGGCTGCTTGTCGGCTGGTAACTGGGTAATTAATTTAGAGGCGGCTTCTTTGCATACCTCAACCGATATTTTCCCAAACAGCTCTTTGTACTGGGCATCCAATTTAGCCAAATACACTGGTGGGTGTATAATAAACTCATGAATAAAGTTGTTTATCAGTCAGTTGTTTACCAAGAAGGTAAGTACTTTGTTGCCCAGTGTCTTGATATTGATATATCTAGTTTTGGTGATACCGAGCAATTAGCTCTTAAAAATCTTCAAGAAGCACTAGAACTCTACCTGGAAGACGCCCCAACCTCTCACTCCACACCAAAAGTCAAACATCCGACCGTTCATAGCCTACATCTCCAACATGCCTAAACTGTTATCTTCGAGAGCCGTTATAAAAATTTTGCTGGCGTCGGTGAAGCATTTGATGACATCCACAAACAACTTTCTGAACGTGACAGCGAAGTTAATCAGCGGTTCACTAATCTCGAGCAAGCCGCCTAAGAAATAAACCCTAGGCAAGTTTACTTCAAAGAGCTGGGTTGTTTATCTGCGGGGAGTTGGGACATCAATTTACTGGCGGCTTCTTTGCAAACTTCTACAGAGATTTTGCCAAACAGCTCTTTGTATTGGTCAACCAGTTTGTCTATGGCTGCGGATTCATTGCCTGTTATCGAGACTTCGTGCTTATCCCAGTTAACTTTTAGGTCGCTAACCCGTTTGGCTTGCTCAATCGCCACGGGGCCAATAATGGTCTCTTGCTGGGCAATAATTTTGGTAGCTATTTGAGCGTAAACATCCATAACTACACCCTTTGCCATTCAGAATTTGTATCCGTCGCATTTTCGGTGGCTGGTAGGCCTATTTTTTTAAACGAGGTACTCAAGTAGATCAAACTAGCAGTCATAATGGTATAAGCAAACAGGTAGAGAAAATCGCCATATCCTCCATTTAGCCATGTCCCGCGTTGATTTTGGTACAGGAAATTGAAATCGGCACTATACTGTACGATAAATGCTAAAAGGATGGCTAGAAGCGGGCCTTTCAACAGGCCACCAAGCATACGACCAACGCTCAACAAGGATACTAGGGCTATAGACACATAAACTGCATCGCCTAGTGGATAACCGAAATCAAGAATTTTCTGCAAAGTAGTACTTTCTGTTCCGTCATAGCCTTTAAGGAAAAGCACATACGAGGCTGACAGTAAAGCTAAAGGCAGCAGTATACTAACTATCAATTTAATGGGGGCTTTTTTTATAGTGATGCCAACCCCTAGTACCCTTGTAAGGAACAGCCCGCCAACCACATAAAATACCATGTTGCCGAAGAAACCAATATCTGCAATTGACGGATAAGGTATCTCAACTTCACTGATAATATTATAATAGCTAAATACAAGCTGGCCGAACTCTGCCATCAAAAGCCCAACCCCTAAAAATAAAACTGCCCGGCCAAAGGAGCTCTTTAGAAAACCCCACCTCTTAGCAGTGGCTATACCATAAATCCCCCCGAAAAGAGCCATAGCACCGTAGGATGCGCCAAACACAAGTTTCGGGAAGTCCCCGGCGGGTTTGATTACAGATAGTGCAATCCACCAAACAGCCAGCGCTAAGAACAATAAAACTAAAATTACCCAAGAGATACTTTTGTTTTTTGCTCTTTTCATTAATTATACAATATGCTAAACATAAGCACTCGTCAATTTAGGCCGTGGTAAAATGTTAAGCACAAGAAGGTCAATAGACATCAACACTCTACCCATATTCCCAGAATTTACCAAACTTAGCATAGACCACAGAGACGTCCTATCTTCTATATCTAATAAATTCCCTTCCTCGGATTTTAACTTTGCGGGCTTATTTACTTGGGATGTCGATGAAGTGGTTATGGTTTCTAGCTTAAATGATAATCTGGTAATTTGTTCCTCGGATTACTTGACCCATACCAAATTCTATTCTTTTATAGGAGACAATAAGATTGACAATACAATTAAAACTTTAACTGATTATGCCAAACACCAAGGTGAGGCAACACTTAGGCTTATAACTCAGTCCGTTGCCCAGCATATAAATAGCGACTTGTACGAGCTAAAAGAAGACCGGGATAACCATGACTATATCTTATCTGTAAAAGATTTGATGGATTTTAAATCAAACAAATACCGTGGCAAAAAAAACCTTCATAACCGTTTTTTGAATAATTTCGGGGGAAAGGCCAAAGAAATAGAACTGGAAATTAACAAAACCACGGTGAGAGAAGACATAGAAAAAGTGCTGTTAAGCTGGCAAAAGTCACGCAATAAGCAGCCGAGTGAAGTAAAAGATGAGTTTATAGCCATTAGGCGCGCTTTGGAACACCATGAGGTGTTAGGGATGAAGGCTTTTGGTGTATATCATGATGATCGGCTTATTGCTTTTACGCTTTTCGAAATTTTGCCAAACAAAGTTGCGATAATACATTTCGACAAAGCAAACGTTGAGTTTGTAGGAATTTTTGAGCATCTTAAACATAGTTTTGCTAAACACCTATGGACATTGGGTGTTGAAACCATCAACTACGAGCAAGATTTGGGTATTGAGGGATTGAGAAGAGCAAAAGAATCTTACCACCCAGTCGAATACATAAAAAAATATACAGTAACCAGAATCAAATAAGTTCAGCTTGTAGCGTGGCTAAACCGCCGCCCATTTTGTATTGCACATGCAGCCGAGCAGTATCACCTAATACTTGCGCATTACTATCTAGGGACAGGATTTTATCTCCGTTAATCGAATTTGCCGCGGTAAGCTCAACACCATCAGTTAGAGTCAGTACACCAGACATACGCACGGCGTTCACGGGCTTGTCATCCCTTGTAGCCTTAAACTCCAGAACTTTATTGACTACTTGATTGTTATTACTCTTCCTAAAATCTACGCTTGTGACTTTGACTTTGTCGCTCATCGGAGTAACCTCGACTGAATGCCAACCGTTTTGGGTTGCGTTGTAGTAGGGCCACATGTGTTGGGGTGCCTTGATTTGGTGGCCATAGAAAACACTTCCATCATTCACAAGCTCAAGGTTGGTTTGGTAGGTCTGCGGAATCACCTTGGTGTTTGCCCCGATAATTCCCTTTTTATGCAGTGCATTCATGACAGACACCTGCATTTCATCCATCAGACCAGTCTCAATCAGCTCGGCAATCACCACACCCACATTTGTGGGCAGATTTATGTCTAGGGCATTGCCTTCAATTATTTCAATAACGTTTTTGTGCTTGCTAGCTGCAACGGTTCTCCGCAAGTAAGTGACCAAGAGTGGGTCAATTTCAACAGAATAAACCTTGGCAGCTCCAGCTTCCGCGGCAAAGAGCGTAAGAATACCCGTGCCGGCACCGACTTCAACAACGATATCACCGGGTTTTACAACTTTTTGAATAGCTTTTCGAAACGCCTCTGTTCTTTCGACATCCAGCAAGCACGCATATGGATAGTCAGTATTTGACCATATAATCTGTTCTTCTTGTTGACTCATTGATTAGCTGCCTTTCTTTTTTGCTATAGTAGCAAAGCTCGTCATTCTTTACTAAATTTCAGAGATTTATATTTTATAGACAAGAGCAAAAATTAGAGTAGGTTAACCGTTATATTAATTAAGTCTCTTAGCTGCTCTTTGCGAGGACCGTCTAGAACGTAATTTGGGTCGGTTCGGCCAATCACAATGCCTACTTCGCCCATAACGCCCACCAACTCTTCAGCCTCTACTATTTCTCCACTTTCAATACCCTTATGTATTTCTTCTAGTACTGGTACGAGCCTGTTAGCAGATTTGCGATCAATATCAAACATTGGCGGCACACTATGAGTGCCGTCAATGACAACTGCACTACCAAGTTTTCTACCAAGCAAATTAGTCTGTGAGATATATTCGAATGCTTTGGCACGTTTTTCTTCAGAAGGCATATCGGCAGGTAGTTCGTAGCCACGGGTAAAAATTGCAACATGAGGATTACCCTCGCCAACTGGCACGATTCCCGTTGGGATACCCGCAAACTGAGGGCCACTTGCAATAGTGCCCAAGTCAACCCCAGAATTATCATTATCTGCGCTATTGCTACGAATTGCTTTTACGGTGTTTTCGACTATACCTAAATCGCCTGTAGCGCCATTTTTGACACCTGTGGGTAGGTGATAAGCCGCAAACTTACCACGATGAGCGGTAGGCTCAATATCCCGAGCACCCATCCATACGCCACTCAGGTAAGGGCCTAGAGCACCTATCTGGTTACCCTCTGTTATTTCTGTAATAAGCGGCAAACCTCTGTTAAAGGCAGCTTGATAAGTCTCAAATAGACTTTCTCTGTAAGCAGGGTCTAGGCCATACCAAAGGCCTGACCAGCCAGTCGCTGTCCGCGGCTTAGCACCGTTGGCACGTAGGGCAATAACAGCCTCAGGGTTTTCTTCTTGCAGTTCATCAATGTAATCGTATAGAGGCACGTAGTCTACTTCAACATCCAACGAGCAAGGGCCAATTATTATGATTTTTTTGCCAGTGCCCCGAAAAATATCGCCAACTATCCGGCGATTATTGTCTCGTACTTCTACTGCATCATCATCAAGACCGGCTTGCACATCTTCAATCACATGACCAAGCCCTTTCACATCTATGCGCTCGGCCAATACATCGCTGGCTTGGCTGTCTAGAGCCCAGTGATGTTGGAGTGCCTCACTTGTGGTATGTTCGCTCATAGGCAAATTTGCTAGTCTTCCTGTACCTTTAGTACTCGATGATTTTCGCGTTTCTTTTTGCCAACCTGGAGGACTACTGTCTGTCCCTCCTCTATGGTAGTAGCTGCCCAGTCTGCGGAAACTGCCTGACCATTTACCCGGACAGCATTGGCTTCTAGGAGCCGGCGAGCCTGCTTGTTTGAAGGAGCAAGCCCACTGCCTACAAGTATATCAACAATATTCTGGCCCAACGCTACACTTGCAACTGGCAATGTTTCAAGATCAATTTCTACATCCCTAGAAGTTAAGGCCTGATAACCCCGCTCTGCCTCTTGAGCAGACTCCTGCCCATGAAGGTCTGTCACTATTGTTCTGGCAAGCAGCATCTTGGCTTCGATACCAGATAAGGTACTATCTCGCAGTTTCTGCTCGATATCTCTTACCTCTTCTATGGGCATATCAGTGCATAGCTCTAATGCATGAGGCGTAATGCCGTCGCCCCACATCATAATCTTGTGGTACATATCAGCAGGCGTGTCGTTAAGGGTTATCATATTTCCTTCTGTCTTACCGATTTTTTTGCCATCTGGATCGGCCAAAAGCTGCCCAGCAATAACGTACTTCTGCTTATCTAGGTGTCTTTTGACGAGCGTTGTACCTTTGAGCATATTGAAGATCTGATCCGAGCCACCAACTTCTATGTCAACGTCAAGCTGTACGCTGTCCCAGGCCTGCATAAGTGGGTATAAAATTTCTATGAGGTTTAGTGACTTCTCGTCCTTAATCCGTTGCTGAAACATATCCCGTTCGAGCATCTGCTGTACAGAGAACTCGCTAGCTAGTTCTAGGACGTCCGTAAAGTTCATCCCGTCCAGCCATTCACTGTTGTAACGTAAATCAACTGGATTTTTTGGATCCTCAAAGTCGAGTATTTTGCCGGCTTGCTGCTTGTAACCTTGGGCGTTTTCGAGTACTTGTTCGCGGGTCAGTCTAGTCCGAGCCGCAGATTTGTCGGTAGGATCGCCAATCATAGCTGTAAAATCACCAATTAGCAAGATAACGTGATGACCCATATCTTGTAGCCTTCTGAGTTTGAGAAGTTGACTCTCGTGACCCACGTGCATGTCTGGGGCTGTAGGATCAATACCCATGTATGCAGTTAGCTGCCTACCACTTCTTAGTTCCTCGGCAAGTTCACCTGCTGAGGGATAGATTTCACTGATTGCTCGTGTGGTGAGCTCTTCAATCCTGGCTTCGTCTATTACTGGCTGTACGCCTTCTGTGAACGGTTGGGGCATTGTTTTCCTCTTAGGCTTATAAAAATACGTTTGCTGTGTTTGCCTCTACAAAGCAGCGTCACGAGATACAAATCACACCGGCATATCTCCAACAAGGTAATACTATATAATTACCATAGATTACCAGTATAAGCAATATTGATTTATCGTATTGTTTTAATAAGTGGCCAAATACGCTAAAATTAAACAATACGTATTTTCGTGTTAGTAAACATATCATGACGCATCATAATAAAACTTCCCCGTTAACGGTTGGTATATTTGGGCTTGGGAGCTTTGGGAGCTTTGTGCCTAGCTTATTGCCTAAAACCACGCTTGTTTATGGCTACGATAGTGGCAAGCAAACTCCCTCAGAGCCTATAAAGCTAGCTAGTTTTGACAAGGTAGCCGCTTGTAACATTATTATTCTAGCTATCCCCTTTAGCCAATACCCTTCGCTCTTGGCTAAGTTGGCTAAGCGTATACGGTCAGACCAACTCGTTATCGATGTTTGTTCAGTAAAGATTTTGCCCAGACAAACTATTAATCAATTTTTGCCCAAGCACCCCAACTTACTGCTCACCCACCCTCTTTTTGGGCCGCATTCTTACAAACCTGGTAGCAAGAACGAAAATAATAAGCTCATCTTAACGTACAAGCGTGGAGAACTAGCAGAAAAGGTACTGGCGTATTGTTCTAATACTCTTCATCTTGATGTGACCCCTATGACAGAGCAAAAACATGACAAGCTAATGGCTGACATACATGCTGTTACTTTTTTCGTGGCGAGAGGGCTGTCAAGAATTCATCTACAAGACCAAGAGTTCACCACTCCTTCTTACAAAATGATTGTTGACCTGGTTAAGTTTGATCAGGCACACTCTGACGAATTGTTCGACACTATTCAGAGAGGCAACCCCTATGCTGCTAAAGCGCACCAAGAAATAGTCAAGAGTTTTAGTGAGCTCAATCGAGAAATAAATAACGGCAAGGTGTTAGAAAAATGATGGACTCTCCCCAACCAAACCCATCAATCCTTAAGCTCGACCCCTACAAACCAGGCATGCCGATTTCTCAATTAGCCCGTTTATATAAACTGCATCCTGAGCAGATCATCAAACTGGCGTCAAACGAAAACCCCAACGGACCGAGCGAGAAAGTCCTTGAAGCCATAGAACAAGCCGCGCAAGACATCAACCGCTATCCAGACGGTACAGAACTTAGGCATACCCTTGCCACAAAACACAACCTGGACGAAAAGAATATCCTGCTTGGCAACGGTTCAAACGATATACTCGACCTTATTGCCAGGGTCTTTTTAAATCAAGATTCAGAGGCGCTTTGTTCTGAATATAGCTTTATTATTTTCCGTCTAATCAGCCATTTGGCAGGAGCCACCAATGTTGTAGCTCCCGCCAATAAATATGGTCACGACCTAAGGTCAATACTAGGTGCAATCACTAAGAGCTGTCTCTTATACACATCTGACGCTGCCGACGAATAGAGAGGTGTAGATCTCGGTGGTCGCCGTATCATT
>ENA-ORBV01016039-ORBV01016039.1-microbial-mat-metagenome-genome-assembly--contig:-NODE-16039-length-10932-cov-4.155136_pt1 | contig 10932 bp, 7 predicted proteins | sample MGYA00237777_ERZ505514 | MGnify/ENA primary metagenome ERZ505514 (study PRJEB26160, sample SAMN06269048) | microbial mat metagenome | isolation source: Oligotrophic lake microbial mat | place...
GCGCTCGAACAGCGCGACCAGGTATCGCAGTTCCCAGCGCGGCGGCTCGTCGAGGACCAGCACGTGCAGCGGATCCTGCGCCACCGCCACCGTGGCCTCGGCGGCGTTGTTGGCCAGGCTGGCCTCTTCGTCGTCACGCGCCGCGACCGCCGCCGACCCCACCGACCAGGGCGCCAGGCGGGCGCCAGCGATCGGGCGTTCGATGGTGTTGTCGGGCGTCTGCCAACCCACCGCGGCATGGGCGCCGCCGGTGCCCTGCTTGTGCCGAACCTCGATATAGCACGGCCGACCAGCGCGCAGCGCCAACGGCAGCGAGCGCTGCGCGGCGAACTTGTCCCACTCCTTCGTCTGGGTCCATTCCGGCACGGCGGCGATGCGCACCGTGTCCTCGGGTCGGCCGCTGGGGGCGATCCACAACTCGGTCTCGTCATCGCCTTCGACCCAGAAGGTGTACGAACCGCTCGCCGGCGGCACCGCCCACCCGCGCAGCCGGCTGGCATGGTTCTCGCGATTGTCGGCGAAGATGGCGTCGGCAACGATGACCGCGCTATCCGGCGCCCGCAGCCCGGGGTTGGCGAAGAAGCCATCCAGACGGTTACCGGCGACGCCGGTCCAGACCTCGCGCAGCAGACCGGCGCCGCCGCGCAGGGTGGTCTCGCCTGCCTTTTCGCGGCTGGGTTCGATGCGCACCTGGAACGCGCGCTGCGACTGTTCCGGACTGACGAGTGCCTCGGCCGGGACCTCGAAGCGCGCCACCTGCCAGCTCGTCGCCCCGCGCACCGTGCGCCGCTCGAGTTCGCGGCCGTCGCCGGTCAGCACCAGATCCCAGGCGCGTTCGGAAAAACCGGTGACACGCCAGCGCGCATCGAGGTGGGCGACCTCGCCGCGGAAGACCTCGGCCGGCGCAGACACCTCGGCCACCACGGCATCGCGCGGGGGTTGCGGATCGCCGACCAGGAGCGCCGAGACCCGACCGCCGCGCGCGGCAAGGGCGCGCGCGACCGGCACCGGGTCGGCCCCAGCCGTCTGCCGCCCATCGCTGAGCAGCAGCACGCCGCCGACGTGACGTGAACTCCACGACCGGGATAGCCACGCCAGCGGCGCGGCGAAATCGGTGGTTCCGTCGGGCGCCGCGGCGGTCAGCTGGCCAGCGGCAACCACGCTCAGACCACCCGTGGCGGCGCCACGTTCGTCGAGCGCGTAGAGCACGACCTGGGCCCGGTCGGCCAAGCGCGGCAGCACCCTGCGGCGGACGAGGTCGAAGGCACGTTGCTCACGCGAACGGTTGCCGAGCGTCGCCAAGCCGCCCGCGACCGGCGACCCGGCCTCGGCGCCGGCGACCAACGCGGTATCGGCGGCGCGCTGCGCCACTTCGGCCCCGGCCATCAACTCACGCGCCGTGTCCATCGCTTTGCCCAACTGCGCCGCCAGCGCGGCCGGGTCCGCCTCGCTCGCCACGCCGTCAGCACTAGCGACGCGCGGTGTCAGCGCGGCGCCGGCGCGCATCATCGCAGCGCGCAGCGCGGTAAGACCCTCGCCCATCGCCGGCAGGCCGGCCGCCGCCGGCGCCAGCACGGCGAGTTCGCCGGCGTGGTATTCGGCACGCAGGCGGGCGTCGTCGACCGCCGGAGGGACCGCTCCGTCCGCCTGCGCCTCGCCCACCGCCGCCACCGCCTGGGCCAGCCCCGGACCATCGGCGAGGAGGTCGGCGAGCGCGCGCGCGACGCGACGCGGGGCGGTTGGCCGCAGCCCGGGATCGATCAGGCCCAGCGCCACCGCCTCGTCGAGTCGTGCCCCGGCCGCCATCTGGTGATCGTCGAGCGCCATCGACCCCGAGCGATCGACCACCACCGCGACGATGGGCAGTTCGCTCTCGGTGCGGATGCGGGTGAGCGTCGGTTCGAGCAGGAAGAGCAGCACCAGCACGACCACCGCGCGACGCAGCCAGGCCAGGCCACGTGCCACGCGCGGCGGCTGGGTCGCCAATTCGCGGCGCGCGAGGCGACCGATCGACCAGGCCGCGCCCAACGCCAGCGGCAGCACCAGCCACCATGCCAGGCCGACGAATTGCAAGGTGAGCTCGCCGTTCATGGCGGCGGCCTGATCGCGCCAGGCGCGGCGTCGCCCTCGGCGCCGGCCTGACGCCGGGTGAGCAGGGATTCGACGAAGAGCAGCGCCACCGCCGCTGCCACCAGCCAGCGCCAGAGTTCGACCGCGCGCCGCCCGTCGCTGGCGAACGCCGCAGCGATCGTGTCCGGCATGGTGAAGCGGGCGATCGGCAGCGGGGCGAGCACGCCGAGCGCGCTGGGCGACAAGGGGTCGAGCGCACTCTCGGCGGGATCGCTGGCGAAAGCGAACCGCGCTGGCGGTGCGCCGGCGACGCGCAGCACATACCCACCCAGCATCAGCGCGGCGGCACTGACCACGGCGCGGCGACCCTCCCAGTCGCTGGTCGCCACCGGGATGGTCGCGCCGTCCGGGCCTTCGAGGGTGGCGGCTTCGCTGGCGATTCCGCTCGGCGGCAACCAGATGATGCGATCGCCCGGGCGCAGGTTGCGCGGCGGCAGCACCGCCGACCCGAGGTGGGCGACCAGCCCCCGTACCAGCGGGACGAATGCGGCCTGGCGCGGCAGGTCGGACCAGGCGAGGTCGAGACTGGTGGTGACCAGCACCACGCGACCATGCCCGCGGGCCCGCTCGACCACCAATGGTGCGCCATCGCTCAGACCGATGAGCTGATCGAGACCGGACGCCCGCGAGGTGTCAGACTGCAGACCGAGATAGCGATGGACGCGGGCGCCTCGCCATGCCGCCTGTCCGTTGCTGGCGAAGGCATCGCGCAGCGCCGGGTGGCTGGCCGAGATGGTGGTTGGCACCGTCGAGTCGGGTGGTTCGATCAGCGAACTGATGGCGGCAGGCAGGAAGCCGTGGCCATCGCGCGCCCAGTAGCGGTTGATCAACCCCACGTCCGTGTGCGGCCCCGGCGCGACCAGCACCCCGCCGCCGGCGACCACGAACGCCTCGAGCGCAGCCACGCTGCGCGCATCCAGCGCGGGAACGTCGCCTAGCACGATCACGCGCTGACGGGCGAAGTCGGTGGGTTCGAGCCGGGCCGCCGAGACCCGAGTCACGGCGAACAGCCCGCCACCATCGGCCTGCGGATCGAGGGCGGTGGCGACCAGGCCGAGGCTGCCGCCGAGCCCGGTTCCGGCGACGCCCTCGATGAGCAGGACCGGCACGCCGCGCTCGACGTCAAGCGACCTCGCCCGGCGGTCGTCAGCGGGCAGGGCGTCGCGCGCGCCCTCGATCGATGCCTCGACCAAATGGCTGCCCGCCAGGGCGAACGCATGGGTGAAGACGAGTTGGTGGCGTGCGGCGGCCTCGGCTGGCAACGGTTGCTCGCCGACCCCGCGGCCGTCGACGCTGAGGCGCACCAGCGCGCCACTGGCGGGAATCACGCCGTGTCGGGCGACGGTGATGACGATGTGGACGGGTCGTGCCACCGGTACCAGCGCGCGATCGACGGTGATCGACTCCAGGGCCAGATTGCCGCCGGGATCGCCGCCCTCGGGCGCCAGCATCAGCACGCGTGGTGCCGCCCGTCCACCGGCGGGTGCGGCGATGCGCTGGCGCAGCTCGTCCCACCGCGCGCCGTCGGCGCCGGCCCAGCCGGCGGCGCGGCCATCGCCGATCAGCACCAGTTCACCGGCGGGATTGACGTGGCGCGCGAGCTGGGCCACCCCGGCGGCGAGCAGGGTCGGCACGTCGCTGGCGACCGCGGTGGGCGCCAGCTGGGCGATGATCTCGCGCGCGGCGTCGCGGTCGAAGATGGGATCGGACGCTGGCGCGCCGACCCGCGACATGGTCAGGATGCTGATCTCGTCGCCCTTGCGCAGGGTGGCGAGGTAGGCGTCGGCGAGCCGTTTGGCGCTGGTGAACGCGGGTTCGGCGCGGCCGGCCCCCGAGGACAGTGAATCATCGATGAGCAGCACCGCCGCGACCCCGCCACCGCGTTCGATCACTGCTCCGGCGTCGGCGTCGCGCGACAGATAGGGCCGGCAGAGGGCGAGCGCGACGCACGCCAGCACGGCCATGCGCACCGCCAGCAGCAGCCAGTGCTCGACCATCAACCGCCGTCGGCGCGCCTTCATGGTCTCGACCAGGAAACGCATCGCCGCCCAGCGCACCGAGGTGCGCCGGCGGCGATGGGCGATGTGGATCAACACCGGGGCGGCGGCGGCGGCCAGTCCGCCGAGCAGCATGAGGTTGGCGAAACCGATCACAGCAGCGCTTTCACTGGCGACCGCGCTCGATCGACAGCGCTCGCACCAGCACCATCGCCAGGTCCTCGTCGGTACGCACGGTCTCGACGCGGATGTTGATGGCGTGGCAACCGAGCGCGATCACCCGCCGGTGCTCGGCGAAGGCCTCGCGGTAGTAGCCGCGCACCCGGTCGGCGTCGAGCAGCAGACGCGGTTCGCGCTCCATGCCGAGGAACTCGACCACCCCGACATGGGGGAAGGCCTCCTCGGCGGGATCGGCGACCAGGAACAGGCGCACGTCCTGGCGCTGGTGGCGCAGGAAGCGCAGGGCGAGCAGCAGGCGCGCCGGATCGTCGTAGCCGTCGGTGATCAGCACCACCACGCCGCGCCGAGACAGGCGCAGGGCGAGCTGTTCGAGCACCGGGCCGAGCGCGGTCTCACCGCCGGGGGTGGTGGCCTCGAGGTGGTCGAGCACGGTGATGAGGTGACCCATGGTCGAACCGCGCGGCAGATGCTGGCGCACCCCGGTATCGCAGGTGGCGAGGCCGACCGCGTCGGCCTGGCGCAGCATGAGGAAGCCGAGCGCGGCGGCGAGGCGTTTGGCGTAGTCGAGCTTGGTGGCCCCCGCCGAGCCATACGCCATCGAGCCCGAGCAATCGACCACCAGCGTCGCGCGCAGACGGGTCTCCTCCTCGTAGAGACGGACGTCGAGGCGATCGCTGCGCGCGTACACCGCCCAGTCGAGCCGACGCAGGTCGTCACCCGGCTGGTACGAACGATGGCCGGCGAATTCCACCGACAGCCCGCGCCGCACCGAGCGGTGCTGGCCGACGAGGACGCTCTCCACCGCCTGGCGGGCGGCGACACCGATGCGCCCGAGGCGCTGGAGGACGTCCTCCTGGACGGTGGATAGCAGGGTCATGCAGGGTGCGTGGTCCGTGGTCCCCTCACGCGAGATGCTTCACGATGCGGTCGACGATCACATCGCTGTCGAGGCCCGCCGCCTGGGCGGCGAACGAGCACACCACGCGATGACGCAGCACCGGCTTGGCCAGGGCGGCGATGTCCTCGGTGGTGACGTGGAAGCGGCCGTGCAGCAGCGCGCGCGCCTTGCCACCCAGCACCAGCATCTGCCCGGCCCGCGGTCCGGCCCCCCACTGCAGCCACTTGGTGGCGTCGGGGACGGCCAACGCCGGATCGGCGGCGGCGGCGGACGGGCGCGTCGCGTGTACCAGGCGCACCACGTGGTCGAGGACGTGGTCGGCGATCGGCACCTGGCGCACGACATCCTGCAGCTGGACGAGTTCCTTGGCGCTGAAGTGGCGGGTCAGCGACGGCTTGGCGCCGCCGGTGGTGCGGCGCAGGATCTCGGCCTCTTCCGCCCGGCTGGGGTAGCCGACGCGGACCAGGAACATGAAGCGGTCGAGCTGGGCCTCGGGCAAGGTGTAGGTGCCCTCTTGCTCGATCGGGTTCTGGGTGGCGAGGACGAAGAACGGGTCGGGCAGTTCGTAGGTGCGGCCGCGGCAGGTGATCCGACGTTCGCTCATCGCTTCGAGCAGCGCCGCCTGGGTCTTGGGCGGGGTGCGGTTGATCTCGTCGGCCAGGACCAGATTGGCGAACAACGGCCCGGGCAGGAACTCCATCTGGCGGCGGCCGGTCTCGGGGTCCTCCTGGATGATGTCGGTGCCGGTGATGTCGGCCGGCATCAGGTCGGGCGTGAACTGCACGCGGCTGACCGAGAGGTCGAGGACCGCGCCCAGGGTCTGCACCATCACCGTCTTGGCCAAGCCAGGCACGCCTTCGAGCAGGCAGTGACCGCGGCAGAGCACGGCGAGGATGAGCTGTTCAAGCACGTCCTGCTGGCCAACGATGACCTTGCGCATCTCATCGAGCAGGACCGTGCGCGCCTGGGCCAGGCGTGCGACCAGTTCGGCCTCGCCGGGCTGGGCGGGTGCGGTGGCGGGAGTGGTCATGCAGGCACCTCGGGATGTGAAACGGTCAACGCGCTGGGGCTGTGACGGTATGTCAGCGCGGCCATGCACTGGCCAGAGCGGAAATGGTCATCGGGACGGGTCCCCCATGCATCGCACACAGCCCCACCCTTCGCGCGCAAACGCGTTGCAGCCCCTGCGCTGCGGGCATCCTTCCCGCCAATGGCCGACGATCTCGATGGGTGGATGACGGCGGCGCGCGACAAGGGCGACCAGGAGTCGTACGCGCTGGTCATCGAGCACTGCCAGCACCTCATCCGCGCCACCATGCTGCGCGAGACCGCCGACCCCGAACTGGCCGACGAGCTGGCGCAGGAGGCCCTCGCCCGCGCCTGGGCCAAGCGCGAACAATACCGGCCCGGCACCAGCCCACGCGCCTGGCTGCTGTCGATCGCGCGCAGCCAGTTGATGGAGCACCACCGGCGCGCCGACCGCGACCGCCGCCACCTGCGCGAACTGGTGCGCCAGGAACTGCTGCGCAATCAGCCGAGCGACACCAGCCGCGAGAACCAGGCGCGCCTGGTCGCGCTCAAGTACTGCCTCGCTGAGATGGCGGATGAGCACCGCCAGCTTCTCGACCTCGTGCACAACCAAGGCCTGACCTCGGACGCCGCCGCCGAGCAACTCGGCATCAAGGCGCCGGCCTGCCGCCAGCGCCTGTCGCGCCTGCAGCGCGCGCTCAAGACCTGCGCGGAAAAACGCATGGCGAAGACCGGCGAGGGTTGACCCTGCCCCTTGCGACCGGCAACGCGCGCGGTGGGATCCCCCGCGTGCCCAGCGACCCCGACCCCCGCATCCTCGAGTTGGCGACCGGTTTCGCCCTCGGCGACCTGGATGACGCCGAGCTGAGCGAGCTTTACGACCGGCTGCGCGCCCCGGGCGAAGCCGGGGCCGAGGCCGCGCGCGCCGCCTGGGATACCCTGTACACCATCGTCGATCTGCGCGCCGAGCTGGGCACGGGCTTCCAGGACGCGCTCTACCTGCAGCTGACCGAGGAGTTCGCCGGCGGCGACCCGGCCTTCGCGCAGAAGCTGCGTGCGCGCCTCGGCCATTCCCGGCCTCGCCTGACCCCGGTCGAGCCGCCGGCGCCCCCGCCGCGTCGGCACCCCTGGCTGATCGCCGCCCTGGCCGCGGCCCTGCTGATCGCCGCCGCAGCGGTGGCCGTGGCGCTGGCGGGTCGCGGCGAGGCGCCCGTGGCGACCGTCGCGGCGCTGGCCGGCAGCCCGACCCTCGATGGCCGCACGCTGGCCGTCGGCGCGGCGATCGACCGCCGCCAGATCGTGGTGCCGGCCGGCGCACAGCTGACGTTGGCCTGGCCCGACGGCGCGCGCGCGACCATCGCCGGACCGGCCGCCGCGGTCGCCGGACCGCGCAGCCTGTCGATCCCCAGCGGGCAGTTGTGGTGCAGCGGCGGGGATGGCTTCGCCCTCGGTCTGCCTGACCGCGCCACCGCCCTGGCCCTGCCCCGCGGCACGACGATCGCGATCACCATCGCCGACAGCCGCAGCACCCTCGCGGTGACGACCGGCCGCATCGCCGACAGCGAGATCACGCTCGAGGCCGGGCAGGCGGTCGCCCTCGCCCATCCCGGGCGGCCCTACCCCTGGCGCCGCGATGCCCTGCCCGCCGGCGCCGTCGCGGTCCCCGGCGCCGACCATGCCAGGTGGCGGGTCACCGGCACGGCGACCTGGAACGACGGCGCAGACCACCTGCGCGTGCGCTGCGGGTGGCGTAGTGGCGGCGAGATCGTGATCGAACTGACGCCCGGTCGCGCACGGATCGTGGTCGACGGCACCGAGACCCAGCGCCTCGCCCTGAGCGGGGCGCCGCTGGCCGAACGGATCCTGGACCTGCGTGGCGACGCGCGCGCGCTGAGCGTGGCGATCGGCACGCAGCGGATCGAGGTCGGGCTCGGCGCCGCTATCGAACAGGTGACCTGGGAAGCGGACGGCGCTGCGCGGCTGACGGATGCGACGTTCGCCACGGGACCCGAGCGCCAGCCACCCTTGGTCACGGAATAGGAGCGGTCAGCAACACCGGCAGGTGCCTGGGATCGCTGAGTTGAACTCGGCCTGCCTGGCTGCGTCGTCGATCCCGGGTCCGGGCCGAGTGCAACTCGGCGATCCCAGGGCCCGCTAGGCGGGGATGAACATATCCGCGCTGGAATGCCATTCAGAATCCCACCGACGCCACGAGGGCGCGATGATCACTGCCACCGATCCAGCGCGCGTCCACCTCGGCGAGGGCGGCACCGTGTCCGACCAGGACGTGATCGATGTCGATGCCAAGCGGGCCCAGGACCGCGGGCCAGGTCGCCGGCCCGGGCTGGGCCGCGCGACGCAGGCCGGAAACGGCGCGAAAGGCGCGCCACGCCGGGCTGCCGACGCTGCAGTTGAAGTCACCCATCGCCACGACCGGCACCGGCGAACCCGCGGTGAGCGCGGCGATGGTCGCGAACTGACGCTGGCGGCTGGCCAGTCGGCGCGGGGTCATCGGCGACTTGGGATGGGCGACGATGACGCGCAGCGGGCGGCCGTCGATCGCGATCTCGGCCTCGATGATGCCCTCCTCGTCGACCTCGCGCAGCGTCCACCAGGTGATGGGATGGGCGCTGAGCAGGGCGATGCCCATGATCGGCCGGTTCGGGCGACGCGCGGGCGGCAAATGCCATGCCTGGTGCCGCCAGCGCGGATCGTGCTGAAGGGCGGCGTGGTCATCGACGCCGACCTCGATCAACGAGACGAGGTCGAAGGGCTCACGGCCCAGGACGGGCAGTGCGCTCGCCGGGCGCGGATTCGCGTAATGGATGTTGGCATGCAGCACGCGCAGCTGGCGCTGCGCGGTGGACGGCGCTGGCGCACGCTCCTCCCACGCGGCCAGGAACCAGGGCGCGGCACCGAGCAGGATGGCGGCCATCGCCACAGGACCAACGAGGCGATGCCGGCGCCAGAGGATGGCCGCCGGCAGCAGGGCGACGACCGCGTGCAAGGTCCAGTGGCTGCACATCTCGCCCGGCCACCACACGCCACCGCAGGCAGCGACAAGGATGCCGGCAAAGGGCGCCAGCGAGGCGATCAGCAGCGCGTGGCTGGCCTTCGTGGCGGGCACGCCGGGTGCGATGTCCACCCGCTTACATCCGGATGGCGAGCTTCGCCAGCGTGCGCGTCGCGAACCCGGTCATGCCCTTGGCGTAGTAGCGCCAGCCGGCGGTCTGGATCGCCGGCCCGGCGATATCGCAATGCGCCCACTGCACCTTCTCGTCGACGAATTCGGCGAGGAACAGGCCGGCGGTGATGGCGCCACCGTAGGGTCCGCCGGTGTTGTTGACGTCGGCGTGCGGATGGTCGATCAGGCCGCGGTACTCACCGTAGAGCGGCAGCGGCCAGAGTTCTTCGCCGACTTCCTGACCGGCGGCGCGCACCGCCTGCGCCCAGGCCTCGTGCCGGCTCATCAGGCCGGCGATGCGGTCGCCGAGCGCGACCAGGCAGGCACCGGTGAGGGTGGCGACGTCGACCAGGTGGGTGGCGCCCTGCTCGCAGGCGTAGGTCAGCACATCGGCGAGCACCAGGCGGCCCTCGGCGTCAGTGTTGTCGACGTGGATCCACTTGCCGTTGCGCGCCTGGTAGATGTCGCCCGGGCGCTGCGCATCGCTGTCCGGCATGTTCTCGGCCAGCGCCATGTAACCGGTCACCGGCACCGCCGGCTTGGCCTGGCCGATCAACTTCATCGCGCCGAGCACCGCCGCGGCGCCGCCCATGTCGCCCTTCATCTCCCACATCTTGGCGCCCGGCTTGATCGAGATGCCACCGGAGTCGAAGGTGATGCCCTTGCCGACCAGGGCGAGCTTGGTGCGGCCGCGGCGTTTGCGTGGCGTGTAGCGCACCTCGAGCAGCGCCGGCGCGGCGGACCCCGCCCTGCCGACCTGGACCAGGCCGGGGAAGCCGGCGCGACCCAGCGCGGTGACGCCGCTGATGACGCGCACCTGCAGGCCGAGGCCGCGCAGCTCTTTCTGGGCGCGGGCGACGAAGGACTGCGGGGTCATGACGTTGGCCGGCTCGTCGCACAACTCGCGCGCCAGGTTCTGCGCTTCGGCAACACGGACGCCCTCGGTGACCGCCTTGTCATGGCCAGGAATGCGCACGATCAGCTTCTTGCGTGACCCGTCCTTGCCGCTGCGGCAGCGGTTGAACCGGTAATCGCCGAGCAGCACGCCCTCGACCAGCGCCTGGACGTGGGCGCCGGTGCCCTGCACCAGCACGGTCAACGAGGTGCCGCTGGCGGCGCGCGTCTGGCTGGCGAGTTCGCCGCCGAGCACGCGCCAGTTCTCGCCACCGATCAGCCACGGCTTCTCGTCCGGCTTGACCAGCAGATAGGTGCCGTCCTCGGCGAGCACGCGCTGCGCGCCCGAAAGCTCGCCCTTGGCGATGCGCGCGGCGACCGCCTCGACCAGGCGCGGCAGCTTGCGCGCGCTGTGGCCGATAACGACGGCGGTGAGGTCGGTCTTGCCGGCGGTGGCGGTGACGGTGCAGTCGTGCATGGGGGGGTCCGGGGTCCGTGGTCCGTGGTCGAAGTCAGGCAAACAGGCTGACGGGGCGCTGGCTGGCGGCCACTCGCAACCGGCAAGTGCCTACGTTATTTGACTGTCTCTTATACACATCTCCGAGCCCACGAGACTAAGG
>ENA-ORBV01016042-ORBV01016042.1-microbial-mat-metagenome-genome-assembly--contig:-NODE-16042-length-10928-cov-5.711824_pt1 | contig 10928 bp, 7 predicted proteins | sample MGYA00237777_ERZ505514 | MGnify/ENA primary metagenome ERZ505514 (study PRJEB26160, sample SAMN06269048) | microbial mat metagenome | isolation source: Oligotrophic lake microbial mat | place...
TATATATAGAGAGAGAGACCGTACAAAGCGCGGCAAATAATAAAAATATATTAGAAAAGCATCGTCGAGCGCGATGTCGGATTCGCGCCGTCTACTAGACGCTGAAGAGAGCAAGGGTAGAGACGATGGAAGCACTGATCAAGTTAATCGACTGACTAGCCTTTTCCCCTCTTATGGTGGTGGCCTTCAATCCTCCAGCAAGACTAGTACAGAGGGACCGTCGAAATCGCCGGACAGGCAGCAAGGGAAAAGTCTTCTTGGTTTGGATCGGCTTGCGGAACAAAAGAGAAATGATGAAAGCAATGTGGGCACAAAGTCCACCTTCAATAAAGCGTCATTCAAAAGCCAGAAAAGAAAGCGAAATTACCGCCAGACATCAGGGGATGACAAGCCAAGCAGCAGAAGGGAAGAGCATGGTGGTGGTCGCGATGGAAGAGGGGGCCTCAGAGGAGATGGTCCCAGGGATAGAACAAGACGAGACGATGATAGAAACTATCAAAGGCCACAATTCAACGAAGCAAGGTCCTCGACCCGATCTCACAACAACAGCAACAGCAGCAGCAACCACAACCACAACAACAACAACAACAACGCAAGCAATAGAAGCAACAACAACAACAACAATTCGCCAATAGCGCGATCTCACGGCAACAACTCACGAGCACCGCCGCGCTCTAATATTTATGATAAAAAATACACCACAGTAGAAACGAACGAGGAAAAATCCGATGACAAAGATGACAATGTTGTCTATGATTCTGACGGAGCAGATTTTGATCGACAGTTTTACTTGGCGGATGAAGAAGGTTATGTCGTAGATGCTTCCGAAATGGAGGGTTCTGGGCAGTTGGGGCGGTTTTTATTCGTCAATGACAAAATGAAAGCGAGAGAAAAGGATATGGAGGAAAGGAGGAGAAAGGGAAAGATGGGTCTTCCTCAACAGCAAAAACAACAAAAAGCCGTTACTGCTCGTCAGAGCGCCATGGCGGACGACCAAAATGCCTGGGAAGAAAATCGACTTCTGAGCTCAGGAGCGGCATCGCGTGGTGAAGTGGCCTTGGACATTTCTACCGAAAACGATGAACGAGTTACTCTGTTAGTCCATCAGCTAAAGCCCCCATTTTTGGAAAAAGCATCGGTGGGAGTACTGGGGAAGCAGGCGGCTGTAGCTACTGTGAAAGATAACTCTTCTGACTTTTGTAAAATGGCAAGAGAGGGCTCGGTCACGCTTCAGCGGCTACGACAGGAGAAGGATAAGAATACCATGCGACAGAAGTTCTGGGAGCTTGGGGGTACTAAAATGGGAAACGCAATGAGAGTGAAAAAGGAAGAGCCGAAGCTGGAACCAGATGCAACAACATCTGAAGCTCCCGAGGGCGAAGATGGGGAGCTCGATTACAAAAAGTCGACGGGATATGCGTCGCACATGAACAAGCAGAAAAAAGAAGCAGTTTCTGAGTTTGCAAAAACAAAGTCAATACGACAGCAAAGGGAATTTCTCCCCATTTTCTCCGTGAGAGAAGAGCTTTTGAATGTCATTCGAGAAAACAATGTTGTTGTGAGTATAATCCGAATGGTTCTATTTGCGGGCTTTCATGTTTGGCCTTGGCTCACACGCCATTTATCTGATCTCCACAGGTTGCCGTTGGTGAAACTGGAAGGTCAGTACATACAGAAGAAATCCTTCTGGGCTCTTTCTCGTCAGATCGTATCTCGGCACTCACAAAGTCTTGGCCGTGACCTCATTTCGTTTCATCAGTGGAAAGACTACTCAGCTGGTTCAGTATCTTTTGGAAGAGGGCTATTGCAGTGGAGGATTGATTGTAGGCTGTACACAGCCAAGAAGAGTCGCCGCTATGAGTGTTGCAAAGCGTGTTAGCGAAGAGGTGGCCGCGGCGGTGAAAGAGAAGGGTAAGACGCTAACAGAAAAAGAAGATCTAGGGGGGACTGTTGGATATGCCATTCGCTTTGAGGATTGCACAAGTGAGCACACAAAAATCAAATACATGACTGATGGTGTGTTGCTCAGAGAGACTTTAACTGACCCCGACATCAATAAATATAGCGCCATCGTCATGGACGAGGCGCACGAACGGAGCCTCAACACAGATATTCTCTTTGGCGTCCTTCGAAGAGTTGTATCCCGGAGGTCTGATATGAAATTGATTGTCACCAGTGCCACATTGAGCGCTGAGACTTTTAGTACTTATTTTGGTGGTGTGCCTGTCTTCAGGATTCCTGGCAGAACTTTCCCTGTCGAGACATATTTTTCTAAAACTGTTCAAGAGGACTATGTTATGGCAGCGGTGAAACAAGCTCTTCAGATACACTTCAACAGCCCGCCAGGTGACATCCTCATATTTATGACGGGCCAGGAGGATATTGAAGGGACTTGCACCTGTATAGCAGAAAAAATGGAACGGCTAGGAGGTGATTCCCCTCCGTTGATGGTTCTTCCGATGTACTCGCAGTTACCCGCTGATCTCCAGGCAAAGATCTTTGAAGCTGCGCCCAAAGGAATCAGAAAATGCATTGTGTCCACTAATGTTGCAGAAACAAGCTTGACTGTCGATGGCATCAAATATGTCATTGATTCAGGTTTCTGTAAGTTGAAAGTGTACAATCCAAAGATCGGGATGGATTCATTGGTGGTAACACCAGGTACGTTCAATTAATTTTGAGAAGAAAGAAAGATCCAAATTGAGTCAATCGGGTATGATCGTACGGGCTCTCTTTATGAAGAAATGGTTTACTGATGTTGCCATTGCCCTATCCTTGCAGTCAGCAAAGCAAACGCAAACCAGCGTAGTGGCCGAGCAGGAAGGACAGGTCCTGGGTTTTCCTTCCGTCTCTACACGGATCGCCAGTTCAGGGAAGAGCTACTGGAAAATAGTGTACCTGAAATTCAGCGATCGAACTTGAGCAACGTGGTTCTTCTCTTGAAGTCTTTGGGAGTAAAAAATCTTCTAGACTTTGATTTTATGGACCCCCCACCAGAAGACACCATCAATAACTCTTTGTATCAGGTAAGCTATTGACCTCAACCCAAATATCGTGAGTGTTGAAAATGGAGTTGATTGAATTGAAGTGGCCCAGAAGTGCAATATCCCGACTTAGGTCGCTTTCTCTTGCTGTTCACCGGATCTCCCAGCTATGGATTTTAGGCGCTTTATCCAACAGCGGAGACTTGACCCCCATGGGAAGAAACATGAGCGATTTTCCTTTGGACCCGCCCTTGAGCAAGATGCTACTGTATTCCCACGAGTACGGTGGATGCTCAGCAGAAGTTTTGGTAATTGTCAGCATGTTGAGTGTGCCCTCTGTGTTCTTCCGTCCAAAGGATCGGGAAGAGGAGAGCGATGCAGCGCGAGAAAAGTTTTTTGTGCCAGAATCAGATCACTTGACACTGCTAAATGTCTATCTCCGTGCAAAGCAGTACAAGTTTGATCAACAATGGTGCACTCGTCATTTTATTCACTCAAAAGGAATGCGCAAAGCTAGAGAAGTGCATGCCCAGCTTACGGACTTGATGAAACAACGAAAATTAGAACCTAAGAGTTGCGATGGGTCTTGGGATGCTGTCAGGAAGGGAATTTGCTCTGCCTATTTTTATAACAGTGCCAAGATCAAGGGGATCGGTGAATACATCAACATGCTTTCTGGGATTCCCGCAGCGCTCCATCCCTCCAGTGCCTTGTTTGGGCTTGGGTTTACCCCTGACTATGTTTGTTACCACGAGCTGATCAGCACATCAAAGGAATACATGAGCTGTGTGACAGCTGTCGACGGCTACTGGCTGGCTGAAGTCGGGTCCATGCTTTTCGTGAGTCACCCCTGAGAATGCAATTTGTTGCAGGTTGCTTGTGCTCTCCTGTTCTGACCTGTCTTTTTTCTTTTATTTAAATTCTGTAGAGCGTAAAGGAAAGTTACGAAACGACTTTGTTGCGGCGCCAAAAAGATCGTCTTGAGCAAGCCAAGATGGAAAAAGAGCTCGAAGAGAAAAGAATCAAAGAGGAGAAGGAAAAAGAAGAGGAAGCAGCAAAGCGTCGCACTTCAAGAGATCGTGCGAATATTGCCGAACCAGGTGCAGGCCCTCGCAAAAATCGTTTTATGCCCAAGAAGCGAGGAAGGTTTGGACTCTAGTAGCTAGCTAGCTACTAGGCTTTATTTGAAAAACCATGTAGTAGAACACTGATGATCCCGTGAGAAAGTAATTGTGGATAATATGGTTGATCTAAAGACTACTTACAGCATTCCTACGTCGGTCTTATCGGCTACAGTACTGACAAGAAAAATCCTGCCCCATAAGAAGTGCTGTGACGAGGCTACTACTAGCTATCTCGAGCTAGCTAGCCCGAGCAGCACTGTAGGAGGGTGGGAAGTTCTTCCACGTACATCATCAACATAAATAAACCAATTTAGACATAGCACTATTGTCCCAACTCTCCAACGTATATCATTTTATCACTTGCACCACTTGCAATCACGTTTTCCTTTGGATGGAAGATGACAGTATTCACACATCCTTTGTGGCCTGGCAGTAGATATAGTTCTTCCGCCGAATACTCATCGAATACTCGCACCATTCGATCAGAACTTCCGCAGCTTATCATCGTTCCATCAGGCGACCAGGCCGCCTTGAGCAATCCCTTTTCAGCGTTGTGCTTGGCTCCAATAAAGGTCTTACAATGTCTTGTAGGCGCCGCAACAAAGGCCCGGACATCCCATGTTCTTAATTGGCTGTCCATACTATTGGATAGCAAATGCGTTGATTTCGGATGCAAAGAGAGGCAAGTGATGGTATCCGTGTGTCCCTTCAACGCAAGAGTCTTTTTTTGCTGCCTCAAATCCCAACTAACGATGACATTGTCAATACCACCCGTGTAGGCAGTGTTATTTTCAGCGTCCAAGGCAATGGCTGTGACTTGGAATTCATAATCCAAAGTGGCTGTCTCTCGCTTCTGCCGCAAATCCCAAACTTTTGCCGTGGTATCATCGCTTGCCGACACAAACACGTACGGGTTACTACTGCTTGTTTTTAACGCCGTGTCCACGGCATTGACAATGCCATTGTGACCTGAAAACTTTCGAACCTTTTCACCGATGTTTACATCCCAAAGTACTAGTGATTTGTCGGCAGATGCTGTGACGATCCGTTCTTCATCCACCCATTTCAAATCCAAAATAGCATTTTTATGCCCTGCCAGTACATTGAAATTTGCGTACTCTTCGGAGTAGTGGTTCCACAAAAAGACTTGCATATCAAATCCAGCGCTGGCCAAGGTTTCTCCAGACGGAGAATATTCTAGACAGTATACGCTCCCCTTGTGACCACTCAATTTCATCGTCGGAGCAGGCAGCGAAGAGGTTCGGACAGGTCCAGTCTGAGAGTGGTCATTCTGGTTCTGTTCGTACTCCACAATGGCGTCGCCTTCATTGTTTCGCAGTCGTTTGGAAGGAGGGTCGCTGACAACATCTGGGCTACTCATTTTTATTTTATTCTTCTAGTCCTTTGCCTGCTTCTCTGTGGTAGGTAGTCTAAGTAGGTGGATGGATCGTGTATAAATTTCTTTGGGAGAATCAGTCAGTGGGCCCGAGATTGTTTGTTGTTTGTTGATTTGCTATTGATTCGTATACTAGTACTGTCGAACTATATCGATCGATCATCAAACAGTAAATATTCAATACTATCATATAATAGTACTATTACTGTCCATACAACAACAGAGAGCAACAATAATACTGAAGCCATTGCGTCCACAGGACAGAACGCCAGACGGAGCCACTGGGAGTGCGCGCAGTAGGTCATCCGAGATCATAGACGCACGTTTGATCGATATCTATTTGCGCCTCTGCTATTTATTGCGCTCTATAGCTAGCTACTATAATAGCTAGTAGGTACCAGCTGCTCTACTAGCTAGCTAGCTCTGTCTTCTATTATTATTATCCATAGATAGTTAACTCAACGCTGCAGATGATAACAGTAGGCACTCCGGGTAATAAGTTTGATCCTCAACAGTCCGTCAAGTCAAACAGCGGGAGGCGGCAACAAAATATTAGTAACTAATACCTAATAGAATACCGAGCAAGAGAAGGAAGTAGAATAAAGCAGAGAACAGCATTCCTGGCAATCATTGATTAATTGAATCAATCTTGTCATCATGGCGGAGGGCGGCAGTGAAAGCTCCAACCGGGACAACAATGATATGATTTCATTTTCTCAAGTTCCAGGGAGTCCTTCCTTCAGAAGCTCTTCCACAAATGCTGTGGCAGTGATCCCTCTTCTGAGCAGCGATAAGGATGGAAACGTTACTACGACCCATTCCGCCAAATCTTTTCGTGATTTGTTCAAAGCCTTCGATCGCTACTGCCAAAGCGTTCAAAAGACGTCCTCTTCAGCCATCATGGATGACCACGAGCTCATGTTGATTGTTCCCAATGCAAGTCTCACTCGTCCTGGCGATTGGCGCTACGACAACACCCCTTTTAAATTTTTTCACTGGGGTCATGGTTGTCAGCGATTGCTCGTCTTTGATGGACGACCCGAATTCTCACGCATGGCCCATGATCGAGTCATCAACCATGGCCTAACCAGAGATTGGATCGATTTCTGTCCCTCGCGGCGAACCGCCGCGGTTATTGGTGTCCTCAATATGCGGGATTGTGTTGACCAAGCCACCTTGCACCGAGCCGAAGAAGAGCTTCAGAATTGGTCCCAGCGGTATTCGACTCCATCCTACGAAGTTCATGCACATGCGCGAGGCGATCAAAGGGATGCAGTTGTTGAGCGTCTCTTTGTGTTCGACAGCTTTGATGAAGATTGTCAAGATGTCGATCTCACTAAAACAAAATTTGGAACAAATATATTGGCATTTCCTCCCTCCGATGAGGCACATTCCCAAATGATGGATTTGCACCTCAATGTTGTAGTGAATGATCTGGCTGTGGCAATTTTCCAACAAATTGAAAAACGTATTCGCGAATCAGACGAACTGAAAGGTAGCGATCCAAACTCAAACTTGAGAAAGAACAATCGATTCAATCGATTTTTGGGCACCGACACTAAAGGTAGCGAAGAGCCAATGAGTTCGTCTACAAATTTGAGCTTAAGTAATATTACCAGTGTACTGAATCCAGACAGCGGCTCGGTGTCGAGTGCGTCGTCCAAAGGAGTATTCTCGCAGCTGACAGAGTCAGCCTCCAAAGTGACATCATCATCGGGAAAGGATCCCAAGTCGAAGCCTTCCCAACAATTACTTACTCCCGCCGACGAATTGTGGGATATGACCGGTTTGTCATCCAAGGATGCTGAAGCGATGAAGAAACGAGAGGTTGGACGCAGAGAAAAATTTGCTGCAGACTTGTGCCTCTTGGCTGGCTCACCCATGGATGCCTACGAGAGGTACTTGAAAGCAGCGGAAATGTGTAAATCAAAGAATCCGGATCCTCTATGGTACGCTGGATCGATGGAAGGATGTGCAGCCGCACATATCGCCATGGCGGAAGCCGGTGGCTACAATGTCGACGAGTATTTAGAGAACAATTTTCAATTGCCAGACGAAATTATGGACAAGGCCATTGCTTCCATCCAAGATGTGAAAAAGGCAAGCGCAAATAAACAGACCTTGCCAAAGATTGTGTTTACACTCTGCGAAGAGGCGTTGACTGTTATGAACAAAAACCCCGCTGTGTCATGCTTTCATGCCGAGCTCTTGTTGAAATTGGTTTGGTACTGCGCCGAAGGCGAGGAACGTCACATGATGTGTAGGTGGGGAGAAGGGGAAGGTAGCTACGGTGGCGATCCATCGGGCCCCAAACGGTCGGAAAAGCACAGCGTTCACCAAATGACATTCAGTCTTTTGAAGACTAAGGATGGCGAAGACATAATCATTAGCAATACGCAGCAACGGCTTCGAAAATGGTGTGAATTGATGCACCGGGCAGCTTCTACGGGTTCTTTGGATTCAGCTTCTAGGGTCGACGTTGGCTCTAGATGTGCTCGTCTCTGTATCAGGGGCATGCAGGTAAGCACAAAGTTCCGATCCCCAGGGTTCTATGTCAGTTCCTGCGGCGGGCAGATACTTTTTTTTGGTTTTAAACTCATTTCCTTATTTGTTAAATGTCTATTTGCTGTATTCTAGCCAACAGCATGGAAAGGAAAGATGTCCCCACGAATTACGCTGCCGCGCAAAGCTGCCTTTTTCAGTGCAGTTGCCGCAGAGTCGATATCATCTGGGAGTGGCCGATTCGACCAGCGCGCAAGAGAGCTTTGGCTCCTTGCTTCCAACTTGTATGCCAGCAGAGGGAACTCCAGCGTTCATGGAGGTTCCTACGGATGGGCCACCTTGAGAGCGTCAATCCTTCATGGTCTCTCTTTGCACGGCAAGAATCTGCTGTCATCAGAAGCCACGGAACAGCTTTTGAAGCTTTTGAGCGAAATTTCTCCTGATCACATCGAAGATAACGACGACTTGCCCGTGGACTCGGACAGGTTTAACAACGACGATGACGCTGATGCAAGCCAGCGTTCCGAAAGCGGAGTGCTCGCCGAGAACATGAGTCGTTTTTCACAGATGAAAAAATCGGGCTTTTTTTCTCAAATGACGAACAACGCATCGTTGCGTGGTAGCTCGAAGTGGGTTGGAGAGGACGGCATTCGCCCCATCCAGGTCCCTTTAGTCGAGGCATCCGAGATATCTCAGCTGGTGCTTTCCTTGGGCTGTGTATGGCCCAACGTGAAATTTGAAAAATGCTCTTTGGCGCAGAAACTAATTATTGGCCACATATTCTCTTTGAGGAAGGCTCTGCCAGCAGTTTCGTTCAAAGAGAGTACCTTTTTCTTTGACAGGGCCATTGGAAACGAGCATGTACCGCCACCCCTTTACGTCGTTTCAGCTTCCGTTGAGGAATCTGAATCATCAAAATCACTCGAAAGGATTGGTGGTAAAAAGAATTCGAATGATGCTATGGCTACTTTTTTCAATCCGTACGCCAAAAAGGGGGGAGCAGCTAAGGCCATGCTGGTAGCGGAAGGAGAGGAGCGATTCATGTCGATCAAGTTCGGCAACCTCCTCGCAGTGCCTCTCGAAGTACCGTCCTGCCAGATGGAGTTCGACCATGACGAAAAGTGGCGGATCCTTGCCACATCAATGTCCTTCGTTGTGCCAGCTAAATCAAAGGATTTTGCTGTGAAGTTCCCTTTTACGGCTATATCTAGAGATCGCGCGTTGGACGGCGGAGATTTGTTTGAAAAGAAAGAACAAAACATATTCGTCATGAAAGGTTTGAACATGACTTGCCTCGGCCGTTCGTCCTTTGTTCCAATTTATGAAGAAATAGACGTCTCGGAGGCCTTGACCAAAATGAAGAGCTTGCCCGATCCGGCCTCCGAATACCCGAGACTGCCGAAAAAGAAGACAAAACGCGAGGACGAGAAAGTAAAACTGCAATTTGAAGTCGTGCCGTCTCAGCCAAGATTGATGATCTCTTGTGCCTCTACTGGTTCTTTTGTGGAAGATGAGAACACCACATCAATTTACCTATCAGATGGTGAAATTTTCATGACAGAGCCGTTCTTCCTTGAGAATCACGTGAGTACGAACGGGAACCAATATGGCAGGATGGAACGTCTCCAGATTATTGCTGTCGGATTGTCTGGGCATCGCGAAGAAATCTTGTTTGACACACACCCGCAGGAAGTGAAAGAGGAGAAGAACAAAGTAAAGAAACCTCCTGAATCTGAACTTAAAATGCAAGCTCTTTGCGAGGATTTGTCGCTCGATGCCATGAACGACGCAAGGAAAAAAGAAGGACGGAAGGTGACGTTCCAGATCATCGCCGCTCACGAGTTTGCAAGCCAACTAGCAGGGGGGCGTAACGTTCGCGTTCGTTTCCGATATCGTGGAAAATCGCCCAGCGCTGGTACCGAAATTTGGAGAAAACGAGAGATTACGTTGAAAATCGGTACGCTTGATTCCGTTTTGTATTCTTCCCTCCCTTCACAGAACTATTTTGATCACGGACTGATGTATGCTTTGCACTGATTCCCGTTCTTTTTTTTTGACTAGTTCGGGTCAAGGGACCACGGATCTCCTCTCTCACATTTCGTCCCGATCTGAGCTGGGGATGTGCATATTCGGAATTATGTGTAGATCTCGCTGAACAAAATCGCGGTGAAGCAATCACGCCGTATGAAAGGACTGCACCAAAGGAGGATTTCGGCGAGGAATCTTACGTAGTCGAAAGAGTTGGCATGGACCCTGGTGTCCACGTTTGCAGCCGTGATGTCGTGGTGCTCATTTCAGTCGCTAACGAGACAAACTCGACAATCGTTTTGTCTAATCAGAATGGCTTGGTTGGAGGTTTCGAGGGAAGCCCCATGGAGACAATCACGGTGTCATCAGGAGTCAGCGTGAGAATTCCAGTGGTGCTGCCACGAATCCGCAGGATGGCTGACAATGGTGACCCCGCGGACGTCGTGGCCCAGCTCGTCGCTAAGACCGAACTTCAGTGGAAGGAGGTGTCTAGTGAGTTTCATGAGGACGAAGCAATTCGAAGCACCATGGAAAGCGCAGGGAAGAAGAGAGTCCGCCAAGGGCGAATGAGAATTCCACCAAATTGTCTGAAGGAAATTGTGGCGGAGCATCCGTCCTTCGCGAGTCGAATCTGCGAGCCACCTTGTGACATCGTCCTTAGTCTAGGAGATGTGCCATCGTCAATTACTCAGAATCCTTTGTGCGTTCAGCAAGGAACGCCTATTGATGTTTTCGTGGAAGTTTTCATGTCACACTGGATTCCCGAAGAAGTCGTCGACGAATGCAGCTTGACACTAGAGTTTTGTTGTGCGCGGAAAGAGGACGGTAGTAGTAATTCGATATCACCGGCGGCCCAACGAGACTACGTGTGGTGTGGTCAGATTCGGAAAATGA
>ENA-ORBV01016043-ORBV01016043.1-microbial-mat-metagenome-genome-assembly--contig:-NODE-16043-length-10927-cov-6.177972_pt1 | contig 10927 bp, 5 predicted proteins | sample MGYA00237777_ERZ505514 | MGnify/ENA primary metagenome ERZ505514 (study PRJEB26160, sample SAMN06269048) | microbial mat metagenome | isolation source: Oligotrophic lake microbial mat | place...
CTCTAATGTTTCACCAAAAGAACAGATGCTTTCACATGCAAATTCAAAAGTTATGAGTGTTGCACTACCATAGAAATGGCTCCATGTTTTGTCGAACACACCAACGAAGTTGACATCTCCATTGGCATGATTGCTTGCATGGTGCGCCTGTTTCATCATTGTAACACACTCTTGTTACCACAAGTCCGTAGGAATGTGCAACATCGTGATAGAACACGGCATGGGAAACATCATTTTGTTCCCATCTTGTGTTCCGGATCCAATCTTGCATCTTTTCTTTTGGGATGCACAACAGTTCCTGATCTAGAACTCTGGACACGACTCTGATTCGTGGACTGAATCACGGATGAAATCGCACCTTTATCAATGTGATAAAACTGTCCAAGCAGAATCCACAAAGGGGTCAATGAGAACGATCAAGGTTGAAATGTGGTGTGCACATAACCAACTAATTTTTTAAAGACACAAAGATCAGTCACGAAAGACACATGACAAAGTGTCACTGTTCTTATTCTTTTCTCTTTCTTTCTTTTTTCTTTGTACGCATAACTCATCATCATACGCACCGGCTGCTCCAACAGTGCTCCAACTCAAGTCTTCGAAGGGTCATCTGCGCGAATGCAGGAGCCTAGAGTTGCTGTGTAGAACAACTGACGGGGGGACCTGCAACGAGGTCTGAATCCTAGGAGCAGGTTTTACTAGACACTGACCGAGGCAAAACTGCTCTGTAGGATCAGCACCAAAGTGCACAGGACCAAGGCACCAGCCGAGGTGTGACCGGTTTCCGGATAGTTATGCAAGCAACGAATGTCCTTTTTGCAGCAGAAAATGTGCGAAGTTCTACATGTCTGCTTGTGATGAGCTCCTCATTGTTTCATTTGTCCAAGCTGCCACCCGTTCTGTAGCACTTCAAACCGGCTGTTTAGCCGATTTATGGTCTGTCTAAGTAAATCTATTACATAGGCAGACGGTCTGTCTAAGTAAAATCCATTACATAGGCAGACCGTAAGTTGATTGTGTCAATGATGATGTACAGTACAGTGATTAGCAGGTCTGGCTACCAGGTTTTTACCAATTTGTGTAGAACCGAGTACTAGTACATTTTCTACACTGTAACATTCCTAAGTCAATTGCAAGACCACCAGTACGTACCAACTACTAGTACCACATCGACAACAACGCGACAAAGAAACTCACCTCCCACTACCAACCACAACGAAACTCTGAGAGCTAATACCTCCTTTTTCTTCTACCTGATTGATTAGTGAGAGCACATCCTTGATCTCTTCGTGTTGCTGATACTCTTGATCGATCTTCTCGACCCTAGTTTTGAAATTATTTGATAAACCTACCGTGGAAGGAAACCCACACCAACAACAAGAACGAGGGCACCGTTGCTGCTAGTGAGAATGTTGGCACTAGTGCTCCCGCTATTGATTCCATGAACACTCTCACTTTCCAACAAGAACTAGCATTGGAAATCTCCAAATATGAAAGCCAAGAGGGTGTTTTGACCTACAAACCTGGACCTCTTGACGATCGCCAGCTTCGCCAAGCTGCCCTCGAATTCAAAAAACGGTGGGAGAAGGAAGAATCTCGGTGGGAGAAGGAAGAAGAGAGCCTAGAAGCGGACGATTGTCCGTTTGTTCTTGTGTCTCGCAATTGTTCCGAAATTCCTTCAGATGGCTTGACTCGCCACGCACTTCAATGTCTGGAAATTGATACGCTCTGGTACTACTTAACTGAGGACGGAGATCTCTTCATCACCGAGCTGGCCTCTGGTCTACGCCACGGTGCCTGTGTTGCTTCTGTCATAGGTGACTTTTCTATCTTTGCTCGTCAATACGCTGGTGGAAATGGTGCACCATTCTCAGTGAACGGAGATGGAATATTCGTAGTGGTAGGAGGTAGAAAGGCCCCAGATGCTGTTCTCCAGCGGAGATACCCCTTTCAGCAGCCTCCCATGGTTCTCCGGTCACCCTTTGTGGTTGAACTGGAAGTGGGAAATCGTGGCCCCAAAGCATTGATGCTACAGCTAGAGCAATATCTCCAGCTTCCACACAGCGCATATGTTCTGGGTATCAAGATTTACAGGAAGCGGCGTCATCTGCCAAACCACCCGTTTGCTGCTGTTGCCATCTTGTGGCACCAACCACCTCCGCCTGTGGGAGGGGGTCCACCACCAGGCATTAACTTGGTGAATGTTTGGAACTTTGGGACTGCAGACTTGCATACAGGTTCGAAGAGGGCCTTCTGCGGACTAGGACCTGGAGTTCCCGCTGTAGGACTCCCGCTACCTGTCATGGGCAATTTTCAATACCCAGCACCCAACACCATCATCAATGTGCCGTCGGCCACGCTGGTGACAAATCAAAATATCCTTGATTCAAATGGGGGTCTGGTCCCAGCTGGGCCTAATTTGACCATCGATCTGGCTGCTGTTGTGCTAGAGGCAGCGACCAATGATTAGAGACAAAGGGAACTAAAGCACGAGTAACGGTAGTCACAAACGCCTGCACAAACGACTTCTTGTATTCTTAAGGTTCTTAGTATGCACCAAATCGCAAGTTGACATACCCATCAACATGCAGCCATCAATCGTTAATGGCTGATCAAGCGCAACAGCGTCATCATCAAAACGTTTGACAGCACACATCGGAAACCATGATGCAACGTCAAGCTCACTCCTCGTCTTCACGCACTAACAGCAAAACTGCATCATGCCTTGAGAGTGATTGTACACAGCAAAGGCCTCAGTAACAAACTCCCTTGCCATGAACTCCACCATTGCCGTGTAATCCGACAAAGTAGCTTCTTGAGCAGTAACCATCCACATAGCTATTAACTTAAATTAACAATGAACTGAGTCACTCCCGGTGCACTCCCGCCAACAATGTACAGGTGTACCACTGTCGAGAGGTTATTCCACCGTCGATGGTCAGATGGTAAGGGACGCACTCTGGATCCCATACAGACGTGCCGGTTGAAGTGACAGAGCCGCTAGGCTACTAGATGCAGTCTATAGGTAGCTAGGGGGTTGATCTATTCCTATGAATCGATATAGGAAGTAAGGAGGTAAACAAGTCTATCTTAAGATAGATAGATAAAGCTGTTACGGGGACGATTGGAGCCGTAACAGGACCAAGCTGGTTAGCTTGGAGGAAACGAAATAGAGATGAGTGAAGTCTATGTACTTGGCTCACAATCTAAGGGATAAGATAATAGAAAACGTTCTATACAGCAAACGCAATAGTAGTGATAGGTGTGTCTATCATTAGAGAAGTTTAGATCAAGTGTACGACCTAAGAGGAAGGACTTTACAACACTTAACTACTACCCCTTCGTGACTGGCATTTGCTGGAAATCACTTGCTGGGTGCCAAACCTAACACCAAGTTGACCCGAAAGAACGATTAAAATACAGAATGCACAAATGTATTTTGAGGAAAATAATTAACTTTCCAAAAGTATCTACAGTACTACTAGTACAGTTAGTAGTAGAGTACTAGTCGAGTACTACTGTACAGTAGTACTAGTAGCTTGTTGCGCCCTTATTGGCCTTAATGCTCCTTGAAGCATCTTACGGAGTCAGCCAGCATGACTAAAAGGCTTCCGTCAGTTTCATATCCAGTGTCGAAATCTAGTAAGGAACGTTTTACCGGTTACTACTCCGAGTAGTAGCTGGCTACTGGTTACTCATCCGTGATAATACAACAACGGTGCGTGTTCAAAGGGAAAACACATTAGGTAGAAGAGCTGCAGGATGGCTCCGCTAGCTACTCGGAGTAGCTACCAGCTACCACCCCCTTCTTACCTCCTCAGAAACCACCTTGACTATTAAAGTCTAGTGGAGTAAATTGCAACTTTTTGCAAACAAAAACACTCCATAACTTGACGGATCTCTGTCTTATCTGATCTCATCCTCATCCAGTTTCTTCTACAGATGTTTTCACCCTCTGTTGCTTCCCTTGAATCTGAAGGTCTGCACCTGCCTTCAAATCGCATTCACGATGAGACTAACAACATGAACTATACCAACGCAAAGTTGACGACAGTGCCGTCGAGGCCGATGATGCGAAAACACGGGAGCAACAACACTATCAAGACCAATACTGCTAGTATCGATTCATCTGGTGACTTCCAATGGCATGAGGCACCAGATTTCAAGTGTGCCCTGACTCCCTCTAGTTCTTCGGCGCACTTCCCATTCGAAGCCCGCACTAGCCATTATAGTGACCAACAAGATCTGAATGCCGCCGCACTTGCTACCAACACGACTGACCAGAGAAGCAAGGCTGACGGCGACATCTTGAAGGATCTGCAAGGACAGCTCCAGCAACCCAAAGAGCAGCAAGAGCAGCTCAGGCCCCATGAATTGGATTGGACATTCTTAGAGGACAACCATCTGTTTGGACGTGACGATGAAATTCAGGCACTGGAGAAAGCCTTTCACAGGCGGATCCATCATCAAGGCGAGAACACCACCGAAGAGTGTGAAGCCAAGCCAGAGCTGGTCCTTGTGTCAGGCAATAGTGGTACTGGAAAGAGTGTTTTGGTGAAAACAGTTCTGCAAAAGTTGGCACATGAGTCCAATGGTTGCTTTCTCATGGGGAAGTTTGATCAGCTACAAACTTCCGAGCCTTACCGCCCTATTGTTGCAACCCTCATGCAATGGGTGACATTCTTCGAAACAGAATTACTTCAGAGCGACATCCCAGCTACTCGAATGTGGGCGTGTAAACAAAAAGACAAGATACTCTCGGACGTGGGATTGGAAGCTTGCCATGTCTTGTCTGCCTTGGTGCCAGCTCTAGCACGGGTTTTGGATCTTCACGAAGAAAAGGGGCCCCACCAAATGCATCAAACCCATGACGCACGTCAAGATAGGCTGAAAGTTGCCTTGACCAAGTTTTTCAAGGTCATATGTAGCCCAGACTGCCCACTTGTGTTGGTGATGGATGATCTTCAATGGGTCTCCGATGCTTGTTCTCTAGATCTACTGGAAGCGTTGGCAGAGGATACTGCTAGCAAAGGCTTCATGTTGGTAGGCATTTGTCGGTCAAATGAAGTCCCATGGCACCATAGCTTCGCGGAAATGCTACGACGATTGGAAGACAACAAAGGAGTTTCCATTCGTCATATTCAAGTGAAGTGCTTGGCAGCAGAAGCTACGAAAGAGCTGCTCTCCCGGGTGTTGCGACAGCCAATAGATTATTGCCATACTTTGGCGGACAAGGTCTACCAGCAGACGGAAGGGAATGCTTTTTTGGTGCTGCAGTTTCTCCAAGCCCTCAAAGACAGGGGCATTCTGACCACTGCACCGTTGAAAAGTCAAGACAAGCTTGATGTTTCTCAAGGTGACTACCAGTGGGTCTGGCACGAAAATCTATGGGCCCTGTCTTTTTCTGACGAGTTAGACGTTGTGGCCTTGGTCTCTCATCGTATTAAGAAACTTGATGAGCGCTGCCAATATTTGTTAAAAGCCGCCGCTTGTATTGGAGCGGAGTTCAGTGCGTATGCCCTATTCGCAGTCGTTGATGGTGGTATTGAGAGAGAACTTAACGAAGCACTCAAGCAACGACAGATCGTAGAGCTCACGCATTGCCCAGGAACGTTTCAATTCTCTCATGATCGCATTCAACAAGCAGCCTACGGGCTCATTGACCAAGGCGATCGGTCAGCATGGCACTTGCATATTGGGCGGTCACTGCTACAAAAACTAACAGCAAAGCAACTCGAAGATAATCTTTTTCTGGTTGTGAATCAGCTGATCTTGGCAATTCCGTTACTCTCTACAAACACGGACAAGAACGGCCTAGCTGGTCTTTGTACTCGGGCAGGAAAAAAGGCTTCCCAAGCCAGCAACTTTGAATCTTCTCTGTCCTACTTCAAGATTGCAGCAGCGTTGCTCTCCGATAGGCATTGGCGCGATGAATACCATCTCAGCTTGGACCTATTTAGCTCCAAAGCAGAAGTAGAATGTTGCACTGCAGACTACGAAGAGATGGATTTCACCATAGAAAAGGTCCTGCTCAACTCTCGAACCTCTCACCACAAGCTGCGAGCACGCATAACCAAGATATATTCCCTTGGAGTGAGCTCAAGGTTTCACGAAGCTGTCAAACTGGGAATAGAGGCAATGGCTAGCCTCGGCGAGACTTTTCCAGCCAATCCGCGTTTGATTTACTTAGTCCCGGAACTATTAAAAGTTCAAAGAAAGCTAAGGTCGAAATCAGATGAGTATTTAATGAGTCTCCCGTTCATCGACAAGGCTGACGAAAGCAAAACAGCAGTGATGGACCTCTTCAATCTGGTACAGCTGCATGCATTTTGTTCCGACAGAAAGTTGTATCCATTCATTGTTCTGCGATGGATCCGGCTTACATTGAAATACGGTCTGAGTGAGCATTCTTGTCTGGCATTTGCATCCTACGGAATCCTTCAGTGTGCCTTGGGTAATTTTGATGAAGGGTATCGCTATGCTATGCTCGGACTGCAGCTCTTTGAGCATCGACGATCCCGAGATGATTTGCTGCCGCGACTTTATTTCCTTGTTTACGGAATTGTGTATAAATGGAAACGACCACTAAGAGATACCTTGCCTCCTCTGCAACGTGCCATTTCTGTTGCTGCTGATACCGGTGATTTTGAGTGCGTCAATTTCACTTGCTGGACAGCTCTGGTCCACAGTTTCATTGCAGGGGACAACCTATCTACAATTGAGGACCGTCTTAATGGGTTCCTTACTTTGATGACGCGACATGGCCCAACTGAAGGTCCATGGCTCGCAATGACATTGATGAAAAGAAAACTGCTACATGACTACATGGGGAACTCGAATGACCGACTAGAAATCGAATATGATATGGCTGGCTCCACAAAAAGCAAGACCGCTTTTCAGTACTATCATTGTACGCAGGCAACATCGAGAATGCAGCTTGCTTACCACTTCGGAGAACTGGACGACGCTCTCGAAAATGCAAAAGAAAGCCGCATTGCAGAAAAGGTCATCAAACCATCCTACTCGGTTGTTTCTCAATACCTATACGATGGTTTGGTGTGCCTGGAGGCTGCGCAGCGAATGAAAAGCAAGAAGTGGCGGAACGAATGTAGGGCGGACAGGATCCTCAAGAAGTTGGAGAAGCTAAATCGACATTGCGCCGAAAATATCCAGCACAAAGTATTTCTTTTGCGTGGCGAATTGAAAGCATCAAAGGGCAATCTCAGTGAAGCACTGAAATTTTTCAATCTGGCTGCAAGGCATGCTGAAAAGCAAGGTTCTATTCACCTCCAAGCCCTAGCGCACGAACGTTCTGGCGTTGCACAGATGCGGCTTGGTAAAAGCGCAAGAGATACAGGAGAGGCAATGCAAAACGGAGAATCAATCAAGCAAAACTTGCAAACCGCTATTCGCTATTACCGGGAGTGGGGTGCCACGAAGCTTGTTCGCTGTTTGGAGCACAAATATGCTGAGCATTTAAGTTAGACGATCTCTCTTATAAAAACATTACCAATTATATCTTGTGCCTTTGTTGGCTAGTCGTGTTTATCTAATTTGTCCTTTAGCCTCTCTGTCTTCCAGTTATACGCTCACCACACAGAGAAAAGCGTAATTTTATTTTTCAGCATCCGGTTGGACATCGGCATGGGCGGATATGAACCAAGGATGCTTGGCACAAACCGCCTCAATTTCCACCAAGGTGGGGACATCTTTCTCGACATCTACACCAAAACGACGCGCATTGTAGAGTTGTGGAACTAAGAAGGCATCGACAATTGTGGGCGAAAAGTTGCCCAGGCAGTATGGTCCGCAATGTGATTCGTGTTGACGCCGCTTCACAATGAGCTGTTCCAGTCCTTTCAAGCCGTGCACGATATGTTGGTTGGCGAAGTCGTTTCCATTGATTTTCCCTTCCGACGCATGTTCAAGCCTTTTCACCATGGGGGCATTTTGAAGAGGTTGAATACCTGAGTTAATAATCTCGACCATCTCCATGGCAGCAACTTTATCCATTGGATTTTTGGGCATCAGCGATCGTTTCGTGGGCGCCAAAACATCTAAGAATTCTTGAATGGCAACTGATTGGGTGATGTGCTTGACTTGACCATCGTTGCTATCAGTGTATTCCAAGACAGGCAACTGCTGCATAGGATTTTTCTCTGTAAATGTCGGATCCTTTTGTGCCCCTGTTTTCAAATCTACAGGGATCACGTCGTAGTCAAGCCCCTTGGAATTCAAGGCGATGCGTACCCTCCAGGAAGAGGACGACCTCCAGTAAGAATAAAGCTTCAAGCGAGGAAGGGAGGGTGCAGGGTCTTCTTGCGCTTCCTTGCTGCCATTTTCACCAGGATCATTTCTTGCCGGCAGCACTTTTCCACTGCATTCTCCAAACCCGACACGACCGTGTCCATCTTTCGCGCACCATCCTTTCATGATGACGGTATCTCCATCCTTGAGAAATTTCCGAACTTCATTTCCAACTGGGACCTCTTTTGTGCCTTTCCAACTCAGCTCCAACATACTACCAAAAGCCTCCTCCGTTTGGCCACTAATGGTACCACTGCCGAGCAAGTCTCCTGGGTGCATGACACAACCCGTCACTGAGTGATGAACCAGCTGTTGCGCCGCATTCCAGTAGCAGTTCAAAAAGTTGGAAGAACAAACCGTATGGGCTTGGTCCATGCCATCGCCCTGAATCTGCACTTGCAAGCGAACATCATAGGAGGAATATCCAGAATCTTGAAGATACTCCAATGGGACCGGCTCGACTTGTTGAGGCCCAGCCGAGGTGGTTCCGACAAAGTCTTGTAACGCCTGTGTCGTGACAATCCACGGCGACAAGGTCGTTCCAAAATTTTTGGCCGTAAAGGGTCCCAGGGGCACATATTCCCATTTTTGAATATCGCGAGCCGACCAATCGTTCATGAGAAGAAAACCAAAGATACGCTCCTTGGCTTGGTCCAACGACAATGGTTGGCCCATGGGATTGGGAGGTCCACCCACAACAGTGGCCATTTCCAATTCGAAATCGAGCAAGCGACAAGGACCAAAAATAGATCCTTGTTTGGGATCATCCTTGTCTTTTTGAAGCTGTCCACAAGGGCGCGTAATAGGAGTTCCCGATACCACCACCGTGGAAGCTCTGCCATGATAACCCACTGGCAAATGCAACCAGTTGGGCTGCAGAGCATTGTCCTTGCCGCGAAACATTGTCTGTGCCACAACAAATAGCAATGGAATATGCAGTAAGTAATAAAAGACGTTAGTACAAACATCAGAGTGAGGGCTCGAACTCAGGCAGGAAAAAAATGTATAAGTAAATCAGACTTACCCCCACATTTGTGGCATGTTCACGAGACGAGTAAAAGTCCGTATATTCGCCAACTTTAAATGGCAAATGCATTTGAACTTGATCTCGATCATAGATACAAGCTTTTCGAAGTGCTTCGTTGTCACAAAGCCAGGCATCTCCGTCGGCGTCATTTCGCAAAATTGCCAAAAGACGCTGTCGGACAAGTGGCCAAACTTGTGGGGCATGTTCTAAAAATGGATTGAGCGTGGGTGCCTGGAAGGTATGAGGATGCAATCCATCGACCATATCAAAAGCACCCGCATCTTGAAGAACGCCCAAGTTTAGGACGTGATCTCCAATGGCCGTGACGCAAAATGGCAATGTTGGCGAGTTCTTGAGAGAAGCCACTCCGAAAGGAATATTGGCCAAGGAAAAGTCCGACTCAGTCGAAACGGGTAAAAAGGAAGATATCATTGTCGTATCGTTGTTTTGCAGATAGTTTTATTTTGGTTTCAAATAAATCTACTGGAAATGTAGATAACTGGCAGCTTAACGGATCCCTAAAAAAATATTAATCTCAACCAGCAAACGAAACAAGCCTTCCAAAATTGAATCCGATATTCCGCAAAACTCCAGAGAATCCTATTGACACTCTATGTAGTTCCTGACACCAATCTAAAAAGATCCTTTGCACAACTACTAGATACTAGCTTTCATCATTTACTTTCTGATGATGTCGATCGTGTATGGTGATGAGTTCTTAAGAACCGTGGGCTGATCACAAATCGATCATTGTCATTGATTGCAACATATATGCAGATACACAGGTAGAGGATCATGTAGCAGAATATGTTGTTGACTAGCTCTTGTTGACAGTTGTCAGAATCAAAAACGACGTGTTGTGAGTCATGCATGATTGGGGGTTGGCCACGCTTCTCAAAGATGACGTCATTCACAGGACTCATTCGGTTCACGTATTATTCGAATCGAAACTGACGCTCACTTGCACACTCGCCCGCTTTGATCGCGATTCTGAGGTCCGGAATCGGGTGCTCGAAGGCGATGGCCAGATACCCCACCACGAACACGGCAACCAGAGAAAACAACATAAAATGGATGGAGAAGATCAATTTGAAACCGCGCAAAACTACGGAAACCGCATGAAGCGTAAGATTTTCACTCAGTCACTCCATCACTCAATCGCTCCGTTTTTCATCGTCCGGGTACCGTCCTTAGGGGTCAACGGCATGGCGCTCTGGCCCTTTATTCTGGTACAGCGGGGCAATCCCAGCGCCCGGCTGCTCAACCACGAGCGCATCCACCACCGCCAGCAACTCGAAATGCTGCTGCTGCCGTTTTACGTCTGGTACGTACTCGAATACGCGTATCACCGCCTGCGCGGCCTCGACCACTACGCGGCGATGGGTCGCAAGCAAACAGCAATAGTTGAAGCACTTTACACCAAAGTCTTTATTGCGATGGGAGAACAATAGAGACAAAGTTATCGGGGCCCAGAAATGGGCCCCTTTTGTTTTATATAATTAAATGTTAGTTTAATGTTAAATCGTTCCATCACCTAGACGAGAGGCAGAGATGAAAGTCAAAATCTACGTAGGCTGCGCTTTGACTCATGCG
>ENA-ORBV01016044-ORBV01016044.1-microbial-mat-metagenome-genome-assembly--contig:-NODE-16044-length-10927-cov-4.028479_pt1 | contig 10927 bp, 6 predicted proteins | sample MGYA00237777_ERZ505514 | MGnify/ENA primary metagenome ERZ505514 (study PRJEB26160, sample SAMN06269048) | microbial mat metagenome | isolation source: Oligotrophic lake microbial mat | place...
AATCACTGTGGGGCGGGCGCTCCGCCTGCCCCGGCAACCGGAGCGGTTGCCCGACAATTCCATCATCAGGCAGCGTGCTCAGGATTTCGCTCAGCGGCAGTTCGCCGAGGCGGCTGGAGCTCTGCCGCAGTGCGGCGTGTTCGTGCATGATCTCCACGTAGAGACGGCGCAGCGCGGCATCGCTGAGGACGAGCGCCTCGAGACGCGCCCGGTCGGCGGTCGTGAAGTCGCCGTCGAGCAGGCGGTCGCAGAGTTCGCGCAGTTCCGCGGAAGAATCAGGCGGGTTCATTTTCGGGACGGTTGAGGTTTTTGGAAACGCAATCGTGCAGGACGTGGCGCACGCGGCTGAGCAGGCGGTAGAGCGCGCCGACGGTGCGACCGAGGCGGGAGGCCATGTCTTCGAGGCTCAGGCCTTCCTGGTAGCGCAACTGGAGCGCGTCGCGGTGATCGTCGGGCAGCTTGGCCACGCAATCGTGGAGCAACCGCTCGCGCTGTTCGAGGTGGTCGGCGCTTTGCTCCGCCTCGTCGGCCACGGTGCGCAGGAAATCCTCGCTGAAATCCAAGCGGTCGCGGTGCTTGCGCTTGCGGTAGGCGAGCACCTGATGAAACGCGACCTTGCGCGCCCACGCGCCGAAATTCGTGCCCGTCTCGAACTTCGCGAAGTTCCGCCACATCACGACCTTGGCCTCCTGGAGGATGTCGTCGGCGTCCTGCGGATGCGGGACCATGGTCATCACGTAGGCACCGAGGAGTCGCTCGTGGCGGGCGAGGAGGAAGACGAATTCTTCGGCGCGGTCGGGAGGATTCATGGGATGAAAGAGCGGACGCTCAACGGTGTAGTCCACCGCGGGCTGAAATTGGACGATGTTTTTGGCCAAAGAATGCGGCGCTCCTATTCCGGCGCGTCGTTCCGAGCAGCGCGGGCGATCATGACACGCTGGGGGAGCAGTTTCGGCGTAACCTTGGACAATTTCCGCAACGTGACGCCGCCCAAATGGCCTAAGATTATTGCTCCAAATAGCCTACCTTGCTCCGTGACCCTTTTTGTTCCTCAACTCCTCAACCGCAGCTTGCTCGCGGCCAGCGCCGTGACGCTGCTTGGCGCCCAGTCGGCGCTCGCTGTAGAAATCAACCCCGAGCACCCCGGGGCCAAAGTTTATCGCGAGGCGTGCGTGGAGTGCCACGGCAAGCGGGGCGAAGGCGTGGCCGGCAAGCACGACGAACCGCTGGCCGGGCAGCGCAACGTGCCCGCGCTGACGAAATACATCGCGAAATCCATGCCGGAGGACAAGGAAGGCACGGTGGTCGGCAAGGATGCCGAGGCGGTGGCGGCTTATATTTTCGACGCCTTCTATTCGCCCGCCGCGCAGTTGCGGAACAGCCCCGTGCATCAAGATCTCTCCCGGCTCACGGTCGAGCAGTATCAGAATTCCGTGGCGGACCTGATCGGGCGCTTCCAGGGCGGCTTCGATCGTCCGCTGGGCAAGAACCGCGGTCTGAAGGCGCGCTACAACGGGCGTCGCCCCGCGCCTTATGGCCCGGTGCTGAAGCCGTTGACTGACGCGGAGCGCGCGGCGCGGAACAAGTGGGAGCGCACCGGTTTCGATAAGACGGATACCGTCATCGCTTTCCACTGGAGCGCGGAGAGCCCGGACATGGAGAAATTGCGCGCGGACGATTTCAACACGCGCTGGGACGGCTCCATCTTTGCGCCGGAGACGGGCATGTATGAGTTCGTCGTGAAGACGGAGAATGGGGTGCGCCTTTTCGTGAACAACCCGCGCGAGCCGCTGATCGATGCATGGGTGACACCGGGGCCGAACGTGCGCGAGGAGAAAAAGAGCGTCTTCCTGCTCGGCGGACGCGCGTATCCGATCGCGCTCGAGCACATGAAGTTCAACGACAAGAGCGCCTCCGTGGAGCTGCACTGGAAGCCGCCGCACGGCCGTCTGGAACTCGTGCCCGAGGAAGTGCTGGAGCCGCAGGGCCGCCAGACGACGATGGTCGTGGCGACGACCTTTCCCGCGGATGACCGCAGCGACGGCTACGAGCGCGGGACCACGATTTCCAAGGAATGGGACCAGGCGACGACCCAGGCCGCGGTCGAGGTGATGTCGTATGTCGTCACGAATCTCGACGGGTTCACGGGCTCAAAACCCGGCGCGGCCGACCGCCCGGCAAAGCTCAAGGATTTCGCGAAGCGTTTCGTGGAGGCGGCGTTCCGCCGTCCGCTCGACGAGGAGCAGCGGAAGATGTTTGTCGATCAGCTCTTCGACACCGCGCCGTCGCCCGAGATGGGCGTGAAGCGGGCGGTGCTCCTCGCGCTGAACTCCCCGCGCTTTCTCTATCCCGAGCTGGCGAACGACGGGAAGGCGGATGACTTCGCCGTCGCCTCGGTGCTCGCGCTGACGCTGTGGGATTCCATTCCCGACCAGCAACTGGCCCGCTCGGCCAGCGAAGGCAAGCTGAAGACCCGCGAGCAGGTCGGCGCCCTCGCCCGCCGCATGGTCGCCGACCCGCGGGCCAAGGCCAAGCTGCGCGGATTCTTCAACCACTGGCTGGAACTGGAGCGCGCCGCGCTGGCCTCGAAGGACCCGAAGGCGTTCCCCGGTTTCGACGAGACGATGCTCGCGGACCTGCGCGAGTCGCTCTGGATGTTCATCGAAGAAGTGGTGTGGAGCGACACCTCCGACTACCGGCGGCTGATCAATGCCGACTACCTCTGGCTCAACGAACGGCTTGCGAAATATTACGGCAAGGACGTAAAGGGCGAGGCCTTCCAGCGCGTCGGCTTCGATCCCGCGCAGCGCGTCGGCGTGATCACGCATCCCTATCTGCTCGCGTCGCACTCCTACAGCCGCACCACTTCCCCGATTCACCGCGGCGTCTTCCTCAGCCGCAGCATCGTCGGGCTCACGCTGAAGAATCCGTCGATCGCGACCTCGTTCGACAACCAGAAATTCGACCCCACGCTGACGATGCGCGAGAAGGTGGAACACCTCACGAACACCGGCGCCTGCGCCTCCTGCCACTCGGTGATCAATCCGTTCGGCTTCAGCCTCGAGCATTACGACGCCGTGGGCCGCTGGCGGACGACGGACAACCAAAAGCCGGTGAATGCGCTGGCCGAATTCGACACCGACGACGGCCACACGGTGAAGCTCACCGGGCCGAAGGACATCGCCGATTACACGGTGAGGAGCCCCGCGGCGCACAAGTCATTCGTGCGGCAGCTTTTCTTCCACACGGTGAAGCAGACGCCGCTCGCCTTTGGCACGCAGGCCCTGGATGACCTCCGGGTACAGTTTGAAAAAGACAACTTCAACATCCAGAAGCTGCTCGGCGACATCGCCACCGCCGCCGCGATGGACACGCTCTCACCCAAGCCGCAGAAACTCGCCACGCATTCGCCCGCCGCGCCCTGACGCCCGTAGATTCACCGCCCGCTCCACTTCGCCATGATGCACCTCAATCGTCGCCAATTCCTCCGCAACCTCGGAGTCTCCGCCGCCGCCCTGCCCTTTCTCGCGGGTCTGCCGTCGCTCACCGGCGCACCACTCCCGCAGCGCCGCCAGCGGCTGATCGTCATGTTCTCGCCCAACGGCACGCTGCCCGACGAGTTCTGGCCGACGGCTGGCGAACTCACGTTCAAATCCATCCTCGAGCCGCTCACGCCGTTCAAGGATCGCACGCTCGTGCTCAACGGCGTCTGCAACAAAGTCCGCGGCGACGGCGACAATCACATGCGCGGCATGAGCTGCCTGCTCACCTGCGCCGAGTTGCTGCCCGGCAACATCATGGGCGGCGGCGGAAATCCCGCGGGCTGGGCGAGCAGCATCTCGATCGACCAGGAGGTCAAAAATTTCCTCCAAAGCCGCCCGGAGACGAAGACGCGCTTTGGTTCGGTGGAGTTTGGTGTCGCAGTGCCGAACCGCGCCGATCCCTGGACGCGCATGAGCTACCTCGGCGGGAACCAGCCCGTCGCGCCGATCGATGATCCGTATCGGATGTTCGAGAAGCTCTACGGCCAGATGAAGGACAAGGACAGCCTCGTGAGTATCCTCGACGACGTGAGCGCGGACTTGAAACGCGTCTCCGCCAAGCTCAGCGCCCGCGACAAGCAGATGCTCGAGCAGCACATAACGCTCGTCCGCAACCTCGAGCAGGAACTCAAGACGCCCGCCGACGCGCACCTCGAGCACAAGATGCCGCCGCTCGATCCGGGCATCGAACTCGTGAACGACAACACCCCGCAGCTTTCGCGCATGCAGATCGACCTGCTCGTGAACGCGCTCAGCAACGACATGACGCGCGTCGCCACGCTGCAGTACATGCGCAGCGTCGGCCAGGCGCAGATGCGCTGGCTCGGCGTCGAGGAAGGCCACCATTCGCTCTCGCACGAACCCGATGCGAACAAGGACGCGCACGACAAGCTGCAGAAGATCAACCGCTGGTTCTGCGGCGAACTCGCCTACCTCGCCAAGCGCCTCTCCGAGACGCCCGAACCGACCGGCGAAGGCAGCATGCTCGACCACACGCTCATCGTCTGGACCAACGAACTCGGCAAAGGCAACTCGCACACTCTCGACAACATCCCGCTCGTCCTCGTCGGCGGCGCCCCCGGCCTGAAAATGGGCCGCGCGCTCGCGCTCGACAAAGTGGCTCACAACCGCTTCTGGCTGACCGTCGCCCACGCCATGGGCCACACCGAGTTGAAGACCTTCGGCAAGCCGGAGCTGTGCGAGGGCGGGGATTTGGCGCTCAGCTAGACCTCCATCCAGCGGCGGCAGCCGCGGCAGAATTCCGGGCGGACAAATTAATTTGTCCAAAACTTTACCCGTCGGGGCTTATAGAGGGTGAAGACTCGCATGTTTCCCCGAACCACAGTCCTGCTCGCCACCGCGTTTGCCCTGAACGCGCCCGCTTTCGCCGACGAGGGCCTCGACTTTTTTGAAAAGAAAGTCCGGCCGTTGCTGGCCGAGCGGTGCCTCGATTGCCACAGCGAGGCGAAGAAGGTGAAGGGTGGGCTGCGGCTGGATCTCCGCGAGGGCTGGGTGAAGGGCGGCGACAGCGGGCCGGCGATCGTCCCGGGCGAGCCGGACAAGAGCCTGTTCATCACCGCGATCCGCTACTCCGATCGCGACCTGCAAATGCCGGAGAAGCGCAAGCTGCCGGACGAGGAAATCGCGATCCTCGAGCAGTGGGTGAAGCTGGGCGCGCCCGATCCGCGCACCAGCGGCACGATGGCGAAAAAGCAGACGGGGTTGAGCCTCGAAGAGGGGCGAAAATTTTGGAGTTATGCGCCGGTGCAGAAGCCGGCGGTGCCCGCGGTGAAAGACGCGGCCTGGGCGCGCGGCGATCTCGACCGCTTCATCCTCGCGAAGATCGAAGCGGCGGGCGCGCAGCCCGCGCCGGACGCTACGCCCGAAGCGCTGGTGCGACGGCTTTACTACGATCTCGTAGGTCTGCCGCCGACGCCGGAGCAGATCGATGCTTTCGCCAAAGCCGCGGCGGTGAATCGGCCACAGGCGACGGAGAAGCTCGTCGATGAGTTGCTCGCCTCGCCGCACTTCGGCGAACGCTGGGGGCGGCACTGGCTGGACGTGGCGCGCTTTGCGGAGTCGAGCGGTGGCGGGCGCACGCTGTTGTTCAAGGACGCGTGGCGGTATCGCGACTACGTCATCCAGGCGTTCAATGCGGATGTGCCCTTCGACCGCTTCATTCGCGAGCAGATCGCCGGTGATCTCTTGCCCGCGGCCACGCCGGAGGACGCGCGGCGGCAGGTCTCGGCCACCGCCTTCCTCGCGCTCGGGCCGACGAACTACGAGGAGCAGGACAAGCAGCAGCTCCGCTTCGACGTGATCGATGAGCAGCTCGAAACACTCGGGCGCGGTTTCCTCGGCCAGACCATCGGTTGCGCGCGCTGCCACGATCACAAGTTCGACCCCGTCTCGCAGCGCGACTACTACGCGATGGCGGGCATCTTCGCCTCCACGCGCACGCTCTTCAACTACACCGACAACGTCGCCCGCTGGATCGCCGCGCCGCTGCCGGCTGCCGGCCCGAACGAAGTCGCGCTGCTCGCGCACGAAACGAAACTGGCGGCGCTGGAGAAGGATCTCGAAGGCGCCAAAGCCGAGCTGACCAAAGCTTCCAAAGCGGTCACGGAAGTGACGAGCAAACCCGGCGTGCCTGTGGCGGCGGGCGATCTTCCGGGGATCATTATCGACGACGCGCAGGCCAAGATCGTCGGCGAGTGGAAGCACTCGAAGCATGTGCGCAGCTACATCGGCGACGGTTACGTGCATGACCTAAACCAAGGCAAAGGCGAGAAGACGATCACCTTCACGCCCTCCCTGCCCAAAGCCGGGCGCTACGAAGTGCGCCTCGCCTACGCGCACCTCGACGGTGGGCGCGCGACGAATGTGCGCGTGACCGTCCTCCACGCCGACGGTGAGGATAACGTCTTCATTGACCAGACGCAGGTGCCGCCGATCGACGGGCGCTTTGTGTCGCTCGGGAAGTTTCGCTTTGAGAAAGACGGCGCGGGTTACGTGCTGATCACGAACGACGACAGCAACGGCTACGTCACGGTCGATGCGCTGCAGTTCATCCCGGAAGGCGACGCCACCGCGGCCGAGGAATCGCGCGATGCCGCCAATCCGCAACGGGCCGCGGCGGCGAAGCGCGTGCGCAAGCTGGAGACGGATCTCAAGAAGCTGAAGAAGGAAGGTCCGGCGCGCGACACGGCGATGGCGGTGCGCGACGACGATCAGGTGGCCGACGTGCAGATCCGCGTACGCGGGGTGGAAAAGCAGCGCGGCGAAACTGTGCCGCGCGGTTTCCTCACGGTCGCCTTGCGGAACGAGGCCCCCGCGATTCCCGCGAATCAAAGCGGTCGGCGCGAACTGGCCGACTGGATCGCGAGCGCAGAGAATCCGCTGACCACGCGGGTCTTTGTGAATCGGACGTGGACGTGGCTTTTCGGCACGGGGCTCGTGCGCACGGTCGATAACTTCGGCACGACCGGCGAAAAACCAGCGCACCCGGAACTCATCGATCACCTCGCGACGCGCTTCGTCGAGCAGGGCTGGAGTGTGAAACGACTCGTGCGCGAGATCGTGCTCTCGCGCACCTGGCAGCAGGCCGTCGCCACGCCCGCCGCGAGCGACATGGACAATCGCCTGTTCGCCCACGCCAATCGTCGCCGCCTCGATGCCGAGCAGATCCGCGACACGATCCTGTCCGTGAGCGGGCAACTGAAGCTCGACCTTTACGGGCTGAACATCGGCGGCGCGGGGGACATCGATGCGAATGACTTCTCCGCGCAGAACACCGAATACGCTTACGTCTATGCCGACACGCGTCGGAGCGTCTACACGCCCGCCTTTCGCAACAAACGGCTGGAGCTGTTCGAGGCCTTCGACTTCGGCGACATCAACGCCACGATAGGCCAGCGCAACGTCAGCACCGTCGCTCCGCAAGCGCTTTACCTGCTCAATCACTCATTCGTCGTCGAGCAGGCGCGCGCCGCCGCGGAGCGCACGCTGGCCAGCTCCGACGACGGCGACGCCCGACTGGTGAGCGCCTTTCGCCGCACGCTGGGCCGCGCGCCGACCGCGACGGAATGGGAAAAATGCCGCCGCTTCCTCGGTGCCAGCGCCTCGCTCGAAACGTGGGCGCAATTGCACCAGACGCTGTTTGCCACGCTCGACTTCCGCTACCTCGACTAATCCGCCGCCATGAACTGTTCGCTCCACTCCCGCCGCTCCGCGTTGCAAACCCTCAGTTGCGGCTTCGGCGCGCTCGCGCTCGCCGGCATCACCGCGCAACAGCAGGCCCGCGCCGCGCTTCCGGCGAATCCGCTCACACCCCGCGCGCCCCATTTCAAGCCGCGCGCCAAACGCGTCATCTTCCTCTTCATGTCGGGCGGCGTAAGCCACGTGGACTCGTTCGATCACAAGCCCCGCCTCACCGCCGACGACGGCAAGATGATGGACTTCGCCGACCTGCGCTCGCTCGCCAAGACCGGCAAAAGCCCGCAGCAGCGTGTGATGAAGCCGCTCTGGAATTTCAACCAGCACGGCCAGAGCGGCGCGTGGGCGTCCGATCTTTTTCCCGAGATGGCGCAGCACATGGACGACCTCTGCCTGATCCGCTCGATGCACACAGAAGGCATCGCGCACGGCCCGGCGACGCTTTTCCTGCACACCGGCACGACGACTTTCATCCGCCCCTCGATGGGCGCGTGGGTGAGCTACGGGCTTGGTACGGAAAACGAAAACCTGCCCGCGTTCGTGTCGCTCAGCCCGGCGCTCGGCAACGGCGGCCCGCGCAACTACGGCAATGCTTTTCTCCCGGCGATCTATCAAGGCACGGCGATGGGCCGCGCGGGCGTCCCGGCGACCGAAGCGACGATTCGTAATCTGAAATCGCCGCGCTCGCCGGGGGAGGCGAAGCGGCAATTCGATCTGCTGCGCGAACTCAACGCCGAGCAACTCCGCGCCAAACCCGGCGAGAGCGAACTCGAAGCCGTGGTGAACAGCTACGAACTCGCGTGGCGTATGCAGGGCGCGGCGCCGGAGGTGCTCGATATCAATGGCGAATCGCCGGAGACGCTGGCGCTCTACGGCATCGGCGAAAAGGAGACGGACAACTTCGGCCGGCAATGCCTGCTCGCGCGGCGCATGGCCGAGTCGGGCGTGCGTTTCATCCAGGTGAATTACGCCGACAATTCCAACAACCCGGCGTGGGATCAGCACTCCAATTTGAAAAAGCACGGCGAACACGCGAAGGCCGTGGACAAGCCAGTCGCCGGGCTGCTCGCCGATCTCAAACAGCGCGGCCTGCTCGACGACACGATCGTCTGGTGGGGTGGCGAGTTTGGCCGCACGCCCTACGCCGAACGGAACGGGACGGGCCGCGATCACAATCCTGCGGGGTTCAGCGTGTGGGTCGCGGGTGGCGGCTTCAAACGCGGCGTGACCTACGGCGAGACGGACGAGTTTGGCCATCACGCCGTCGTGGACAAAGTCCACATGCACGACCTGCACGCCACGATCCTTCACGCGCTCGGGCTCGATCACGAAAAACTCACTTACCGCTACGCCGGCCGCGACTTCCGCCTCACGGACGTCTACGGCCATGTCGTTAGCGATCTCTTTACATGAAATCCCCCCGCTTCCTCCTCGCCCTCCTCACGACGCTCCCGCTCTTCGCTTTCGGCGAACTCACCGAGGAGCAGCTTCGCATCCCGCTCGAAAAGGAGTCGCCTGATCCGAAGCTGACCAAGATCGTGCTCATCGCCGGCGCGCCGAGCAACAAGGCGGGCCAGCACGAATACTTCGCGGGCTGCGCGCTGATGATGGACTGGCTGAAGCAGACTCCCGGCGTGTGGCCCGTGCTCGTCGCCGACGGATGGCCGAAGAACGAAGCGGTGCTCGATGGTGCAAAGGCGGTCGTCGTTTACGCCGATGGCGGCGCGAAGCTGTCCTTCCTCGAACCCGCGCGCTGGAACCGGATCAAGCAGCTCATGGATAAAGGCACGGGGCTCGTGATGCTGCATCAGGCGGTGGAAGTTCCCGAGGCGCAGGCCGACGAATTCAAGTCGTGGCTCGGTGCCGTCTGGCAGAAGGACATCGGCTCGCGCGGGCACTGGGACATGGAGTTCAGCGACTTCCCGAAGCATCCGATCAATCGCGGCGTGACCACCTTCGCCGCACCCTTCGATGGCTGGCTCTACAATCTTCACTTCGCCGCCGGAGCCACGCCGCTCCTCTCCGGCCAAGTGCCCGACAAAGCCCGCTCGACTGCGAACGCCCAGGAGCACGTCGGTCGCGCGGAGGTCGTCGCGTGGTCCTTCGAGCGCCCGAACGGCGGCCGCAGCTTCGCCTTCACCGGCTGCGACCTGCATCGCAATTGGTCGGTCGAAAGCCAGCGCCGCTTCGTGACGAATGGCATCCTCTGGGCCGCCAAGGTCGAAGTCCCGGCGAACGGCGCCGCGGTGCCGTTTTCGCCCGAAGCGTTGACGCGCAATCTCGACGCCAAGCCGTTGGCACAGTCGGCCGCGGCAGCAGTAAAGTAGCCCGCAACGACCACTCCGCCTTTCCGTCGCTGCTGCATTGCAGGCTGGGACTGCTTATTTCTTTGGAACCTTTTGATCTAAGTTTCGTTTTTGATTTACCTGTCCGGCGATGAAAGTACCCGCCAAGCCGAGAACTGTCGTCGCGAAAATAGTGATCGCCACCTCCTTATGACCAAGAATGGCGAGGGTGAATCCAGCGCATCCAAATGCCAACGCCAATACGAAGGCAAAAGACTGACCGCGTCGGCTCAAAGCGAGTTGACCCGTCGTGATCTTATCCTCGAGAATTTGCCGGTGATTTGATTGACGTTCCACCAATCCGAATAGCCGATTTCCTCCATCAGGAATCGCATCGTTGTAGCCCATTAAAAGCTCAGCCGGTGGAACCGGACTGGATGTCATCTGAGCCTGCGTGACAATCACGCTTTCACCGCCGTGCGGAGTGTTGGTTGCCAATAGCTCCAGCAACTCTTTCTTCTTATCCCCGGGCAATCCCTTTAGCAGGCTAGGGTGATCCTTGCGGACCTGCTTTTCAAGCTTGCGTTGATCCGTCGGCGACAAGCTCACAGAGCCAGATCCAACTGCTTTTTCCTCTCACGCTCCATACTTTGGACAACGTCGAGAATATCTTGCCCGATCATTACGAAATCCTGATGGATCGCGCGTGCATCGGCAAGGACGCGATTCCCCGAGCGGTTGTAGAAAAAATTACTGCCGTCCAACGATAAGACGGAACCTGCGCCAATCAAAAAGGTGCTGTCAGGAGTGAGGAAGTCAGTGTAGGCGCGTTCCATACTTATAGTATCGTAACGCAGGCGCTGGGTGAGCGCCGTCACGATGTCC
>ENA-ORBV01016047-ORBV01016047.1-microbial-mat-metagenome-genome-assembly--contig:-NODE-16047-length-10925-cov-8.227876_pt1 | contig 10925 bp, 8 predicted proteins | sample MGYA00237777_ERZ505514 | MGnify/ENA primary metagenome ERZ505514 (study PRJEB26160, sample SAMN06269048) | microbial mat metagenome | isolation source: Oligotrophic lake microbial mat | place...
TTTTCAAGCAGAAGACGGCATACGAGATTCGCCTTAGTCTCGTGGGCTCGGAGATGTGTATAAGAGACAGCAATGATATTCCTAGCCATCCAAGTACAGCCTTGAAAAAAATAGTTAAACAGGCTTGGATTGTTGGCAATCAAATCGACCTAAGTGACTGTACTTATGGAATTTGGCATGATGGAAAAAAAGTGTTTTCCCAGCCGAGTAGTTATTACTATTTTTTAGCGGGTATGGTTCGCACTCATCGCATGAGCAGAATCTTAGAAATTGGAACCTATCGGGGTGGCAGTATCATGTCTATGCACCGGGCTGTGGAGGATAAATCAGTTGCCAAACTCGTCACCATAGATATTAATTTATTTGAAGAAGAGAGGCTGAAAAATTTTACCGAAATTGAACGGATTACAGGAGATGCAGTTAGCACACAAGTAATTTCTGAAGTTGTCAAAAAATTTGCTGGAGAGCCTATCGATCTAATTTATATTGATGGCGATCATAAATATGAGAGTACAATCGCTGCTTACGGCATTTACACTACCCTTTTAAAACCCAGGTTTGTAATCTTTGATGACATCACCTTAAATGACAGTATGTTCAGGATGTGGCGGGAGGTTTTGAGGACACAAGGTGAAAGAGTTATCAATGCTGTGGAAGTAGAACCCAGTATTCGTCCAGAACAAACCAATCCAGGTTTTGGTCTAATTCAAATTCGATAAATCGTCAAGTCAACAAGAAATAACCGCTATGAACCAGGAAGCTACTCAAATTTATTTTCAGCAAGGAAACCAACTCATTAAGGAAGGTAAGATTGATGAAGCGATCGCATCTTACCGCAATGCGATCGCCATAGAGCCTAAAGTCGCCCTACTTCATCACCGCCTAGGAGATGCTTTGCTAACCCGAGGTTCCCTTAATGAAGCCGTTGCCAGTCATCGAAAAGCCGTTGAGCTTCAATCGGAAGTATCGTGGTTTTATTACCGCTTGGGGCAAGCTCTAGCTCAACAAGGTAACTTAGATGAGGCGATCGTCAATTTACAAACTGCCATGCAGCTTGAACCCACTCTACCCGGAATTTACGAAAACTTAGGGAATGTATTGCAGCAACAAGGAAAATTTGATGAAGCCTTTACCTGTTACCTCAAAGCAGTTCAAATAGAACCGAATTCAATTCATGAATACTATGATCAATTGTCCTATTCTGACCTCACTATAAACCAATTAGCAGCAGCGATTTCTTGTTTAAAAGAAATATGCCAATCTCGCCACGACGTACCAGTAATATACACTTTATTAGGCAATTTGCTGACAAAAAAAAATCAAATTGATGCCGCAATATCGTATTATTATACTGCCATGTATAAACAAACCCTAGTCTCTCACCCTGACTTAGTTTCAAAGCAATGGAATTTAGAGCAAGTGCGGGGCCCCAACTTTTTGATTATTGGTGGGATGAGGTGTGGTACTACTTCTTTATATGAGTATTTAACCAAACATCCGCAAGTCGTGCCTGCTCTTAAAAAAGAAGTACAGTTTTGGAGTTGGGAGTACGCTAAAGGAATTGATTGGTATTTAGCTCATTTCCCACCCATTCCAGACGGAGCATCTTTTGTAACAGGGGAAGCAACTCCTTGTATGGGTTCTCCTTACTCCTGGGAACGATTATTCGAGTATTTTCCTAAGATTAAACTTATCGTCATCTTGAGAAATCCTATCGATCGTGCCTTGTCTCATTACTACCATCTCCAGAGATGTCTTGGCTGGGATCGTCGAACTTTTGAAGCCGCGATTCAATCAGAGATGCAAATCATTAAATCCATCGAAGATCCTTCCCTTGTGGATCAAACTTTCTTCGACATTGAATACGGCTATCTCTTGTCAGGGCTGTACGTTTGCTTTCTTGAGAAATGGATGAATCTTTTTCCCAGAGAACAGTTTTTAATTTTGAGGAGTGAAGACTTCTACATCGACGCATCCGTCCAGATGGAAAAAGTTTTCAATTTTCTGGATTTACCGGATTATCAGTTAGCTCACTATGAAAAGTATAACTTAGGAGCCTATACATCTATGAGCGAATCCCTACGTCTTAACTTATCTGAGTTTTTCCAACCATACAACCAGAAGTTAGAGGAATATCTTGGTATGAAGTTTGACTGGCACTGATCGCGCGCGATTGGCTATCATCCATCATTTCAATGAATGATAGTGACAGGTATGTCAATGTTCACGAATGAAAATCAATTATCTACGAGTAACAACAATGAATAACCCCTCTCAAAATCTTTCAAAAACCCTAGAAATAGCTGCTACAGAAGCAGTTATGTGGAAGGAGCATACTTATTACGATCAAGCTGAAAGTTGGCTCTCCGAAGATTATCCAGTATTAATTGAACCATTGATTAAAGATTGTGATTTTTCCGTTGTCATTGACTTAGCAGCAGGTCACGGTCGCAATAGTAATTTGTTGAAAAAAAATGCCAACAAAATCATTGTTGTTGATATTCATCAAGAAAATATTGATTTTTGTAAAAAAAGGTTTGCGGGCGATGACACGTTTGAATTTTTGATAAACGATGGCGTCACTCTGAAAGAAATTGCCGATAACTCTGTTACGCTGGTCTACTCATGGGATGCAATGGTACACTTTGACAGCGATGTTGTCCGCAGTTATATTAGCGAGTTTAGCCGAGTTTTGAAACCGGGTGGAAGAGGCTTGTGCCACCATTCTAACTATGATAAAGCACCGGGTGGATGGTTTCAGTATAATCCCCATGCTAGAAACTTTATGACGGCTAATTTATTTGCACACTACTGTGCAAAAGAGGGATTGCAAGTGTTACGTTCTCAGATAATTAATTGGGGGAAAGGTGACAATCTTGTCAAAGATATGGATTGTATGACACTCTTTCAAAAACCTTTAGATTGCTAATAGGATATACTCAGCTATTAAGTAAGTGTAGATAATTAACTTAAAAATAGCTAGGTTTATCAACCGGGTTTCTTTAAGAAACCCGGTTTCTCGGTGTTAATGCGGAGTTGCAGTCACGCGATAGTATTTAGGGGTTGCCGAACAAAAATAGAAGTCAGATTAGATAAGGATCTCAAGCTTTTTTTGACAAAATAAGTGCTTTCGTTATAGCATAAGCGAGGCTCAAAATCCTTGCACCTTCGTGGGAAATCGCTGGGTAAATTTGGGCACCAAGCCACGAACCTACTATTTTTCGAGTTGTGTAGCCTCGGTTATTCGCTCGCTCCGACTTTTTCAGCAAGCCCTATTTATAGCTGTTTTTAAATCGACATCGAACTCGTGCCGCCCGCTCTCAAGCAATCTGAATGTCAACTACTTAAGTTGACACCAATGGGCAGAGCCTAAGTCCCTACCTGATATCTGTACCTTACTCAGTTGAAAAGCGTTGTAATTGGGTAGGTTGGGGTCAGTTGGATTTCACTTAATTCAACCCAACCTACTACGATGAATACCTTTCAAATTGTCTAGTCAAACTTTTTATTAAGCGCTTCTGCTGTGGTTTTCCAAGCCAGAGAGCGGTTTTCATGCCAGTTTTTCTGGAGTTCAAGTTTTCGGAGCCGATCTTGGAACCCCTCTTCAGACTGCCAAAGATGTTCCACTGTTGTGAGCAAGGTATTAAGCTGTCGCTTGCTCCATTTAGATGTGTCTATTTGCAATAAGTATTGACGCAAATAATATCGCTCCATCGGCAAATTTGCTGACTGAATTAATGATTCATATTCCTTGCCGTACATAGAGAGAGGATAAGGATAATAGGCTATTGACTTTTCTGTGGCAACAGCAGCAGCTAATATCTGCCAATTTACAGCTTGTAAGCCTCTGACCTGACAATATCTGAACTCTCTCAAAATCTCGATTGAAAAAAGTGCCGATAAATCCCGATCTTGGTCTAGCTTAAGCAGATTGTATAAAGAATGCTCGACAAAGTTGATAGTTTCAGGAGTTACATCAATCTTTACTTGAGGACATACAACAACTTCAGCTTTGGCTGTCATAGCGGCTCTGACAAATTCTTCAATCATAAAAGGAAGGGCTATACTATCAGCATGAAATGGCAAAAAATATTTGCCCTCAGCTAGCAAAAATAACTCATTATACACTTCGCCCAAACTCGCGTTCGCCTCCATCTTAACAAATTTACATCTGCGTAAAAGTGTCTTTGCTTCAGCTATCAGTTCTGGTATAGGCTGCTCTGCAGATGCTTTATAGAAAACAACAATATCTAGATTATTGTAAGTTTGTGCCTTGAGACTGGCAAGACATTCTAAAAGATGCTTGCCAAGTTGAGAACAAACAACCCCAATCGTTACTCTAGGATTTTCTGAGGCGATCGCACTAGGTTTCATGAAAGCTTGATTCATATGTTCAAGTCTCTGAGAGAGCAGGCGTTGATTGACTTCCTCAAGAAAAGCGCGATCGGGAACGGATGCCTTTTCTGGAACGGCAGAGACAGCTTGAATCATAGCCTTAGCGAGGGAGTAACAATCCCCTGGTTGAAACCATCGCACGCAAGAAGAGCGACGAATCAAGCCCAAGGTTTCTCTAAATCCCCCAGTATCAGAAACGATCAGATCGATCGGTAACTGTCCCATCTCCAAACCTGTATTCGGAAAATTTTCTTGAGCGCTAGTGAGACAGACTATAGGATAGTGTAAATTTCGGATTAATTCAATTGCTTCCTGACTAAACAAATCGGAAAATATTTTGTAGCTAAACTTACTTCCTAGTTCTTGCTCGATGTACTGCTGACTGTTGAGATGTTTCAGGTGCGATAATTGGAGTGTCACCACTTTACCTAAGAAAAAAACCTGAATTTTATCTCTGATAGAGGCATCCAGAAGATGAAGAGCTTCTAAAAACATTAATAACCCTTTTCTTTCTTCCAACCTCCCAAAAAAGACTAGAGTAATTTTCTCCGCGTTAATATTGTTTTTAATAAGAGTTTGTTTGCCCTTATTATTTAAACACCGATTTTGGGCTTCTAAATCCTCTAGAATAGGAAAACAATATGGCAAATGAATTGCATGAGAGGTTTTCCAGCCATAATGGTCTACTTTATCCTTGAGAAAATATGATAAAAATAAAGGTAAATCAGCCATTTCAAAAGAGAGCTGTTCGTAATGACAAGCAGTCCGAAACCAATCAGAATTATCTATAACATACTTGCCATGTGCCTCACTAATCCAATCATGTCCGCTGTGCATGGTCACAGCGGTAACACAATTATTTCCTAGTAACCCTGCTTGTTTAGCCCTGACAGTATGATATCCGAAGCCAAAGAGTTCTGCAAACTCAACATAGACCCGTGCATTTTTATAAGCAGAAACAATGGCTTGCGCGAACACTAGACTCCGAAAACTCTCGTAGTTAAACCAATCATCGTTCTTAAATTTAGATAGGATTAATTTGTGGATTGGCTGTAACTGCAAAACTTCTTCAACCTCACCTGTGGAGAAGATATGCTTCAGTGCAGCTATCTTAGACTCGCCGCAGAACTTTTTCTCACTTCGACAAAGAATCAGAATAATATACCAACCTTCTGAGGCAAGTTTTTGGCTTAAAGTTGTATAGTAAGTCCCAATCCCCCCATTTTTACCTATTCCTTCGTATTCAGAAGTAACAAGAACAGCTACTTGCTTAGCAGATAGGTCAAATTCTTCAATACAATCATTTTGAAAACTAACTTCAAATCCCATTTGATAGAGGGTTTGCCAATTCGATACTTTTTCCATATTCTTAAATCTTGTTGAAGTAACTAAGTGTTGATCTTCTCTAAATATTAGGTTTAATTATGCCCAAACAGGTGTTTGAGCGATCGCCTGTTTATACTCCCAAGCAAATCCTACCGAGTCGCCACTCCCATTCAGACAAATTATTCAAGGATTCAGGATCGAAGTATTCGCCCTTACCCCTAGAAAAATTCTCAAAATTTGCTAACCAGTTTAGAACCGTCTCGGTTGGCAAAAATGGCGTGTACTTCAAGGATTTCTCTAAATACAAAGCCATTTCACCACTATCTCCCTGACGGTAACTACACCAAGCATCCCATACTAGAGAACCATAATGAACTCGGTTTTCTAACTGCTGTATGCTTTTTGATACGTTTTGTATCTCAGGCTCGGCGGACAATGCCTGTTTGATGACTTCTAGATACTTTCTTAACATCCGCTCTTCGGTAAACATTTTTGTTGCCCTTTGTTGACAAGCCTGCCCCCTTTCTAGTAGTGTTTCTTTGTTGAGAACCCAAGCTAAAAGCGTATTAGCTAATTCTTTCGCTGTCCCCTCTGGATCGACATTAGGATCTGGTAACAATTTTCCTGTATTGCCCAATTGCTCTGGAATACCGCTGACTGCCGAAGCAATGACGATCAATCCTTTTGCCATAGCTTCCATAATACATAGAGGCATCCCTTCTACTTTTGAAGGTAAAATAAAAACATCGCTGGCATCGAGTAAATCGGGAATATCCCAACGTCGTCCCAAAAAATTGACGTGTTCTGTTAAACCTAGTTCCTCGACAGATGCTTTCAGTTCCGCTTCACAATTGTAATAGTCTCCTTCACCAGTTCCTGCCCATACAAAATAAATTTGATCCCAAATAGGACTTTCTTTTAACAATTTAATAGCTTCTATTTGATATTCATATCCTTTGATTTTTGAAAGTCGCGCTGCCGTGAAGCAAACCACAGCGTCTTCAGGAATTTTCCACTCCTGACGAAGTTTTTGACGCACTGATAAAACAGGAGTATCAAAATACTGCGGTGGTCTACCGTAGTGAATTACTCGCCCTGTTTCTGCAGGAAACTGAAAAATATCATGCAAAATGTTTAAATTATTCTGAGAAACAGCAATAACAGCTTTGGCTTGAGTGTAATGATAGGACATTACGTCTATGTAAGGAACTCCATCTTCAAAAGCAAAATCTCTCGGAAATGGTTCAACGACTCCTAACACACTAATGTAGGGTATGGCTAGATCGATCGCAGCCTGTTTAGCGGCAAAATTAGCTAGAGGCCAACCGTCACTAAAAATAACTAAATCTGGTTTGGTAGTTGAAAAAATTTGCTTGGGTTGCTGAATATCTTTAAGAACTCGTGCAAAATCAGTAGTTAGATTAAAGTTAAGCCAGAACTGCTTAATTCCTAGTTCCTTTTGTTGGCGGACTAAAAGATTAGATTGTTTCATTTGCACAGAGGTGACTGTGTAGCCTGCACTGACTAACCCGCAGAGTATCGAGTGATTGTATTGCTGAACTCCTCCTTCCGGTGGATTGTCTGTGTATAGTAAAATATGCTGAGTCATATCTGCTGAGTTTAAATAATGTTGCGGGTTAACCTTAAGGTTCATTACCTCATACCAGACATGGGAACGGCGACCCGGAAAATACTATTTAATTCTCAAATTTAAAAGAGCGATCGGCCTGAAACCGGAAGGACGCGATCGCCATTTTCCCCTCTCTACAACAATTCCCAACTTACATCCTTGCCATATTTAACCCGGATCTGACAGCAAACCCCCGAAACAATAACCATCAAGAGCTGACAGCCAGTTCCACAACTGTGAATACAGGATTTTACCGGCAGTTAACTGGCACAGAACGCAACATCCGCAATTACTGTTTAAGGAAGGAATTAGATATGCAACAGGATGGCATTACCGTATGGTTCACGGGTTTAAGCGGTGCAGGTAAAACTACAATCGCAGCTGAACTGGCTAAAGTTTTACGGCGGCAGGGACACAAAGTAGAAGTTTTAGATGGCGATATCGTCCGCAAAAGTCTCACTAGAGATTTAGGTTACAGTAGAGCCGAACGCGATGAAAATATCCGCCGCATTGGCTTTGTCGCCGATCTGTTGACCAGAAACGGTGTAATTGTTTTGGTTTCAGTCATCTCGCCCTATCGCGATGTCAGAGAGGAAGTGCGACACCAAATCGGTAACTTTATGGAAGTTTACGTGAAAGCTCCCCTCGAAGTTTGCGAAGAGCGAGATGTGAAGGGACTTTACAAGAAAGCTCGTGCTGGTGAGATTCGAGGTTTTACTGGCATTGACGATCCTTACGAACCACCCCTTCACCCGCAAGTAGAATGCCTCACGGATCGGGAAACGGTAACAGAGAGTGTAACTAAAGTGATGGATAAATTAGAAGTGTTTTGGGCTAACACTGCTCTATCTTCTGCTCAACTTTAAAGGTTGATATGTTGATTTTTTCTCTGTTGGGCTTAAGTGAGATTATCTGTTGGGATGAGCGATAGCTTTCACCAATATCGGCCGATTAGAGAGCAATTTCACTGAAACAATTAGTCAGCCAATGTCGGTCAAACATTATGTCATCTCACAAACCTTTTATACCGCCTCCAGAACCACTAAATAAATCCAAAGACCACTACAGAATTCAAGGAGAACCATATAAACATCTTGAAATAGAGATTAATTTAATATCATTTAAAACCATAGGGGCTGCTATTTTATTAGGGCTTCCTTATGTGGGTTTGATTGTGATGATAGACTCATTGGGATTGAGATTTTTAACGGCTATTTTGATAGGAACAGGTATCTTGATAGGGGGAGTGCTTGGACTTTTATACTACTTAAACAGACAAGAGCCTGTCAAACCGCCTGCCAATCAAAACAAACGGCGCTAATACCAAGCGCCCAACTCAATCCTGGATCTGACTGCGCTTGGTCAATTCATCCGAAATGCGATCGCCCCTCCCCACTGCGAAATTCAGATTTTGCCTGTCCTCAAGCGATCGCCCTGTTGAAAAATTTGATACAACTGTCCGGATTGCTACGGAATTCCCAGAAAAGTGGATTAGTAGATGCACCCTGATTAATTAACTCCCGACCAATTTTGGCCGGGTTTTTTTTGGATCTCGCACCCCCTCGCCAGAAATTCTCCAAAATTCTGCCAAAGTGTCCTGAAAGAGGTGCTGTGAGGCGGGAGACTAAATTAGTAGATGCACCCTGATTAATTAACTCCCGACCAATTTTGGCCGGGTTTTTTTTGTCGATCGCCCGCCCTCGCCAGAAATTCTCCAAAATTCTGCCAAAGTGTCCTGAAAGAGGTGCTGTGAGACGGGAGATTAAATTAGTAGATGCACCCTGATTAATTAACTCCCCGACCAATTTTGGTTTGGGTTTTTTTTGCGGTATCGACGGTGAGGCTGAAAAAGTTGGAGGTTGTCCGGATGGCGCTCGAATTCTCAGGAAGCTTAATTGGTAGATGCACCCTGATTAATTAACTCCCGACCAATTTTGGCCGGGTTTTTTTTGGGATCTCGCACCCCAACCCACAAATTTTCGCAAATTGTCTCAAACTGTCCGGAACAGGTGCACCTCGAACCGGAGACTAAATTAGTAGATGCACCCTGATTAATTAACTCCCGACCAATTTTGGCCGGGTTTTTTTTCGTATTCCAGCAAAACCACAAAATTTCAATTAATCAACAATTATCCGCGTTAATCTGCGTGCATCTGCGGTTAAAAATCAAATTTATCCCGAACATCGTGCTAGCCACTGGAAAGTAAATAAAGATGCACCCTGATTAATAAACCCCAGCCAATTAAGGCCGGGGTTTTTTTTGCTCGAAAGCTGGATTAGTCGATCGACCTACAACACATCAAAAGACTGCACCTCAAGCACCGGGCCGATCATCGCAAAAGTCATCACATCCTTGCGGACTATACCTTTGACACCGACTTTCAAACCATCTTTTTTCAACTCAGAAGGAGCGTCCTTAAGTTCGTAAGTTTCCCCATCTTCGCCAACCAAAGCCCAGGTACCAGGGCCTAATCCTTTGCGTTCAATTTTGCCTTTGACTGTAATACTCATGCCGATCGCACCTCTGTTTTAATTGCTAAACGCGCCAGTCCGAAACACAGAAAAGCATTGACAATCAAAAATGTTTGTGATACCAAACCTGTGCCCAATCCCCAGACTGCGGGAGACACAAAAGCATTCACCGCTAAACTGCTGGCAAAACCGATCGAAATTGCGATCGCGATCCACTTCCACTGTTGATGTCCCAACAGCAAAGCAATCAAAATCCCAGGAATCAAAACGCTAGCAAAAAAGGGATTCAGCATACTGCTGCCATTAATTGCGCCGCCGAGTTCGGGAATAGAACTGCCCATCACCCGCATCGGCCACTGCGGCAAGTCAAATACAAACAGATTTCGCAGCCCAAAGAACCCAGAACTGCCAGCAATCAAGCCGCCGGAAAAGCCCCAAGTCCACTGGAACGGAAAATAATTCCGCATAAAGAAAGCCAGCAGGTAAGAACCGAGCACCATTGCAATTTTAGGCAACAGGGCGACTGCACCGCCGTCAATCCAAAAGCGGGGGCTGAGATAGCCGTTGTCGCGCAGCCAGCGGAAGAAATCGCGGAAGTTGATTTGTCCGCGCTGGGCTAGCTGAACTGCTGCGGCTGCGTCTAGGTGTCCCGAACCAAAATGGTTTAACGGGTCTTCAGCGACATTTCGCGAGGACTGCAAGAGTACGCTGCGAATTTCGTCTGGTTCTGTGATGCCGGAAGCCTTGACAAGGGCTGCAACGGCTGCAACGTGGGGAGAAGCCATGCTAGTGCCTTGGTAGCCTTCAAAGATTTCGGCGCCGGTTTCCGGGTCGATCGTACTTTGCAGGATCTTGCCCATTTCAGAACCGCCGGGGGCTGCAATATCAACCCCTGCGCCGAAATTGGAGTAAGAGGCTTTTTCGTCGTCGGGGCCGAGGGCGGAAACGCCGATGACGTGGGGATAGCGGGCGGGATAGGAAGCGGAACTGTCGCCGGAGTTGCCGGCGGCTGCAATGATCACAACGCCTTTAGAGCTGTCTCTTATACACATCTCCGAGCCCACGAGACTAAGGCGAATCTCGTATGCCGTCTTCTGCTTGA
>ENA-ORBV01016048-ORBV01016048.1-microbial-mat-metagenome-genome-assembly--contig:-NODE-16048-length-10925-cov-4.111357_pt1 | contig 10925 bp, 6 predicted proteins | sample MGYA00237777_ERZ505514 | MGnify/ENA primary metagenome ERZ505514 (study PRJEB26160, sample SAMN06269048) | microbial mat metagenome | isolation source: Oligotrophic lake microbial mat | place...
CATCCATGGGGTGAGCGCGCTGATCTCCCACGAAACTCAGTGCGCCGCCTCGTTCGCGCAGTTCGGAGCGATCGAGGCCCTGAACGGGCCGCAGGATCAGGTGGTTGAACTCGTGGCCGAGTACCGGGTGCGCCGAGATCTGGTGGTAGAGGCCCTAAACGCCATGCCGCGGGTCTCCTGCCAGCGTCCGAGCGGTGCCTTCTACGCGTTCCCCGACGTACGCGGGCATCTTTCCAAGGCGGTTCCGGACACCCTCACGTTCGCAGCCCGTCTGCTCGACGAGCAGGGGGTGGCGGTGGTGGCGGGCGAGGGCTTCGGCTGCCCGGGCTTCATCCGCCTTTCGTTCGCGAGGTCCCAGGACGAGCTTCGTCGCGGGCTCGTCGCGATCCGCAGGTTCTTGGACTCGCTTCATTTCAAGCCACAGCAGGCGGAGACCGAGTTGCCGATTCTGCGGCGGCGGAAAAAGGCGGCGCGATGACCGCTTTCCAGGACGGGTCGGCGGCGGTCCTTTACCTGAACGACCCCAAGGAGAAGATCTGGGGCCTCGTGGTTTCCGTTTCTGCCGCCGGTGTCGTCATTCGCGGATTGCGGCTCGATTCTTTCGAGGACTGGATGCGCCAGGAGGCGAGGGCCGAAGAGGAGCTGCTCGGTCTCGTTACCAGCTTCTACCCGCTGCCTAGAATCGAGAGGCTCGAGGAGGATCGCTCGGTGGGGTCAGTGGTGAGCTACACGCAGCGCTTTAAGGACGCGGTCGGCCGCACGGTTCACGACGCCCTCGCGAGGCGCGCGGCCGAACGCGAAGGAAAACCTGAAGACAAGCCCGGAGGGATTCTGCACTAGACAACGGCGCTTCGAGCGCCGGGTTTGAGGCTCGGCGCTTCCTAGGTAGGTAAGCAACCGTCCGTGGTCGCGCGGGTCGGTTCGGCCGCCCGATCGGGCGGCCGAACCGCTTCACTTTCGCGCGTAACGACTACTTAACGATGAAGACTTCGACCAGGCCGATACCCTGGAAGGCGCCCTTGCCCTTGACTATGGCGGTGTAGGCGCCGGGGTTCAAAGTTCGGATGATCGACGACTCGAGTGCGCCCGACGGACCATTGCCGGTAGCCTGGATTGCCGCCGCGTCCGCCGACTCGCCCCAGTTGTCGTTCGTGGCGATTGGATTGGGGTTGCCCGCCTGGAAAAGTTCAATTGTCGGGTCCGGCAGGGAGCCCGTGAGATTGAACGGGGCCTGTCCAAGCGTCGGTCCCTTTGCGTTGATCAGCACCCGCTGCGGACCGTCGCCTTGGATGATGAAGCCTCCGATCATGACGTTGTCGCCGGTCAGCACGACTCCGCGGGTCGAGATGTTGAGCAGGGGAACCTCGGGTTTGTCGAGTTCAAACACCTCGACGATGGCAATTCCGGAGGTTTCTCCAACGCCTGTGAGATGAACAGTGTAGGGCACGCCGGGATTCACGGTGGTGAGGATGGCCGCTTCGGCCGGGTCTGAAGGCGCTTGTCCCGAGTTCGTGATTTCAGCGGCGTTGCTCGCGGTCTGCCAGTTGTCATTGAAATCCACCGGCGTCGCTCCGGAAAACAGCCGAAGCGCCGGATTAGCCAGAGCGCCCGGCACTCCGAGGGCGGTCAGGGAAGGACCGCGTCCGCGAATGATCACCTTCTTGGGGCTTCCCGCGCCGACGATGAATCCGCCGATCAGGATGTTGTCTCCGGTGGCCACGAGACCACGGGTGGAGATGTTCACAAGCCTTGGAATGGTTGTGCCCGCCAGTGTCGTCAAGGTAGTGGCTGTGCCATAAGCCGTGCCGAGGGCGTTCGTGGCGTAGGGCTTGAAGGTGTAGCCGGTGGCTGCGCTCAGGCCAGTGGCAGTGGCGGTGAAAATTCCGGTCGTGCCGGTGGCCGTCACTTTACTTACCGCCGTCCCGCCGATGAGGGGGTTACCATTGGTGGCGGTGACCGAGAAAACCACGCCCCGTTCGGTCACGGCTGAACCGCCGTCGGAGGTGACGTCGCCGCCGAGTGTGGCGCCGGTGGCGGTGATGGCAGTGCTCGTGGGACTGCCAACCGTGGGGGCGCTTGCCTGAGTGGCTCCGCCAAGGGCCAGGGTCCACGCCCCGCGACCCAGGGTGCCTGCCGTCACAACTCTATCGGTTGGGTCGTAGTGCAGGTCGAATACGAGGACCTTGGAAAGTCCGATTCCGAGTTTGGCCCAGACCCCCTCGGTTGTCGGGTCCATTTGAAGAACGCCCCCGTAGCCGCCCACCAGCAAAGCCGCGGGTGTGCCCGAAACGAATTCAAGTGTCGCAAACTCGGTGCCGGTGGGGAGGTTCCCGGTGATGTCGCGCCAGGTTCCGCCCGAATTGCTGCTGGCGTAGATCTTCTGGGCGCCCGTCGCAAGCGAAAGGACATAGACCTTCGCGCCATCGGTGGGGTCGATGGTCAGGTCGATTACCGTGCCTCCCGGAAAGACGGTCGCGGTTTCGGCGAGCGCGTTGCCGGCCGTGGTCCTGACGTAAACCTTGTCGCCGTCGGGGCCGCCGCCCGCGTAGAGGATTTCGGCATTGTCATTCCCCGCGGTCTTACCACCGTAGGCAATGGCATTGACGCGGCCCTCGTTGCTGGCCTCGGTGAGGCGGGTCAGGGTGTCCCCGCGGTCGAGCGATTCGTAGAAGAAGTTGGAACCCGAGAACACCAGGCGGGCGGGGGTGATTGCGTTTTGGACCACGGGCGTGACGAAAAGGGGAACGAGAGCCGGGGCTCCGCCCTGCACGGCCAAAGCCGGATTATCGTCGCTCTGCATCACTGCTCCGGCATCGAAGGTCCGGCGGCGGAACCCCCCCAGATTCTGGGCGCTCGAGTAGCGCGTGGAGCGGCCGGCCGCAGTCGCCGGGTCGATGGCGATGTCACCGCCATCGCCCTGGTTGATCGTGTTCCAGACTGCGCTTGCCTTTGCGGATTGTTCGGCGCTGCCTACGTCCTGGGTACCGCAGACCGCTATGTCGGAAACCGTGTCGTAGCCGACATCGTGACACTCATTGACGGCAAGGTTGCCGTTGAGACTGAACCAGTCGCCAAGCCCGGTGGGAGTGGTGCGGCGATAGACGCCCCCATCGTCCACCTGGATGATGTGCCCGTCAGCATCGGTGGCCATGTCACGCGAGTCGCCGTGCGGCGCCGAATTGTTGTTGGTGCTCTGAACCCCGCCGCACCCTGCGGCCGGCGTAGGCCCGCAATGGGTCAGGGAACTTACCTGGGCGCCCACCGCCTTGGAGGCGTCAATGCGGAAGAGACGACCCGTGTAGTTCTCGGCGCCCAGGGTGTTGGGAAACCCTCCCTCACTCCCGCCACCTGGTTGGCGGTCGCCGCCAACGTACACCACGTTGACGTTGGTGCGGTCTGCCGAAATGGAGAAGTGAGTGGCGCCCTGTCCTCCGGGGTTGATGCCATACGCAACCCCACCGTCGGTGGTGGTGGGAAGGTCAAGCGGGGTCCAGGAGGCGCCATTGTCGGCGGAACGGAAGAGAGCCGAGAGCCGCTCGGGCCGGGTGGTGACCGTTCCCAGGTAGACGTGGCCCGACCGGTTGACGCTGAACTCCACGTTCGACGAGCCCCCGAGGAGGGTGTCCATGGCCGCGCTGCTCACCTTGGTCCAGGTGGCCCCGGTGTCCGCAGATCGGTACACTCCGTCGGTAGTGCCGCAATTGGTCGTGCCCCGCAACGAGGTGTAGAGAACCGCGGGGTTGGTCGGATCTGAAGCCAGGTCGTTGGCGACGCCCCCGCCGAAACCGCCACCGCTCACCTGCGTAAACGTCGCTCCGGTGTCGGTACTCCTGAAGACGCCGATTTCGGGACACGCGAAGTTATCGGCGATATTGACGGAGACCACTATCGTGGCCCCACGGGCGGCCACGCCGGTGATGTTCTTGCCCGCCAGGCTGGGGAGCAGCGTCCAGTTAGCACCCCCATCGGTGGTCCTCTTGAGGCCTCGCCGCGGCCCCCCGCGGCCGGCAAATGCGCTCACCTTGGCAATGGCCGCGATCAGCGTGTTGTGGGTGGCATCGGTAGGGTCGTATTCGAGCGCCCCGATCGAGGCGGACTCAAGGGTGTCCGTGAGGCGCGTCCAGGCCGGGGGCGAAGCCTTGGCGTTGATGGTCTTCCAGATTCCCCCGTTGGCGCCGCCCACGTAGAGAATGTCAGGATTAGTGGGATGGGGCGCTACTGCATGGACGGCCCCGACGACGGCATTGTCGGCGGTGGGAATACCCTCGACCTGGCCCTTGGTGATCGGCCCAGGGCCCTGAGGAGTCCAGGTGACTCCGAGGAAGGAGGGGCTCCCTGCGAGATCGGCTTCAGGCGTTGGGGCTGGCGTCGCAGGCACGGCTGCGGGAGCGGGGCCCTTCGCAGGGGTTGGAGGCTGGGCCTTCGACGGTGCGGCCAACGACGGCGACTGGGGCGGACGCTTCGGGGAGCCCGGACGTGGCAATCCCTGGGAAGGCTGGAGTGTGCGAGGGGGCATCGGTCCGCGGTATTCCGTATCAAGGAGCTCCCGAGTCCACAAAACCGCGCCGGAATCCACTGAAATCGTCCGAAGCTTCAATGGTTCCTGAACCCAGTCGCTTCCCACGCGATGGCCGAATGCGGAGGCAACGTGCAGCAACGAACGCTCCGCGATCGCGAACGCTCCGGGAGCGCCTCGGCCGATCATTTCCGCCACTCGGGTGCCGGTCGAAGAATCATGGAGCGTCCACGTAGTTTCGTTAGCCCGCTCGGTCGCCCGGCCGGCGATGATGTAACGGCCGTCGAATGAGGGATATGGAACGCTTAGCCCGCCCTCGGAGAGCAGGATGTCGGCGAGGGGGGCGCCGCTTGTCGCATTCCAGCGACGAAGCACCAACTGGTCGCGGTCGGGAAGCGGGGAGCGCTGCGCAGTTGAATACACGCCGCCAGAAAGCGACGGCGTGCTGCCGTTGAGTGAACCCGAACGGAAGGCCTGCCCCAGGAGTCCGGGAAATGCAGGATCGCGGGGGGCTTCGACGCGGGTTGCCGTCACGCCTCCGGTGACCGGGTCTACGCGGAACGTACCCTGCTCGGGAGCCCGCGAGAAGGGCTGTGGCCCGTTCAGGTCTGTTCTTGTGGCGAAGCTCCAGGAGACCACGACCGCGGATCCGGAGAGCGTAGCGGTGACGCGAAAGGACTTCCCAGGCGTGTCCACCACCGTCGCCGTCACCTCGGCGGGCAGGCGGGCAGAAATGTCGCGCAGCAGGGCGCCACTCGTGCGATCGAGGATTCGGAGCGCCAGGGTCGAACCCGATCGCGATTCATGGGTGATCAACATGTCATTGATTACGGCCAGCGGCTTCCGCTCTCCTTGAAGCGACCACAGGGTCGCCCCCGAACCTGTGCTGATCGCCTCGAGACCCTTCGGAGTCAGGGCGTAGACCACGCCGCGATCCATCTCCATCACAACCCCGTCGCGGAGGGCCGTCTGGGCGGCCGCGGGAAGCGGGACAACGGCAAGGATCGCGAGCAAGGCGCAACGGACGTTCATAGACACTGGGGAATCTCTTTCATGGTGGGGGCGCGGCGGGCGTGTAGGCAAGCCACGAGGGTTTGGCAGCCATAAGCTGCCGACCGGGACCGGAGGATACCGTGTTGGTGAGTATCAGGGAGAGCGCGGCTCACGAGCCCACAGAAGAGGGCCTGCGCCATCATCAAGGCCGTGCTCACCACCCCCGCGGCGATCGTCTCTCGCAGTCCCCACCGATAGGCCGTGGCCAACAACGCGAAACCCACGAACAGGAAGAACGGCGAGTTTGGGCCATCCGTGAAGAAACTGATCGCCGCCGGCCACAGCAGGTCCACGCCATAAACGATTCCGGAGAAGAGGGGCGGCACGTTCTTCGTGGCCGATCGCCCGTGCCTCACGTACCACAGCACGATGACGGCTTCCGCAAAGTAAAGTCCCAGCAGTGCGTAGGCCATCGAGGCATAGCGCGAAGGTTCGGTGGGATCTATATAGATCGCCACCATGGAACCCGATGCCAACACCACGCGCGCCGCTGCCAACACCGATTCCATGTGCCAGCGGTCCGCAGGCGTGTGCGGCACCCTCGCGGACAGAAAGTCGTTCTTCCTGGAAAATATCAATGGAACCGGTTCTCTCTGCTTTTTCTCAACCTCGGACTCTGCACCAAGGAGCCTCCGCGGAAACCGCGGGCCACTATCGGCGGGCGATGGGGACTCGGGTCAGCGCCACATTGCCGAAAGCATCGGTGGCTCGGATAACGACCGCGGCCGTGGTGCCGTCGATACGGAACTCGAAGGTCTCCTCGCGGGAGTCGGCCACACCGTCGAGCGGGGTCATGTCGGCCCAGCCGCCGGCTTCCTTCGCCCATTCCGCTTTGCGAACAGAGTTGATCGCATCCGTCACGACGACCTTCACCAGACCTGCGGTCACGGTCGCGGCAATGGTGGGAGGATCGTTGTCGACGTCGAAGACCTCCGTATCCTTCTCATAGGACAGACCGCGGCCTTCCGGATTCGAAACCTGATCCCGTGCGACCACACGGAACAGGTAGCGGCCGGACGGGACCGTGGCGGTATCCCAGGCAAAGACCGGGTCATCGAGAGCGTCGCGCAGTTTCGTGAACGTGGATGCTCCCTCCGAGCGGTACAAAACGTCGTAGTTGAGACCGTCCCCATTGGCATCCTCCGCGCGCCAGCTCACCGTGCGCAGCGACTTGAAGAAGACCTTGCGTCCCAGGTTCGGCGCGTCGGTCGATCGTCCGCCGAGCGGAGCCGGAGGCTTGATCTCCGGTGTGCCGGTTTCGAGGCCCGCGATTTCCGGCTCGCCGCCTGAACCCCCGGTCGAGCGCTGAAACGCATCGCCCGCGGGATACAAGGTGAGTTCTCGGATCAGAGGGCGGATGTTGCGCTGCACATAGGCCAGTTGCAGCCAGGACAGCGAAGGGTTGTCTGAACCGCCCGTCACGGTTGCGCGGAGTTGCGCGAAACGAGCCTGCGGTGAGCCCAAAGGCGGCTTGCCGGCCTGGACCGGCCCCCAATTGGTCCATGTGGTGTCGGGCACCGCGGCGTTTCCGGTACGGATCTCGTAGGTCACGGCAGAGGACGCCGTGCTGACCTCGAGCGCGCCCACCTGCGACACGTTGTCGAAGTCCTTGGCGCTGGACGTGAAGGTGCCCTTCGCTTCGAGCTTCGTCGAGAGGTATTGGAGCTTCCCGGGATTGGAGGAAGCAATGAGCGTATCGCCTCCCGGCATGGGCACCGCGGCGGTGAGTTGCTCCTGGGGCATGGTTCGAATGAGGGTGTAGGTGCGATCGTCGCGCACCTCGTACACGCGGCCCTTCGACCCGGTCCCGAAGAGGATGGCGTCGTTTCGCTTGAAGAGGAAAAACGGCGATTCGTCGCCGCTCCACAGTTGGTCGGCATCCCCGAGCGCGCTCACCAGGAAGATGGCACCGCGCGCCGGGCCCGAGCCGCCGCGCGCCGTCTCCGGACCGCGTCCAGGAGCGGTGGGGAAGGCGAACACCTCGATGGATGTCGAGGCGGTGGCGGTTTCGGGGCCGGGCGTGGCGCCAGGCGTCGGTGTGGGCGAGGGACGTGGGAGCGTGATCTCGGAGCGGCCATCAACCAGGGCGATGTAGACCGAGCCGTTCGGCAGGGGAAGTAGCGCCTTTACCTCGCGGTAGTTCGAGTCGTAGAGAACCCGGACGTTGTCCTTGGCGTCGATCGAATAAACCAGACCCGAGGGAGAACTGCCGGCGAACATGGTGCCGCCCGCACCCGCGGCGAGCGAAGTCACATGCGCGTCCTGGCTGGTCAGGATCGAGGTGCTCTGGCCCTTCGAGTCCACCCGATAGATCTTGCCTTCGCCGCCGGTGCTGACCCACAGGCGTCCCTGCGAATCAAAAGCAAGGGCCCAGATGTAGCGCTCCTCGGGGTCGAAGAAGACCGTGCTCTTGCCTGCTTTGTCGAGGACGTAGACCTTGCCCTCGGGGTTGGAGGCCGCGAAAAGGCGACCGTCCGGCCCCAGCACCAGCGCCTGGACTTCGGGCTCCGGCGTTTTGTAGAAGGTCTGAGTGGTTCGGTTCTCGACCTTGACGATCCGCCCGTCATTGCCGGTGCCCGCGTAAATCGTGCCCTGAGCGTCGGCCACCAGGGCCCAGACCGCGGAGGCCCCCAGATCGGGGCCAGTGATCGCGGCGGGAGCGAGCGACAAGCGGCCGGAGGAATCGACGGACAAGCCTTCGATCTCTCCCTCCAGGAACTCTCGCATGGTGGAGATCTTCAGGAACTGCGGCTGGACCGCGAAAGTCGAAACCGCGACGAAGGTGAGAACCAGAGACGTGGAAAATCTAGAGGGCATGAAATCCTTAAATCAACGCTCAATCTGAAGGGCGAGAAAACGCGCACCCTTAACGGAGTAATCGACGGGCAGTTCGCCGTCCCACACCACCGTGGTCTGGGTGCGGATCACCGGCTCGCCGCCCTGGCTGCCGCCCAGCACCTGCATCATGGAAGGAGGCAATCCGGGAAGGAGCGTGCCCGAGATCGCGGCACCCTCTTCGAACCGTTGGAGCCGGACGTAGATCTGAGTGCTCTTGCGGATCGAGTTCACCGCGCGCACGATCTGGTCGAGGCTTTTCGGAACGAAGGCCTGGCGCATTTCCCGTTGCTCGGAGGCCGAAAGCCCGGCACCGTCGGAAACGAGGACCACATACCGCCCCGGAGAAGCTCCGGCCGGCACATCGATCGGGACCGTGACCACCACTTCCTCGCCCCGGAAGGTGCGAAGGGCGACCTTCATTGGGATGGTGGTTCCCGGACGCACGGGTCCATCACGCTCGAGCCAGGCGCGATCGATGGTCGCGGTTTCCTGCGCTTCCTTGGCGATGAGGTTCACGGTCACCGACTCAAGGGCGACCCTGCGGAACTCGTTGTTCATCACGAAGGAGATGGCGGCTCCCACCAGACCTGCGGCCATGGCCCCCGGCTGTCCTTCGGCGAACTGGTCCTGAAGCCGCATCGCGGGAATACTCGTGAAGTTCACGGTTGCATCGAGGGTCACGGTGGAGGGCCCGGCCGCTCGTTCCTGCCCCTGGAGAACCGACAACACGCTCGCGTACACGGTGAGCGGGGTGAAAAGGTCGTCCTGGACGACGGAGAAGGAATAGTCCTGCTTCATTCCCGGGCGATTCTGCAGGGTCACCTTCACCGGGATCATCCGCGGGCCGGGGCCGAGCGTGCCGGAGATGCCGGTGGCCCGGTCTTGCTGGAAGCGGCCGATGGTCTCGTGGGCGCTCGAGATCTTGAACGACTGATTAAGGCTTGGAAACACGTCGTAGACCCAGGCCTGCCGCATCGGGAAGTCGATGGGGCCGATGCCGAAGAAGGGATGTCCGAAGGCGTATACCGACTCGCCGTCGATGTGGGTGACGGTGCCGGTGGCGGAGAAGTCGAAGTCACCCTGAATCAGCGACACCGCAACCGGCCCGCCGGCTTCGAGTGCTCCAACGGGCCCTGGGGCCTTGCCCTTCGCGGGGACCTGAAGCGGTGCGAATCCCATTCGAGAGAAGAGGCCCTTAGCCGCGTCGAAGGCCGAACCCGACAGGCCGGAGACGGACAGAGGAATGGGGAGAGGCGACATGCCGGCCACTCCCTGACTGCCGCGAGCGCCTGAGCCCGCGGTGTTGAGGGCCTCGTTGAACTTCGCGACCAGCGAACCCGGATCGATGGGAAGGGGAAGACCGGTCATGCGCAGAGGAATCGGTCGCATCGCCCCGTCGGCCCGCGAGTCGGCGGCGCCCGAGGTGGAGGCGCGGAGCAGGATGTCGTTCATGCGGGAGAAACCCTTCATTTCGACATAGGGCGTGATTCCCGCGATGGCCTCCTTAGAGAACCCGAAACCGAATGCCACGGCGCCGAGGAGTTTGCCGTCGATGTACACGGGGGAGCCGCTCATCCCCGCGATCACTCCGGTGTTGGCGAGGGGGCCGCCCTTGAGGCGGGCCATCACCATGGTCTGTTTCGGGGCGGAGTTTTCGAGGGCGCCAATGATTTCGACCTCGAACGTCTCCAGCTTCTGATTGGCGAATACTGTACGCCCCACCCCTTTCATCCCGGGTTTGAGGTCGCTCAGGGGGAAGATCGCGACGTCCGATGGGATCCGGGCGAGGATGGGGCGGGGCGAATCTTCGGTCGAGGCGGGAGCGGAGTTCGCGGCGAAAGACGACGCCGCGAGGACGAAAAGCGAAACGGCGAGTCTCAACATTCCTTCATTCTCCTATACGTCCCGCGTTCGTGGAGCTTGGAGAGGGTTTCCGAGGCCAACCTTGGATATCCTCCGTCTAAAGCGAGGTACTTGATGAAACAGGCGAGCTGCGGTGTTGGGGTGGCGCTCAGGGTAGTGGGCATTCTGGCCTTGTTCACTTTGGACGTACGAGCCGCAGTTTCGGTCCAGACTTCATCGCAATCGACTCCAGCCGCCGCCCCGGCTCCCACGACCCCGGTCGACGCGCTTCGCAGTGAAAATCCCGCGCTTCGACGCAAGGCAGCCGAGGCCCTCGGCAAGTCCCGGTCGCCCGAGGCCCTGCCGCGTCTCGCCGAACTGGTGCGGGACCCGGACCTGAACGTCCGCCTTGCGGTGTTGCGCTCGATCCTAAAACAGCTAAGTGGCAAGTCCGTAGATTGATTTTTGAGAGTCCTGAGCAACGTCGTCAATCGGCTTCTGGTGAAGGTAGACCTCACATCTGTGCTTCTTGTGCGGCTCTGGCCTTTGCTTCGCCCTTGAAATTAACAAGTGAAAGTATTGTCTTAAAGCTTGAATCTATTACTGGCATCGACAACACTAAATCAAAGCTTAAAGACTATCTCAGGATGTTAACCAGCAAAGAGCTACATCTAAG
>ENA-ORBV01016052-ORBV01016052.1-microbial-mat-metagenome-genome-assembly--contig:-NODE-16052-length-10921-cov-7.856326_pt1 | contig 10921 bp, 8 predicted proteins | sample MGYA00237777_ERZ505514 | MGnify/ENA primary metagenome ERZ505514 (study PRJEB26160, sample SAMN06269048) | microbial mat metagenome | isolation source: Oligotrophic lake microbial mat | place...
TCTCCGTCCCGCCACCCATGCTTAAATCCCGGCCAAACCTCTCTTCGGCCCGTTCCTCTTCGCAGGCTTAAATGCCCTCCGTCGGCTTCGGGCCGACTCTCCCGCCCACACTCTTCCGTCCTTTCTCCCTCATTCCATGAATTCCCTGAACGTCCCGACCCACGCCAACGCGGCCGTGATCGAACCTCTCTACCAAGCCTGGCTCGACAACCCCGACTCCGTCGACCCGACCTGGCGCGCCTTCTTCCAGGGCTTCGCCCTCGGCAACACCAACGGCACCCTCGCTTCCGCCCTCGCCGATACCTCCTCCGCCGCCACCGGCGTCGCCATCGTAGACAGCCTCAAGCAAGTCAGCGTCCACTACCTCATCAACGCCTACCGTGCGCTCGGCCACCTCCAGTCGCACCTCGACCCGCTCAGTGATGCGCCCGCGCCCGTCGCCAAACTTTCCCTCGAACAATTCAGCCTCTCCCCCGCCGACCTCGAAACGTCCTTCGACACCGGCACCTACCTCGCCGGCGGCCAGATGAAGCTCCGCGCCATCGTCGCCACCCTCCGACAGACCTACTGCGGCCACGTCGGTGTCGAATACGCCCACATCCAGGATACCGATTGCCGCCACTGGCTCCGCGACCGCATCGAGTCCACCCGCCTCCAGCCGAGTTTCACCAAGGCCCAAAAAGTGCGCATCCTCCGCCGCGTCCATAAGGCCGAGCTCTTCGAGAAATTCCTCCACACGAAATACGTCGGCCAAAAGCGCTTCTCCCTCGAAGGCGGCGAAACCATCATTGCCGCGCTCGACGCCGTTATCGACCACAGCCCCGACGTCGGCGTCGAGGAGATCGTCATGGGCATGGCCCACCGCGGCCGCCTCAACGTCCTCACCTCCATCATGCGGAAATCGTTCGACCAGCTCTTCGAGCAGTTCTCGGAAAATTACCTGCCCGATACCGTCGCCGGCGACGGCGACGTGAAATACCACCTCGGCTACGAGTCCATCCTCACCACCACTTCGGGTGCGAAGGTCGAGGTCCGCCTCGCCGCCAACCCTTCCCACCTCGAGATCGTCAATCCCGTCGTCGAGGGCAAGGCCCGCGCCCGCCAGCGTATCCGCGGCGACACCGAGACACGCACCAAGGTGCTCCCGCTCCTCATCCACGGCGATGCCGCCGTCGCCGGCCAGGGCGTCGTCGCCGAGACGCTCAACTTCTCCCAACTCCCCGGTTACCGCACCGGCGGCACGCTCCATTTCGTCATCAACAACCAGATTGGTTTCACCACCGATCCCGGCGACGCGCGCTCCACCCGCTACTGCACCGATGTCGCCAAGATGATCGAGGCCCCCATTTTTCACGTGAACGGCGACGACCCCGAAGCCGTCTGCATGGTCGCCCAGCTCGCCCTGGAATTCCGCGTGAAATTCCACCGCGACGTGTTCATCGACATGTATTGCTTCCGTCGCCACGGCCATAACGAGACCGACGAGCCCGCCTTCACCCAGCCCACGCTCTACAGGAAAATCGCCGCGCACGCCCTCGTCTCCGCGCTCTACACCGCGCAGCTCGTCGCCGCCCAGACCATCACCGCCGCCGAAGGCGTGGCGATCACCGCCGAGTATTCCGCCGCCCTCGAAGAAAATCTTTCCAAGGCCAAGCAGCGCGAAGCGGAGAAAATCGCCAAGCGCGCCAAGGCCAAGCCCGGCGACGCCTTCAAAGGCTCCACCGCCGTCTTCCAGCCCGATTACCATCACACGCCCGTCGCCACCGGCGTCTCGCGCGAGGTGATCGGCAACGTCGTCAAGGGCCTCACCACCGTCCCCGCCGACTTCAAACTCAACCCCAAGATCAAACGCTTCCTCGATGCGCGCGTCGCCGCGCACAAAGACGGCGGCACGATCGACTGGGGCTTCGGCGAAGCGCTCGCCTTCGGCACGCTCCTCGCCGAGGGCGTTCCGATCCGCCTCAGCGGCCAAGATTGCGAACGCGGCACGTTCACCCACCGCCACGCCGTCCTCAACGACGCCGAGACCGGCGGGAAATACACGCCCCTCAAAAACATCCCCGGCGCCGCCGGCAAGTTCTGCGTCTACAACTCCCTCCTCTCCGAAGTCGCCGTTCTCGGTTTCGACTACGGCTACTCTCTCGACTACCCCGAGATGCTCTGCATCTGGGAGGCCCAGTTCGGCGACTTCGCCAACGGCGCGCAGGTCATGATCGACCAGTTCATCACCGCCGGTGAATCGAAGTGGCAGCGCAACAGCGGCATCGTCCTCCTCCTCCCGCACGGCTACGAAGGCCAAGGCCCCGAGCACTCCTCCGCCCGCCTCGAGCGCTTCCTCCAATCGTGCGCCGAGGACAACATCCAGGTCGCCAACATCACCACGCCCGCCAACTTCTTCCACGCGCTCCGCCGCCAGATGAAGCGCGACTTCCGCAAGCCCCTCGTCGTGATGTCGCCGAAATCCCTCCTCCGCCATCCCTCCGCCGTCTCGAAAATCGAAGAATTCGCCACCGGCGGCTTCCAAGAAATCATCGACGATCCGACCGCGCCAAAGAAAACCGAGCGCGTCATTCTTTGCTCGGGCAAAGTTTACTACGACCTCGTCGATTACCGCACGAAGAACAACATCACCGACACTGCGATTGTCCGCGTCGAGCAGCTCTATCCACTGCACAAAAACGCCCTCGCCAAACTCTCCGACACCTACGGCCACGCCACCCGGCTGATCTGGGCGCAGGAGGAGTCTCAGAACATGGGCGCTTGGTCCTACATCGCACCGCAGCTCGAAGTGATCTTCGGCCGCAAGGCCGCCTACGCCGGCCGCGACGCCTCCGCCTCCCCCGCCGTCGGCAACCTCGCCCTCCACCGCCTCGAACTCACCGCTTTCCTCAACGACGCGTTCACGCTCTGATCGGCGCTTACTGTTCTTACACCGCTTAATCTTCTTACTCTTCTTTCAAAATGCTCCTCTCCGTCATCATCCCGCCCATGGGCGAATCCATCAGCTCCGGCGTTCTCGCCAAATGGCACGTCAAAGACGGCGACTTCGTCAAAAAGGACCAGCCCCTCTTCGAGCTCGAGACCGACAAGATCACGTCCGAAGGCACCGCCGAATCCGCCGGCAAGATCACCCTCAAAGTCGCCGCCGGCACCGAGGTTAAAATCGGCGAACTCGTCGCCACGATCGATCCAGACGTCAGCAGCCAGAAATCAGAGTCCAGCCCCAAACCGGTCTCCTCCGCTCCGACCCCTGACCTCCGACCTCTGACCTCTTCCGAGTCGCCCGCCGTCCGCCGCCTCGCCGAAGAGACCGGCGTCAATCCGGCCGCAGTCGCCGGCACCGGCAAAGCCGGCCGCGTCACCAAAGGCGACATGCTCGCCGCCGGCGTAGGCAGCTCGCTCGCGGGCGCTCCGGCTCCCGCCGTGCCCGCCGCTCCGCAATCCGCACTCCCCACTCCGCAATCCCCCGCCCGCCAGACCCGTCGCAAGATGTCCCCCTTGCGCCAGAAGATCGCCCAGCGCCTCGTCGCCGCGCAACACGAGGCCGCCATGCTCACGACCTTCAACGAGGTCGACATGTCCGCCGTCATGGCCCTCCGCGCCAAATATCAGGACGACTTCGTCAAAAAGAACGGCCTCAAGCTCGGCTTCATGTCCTTCTTCGCCAAGGCCGTCGTCCACGCCCTCAAGGAAGTCCCCGGCATCAACGCCCAGATCGACGGCACCGAAATTATCCAGAACCACTACTACGACCTCGGCGTCGCCGTCTCCACGGAGAAGGGTCTCATGGTCCCCGTTATCCGCGGCTGCGATACCCTCGGCATGGCCGGCATCGAGCAAGCCATCGGCGACGTCGCCAAACGCGCGCGCGACGGCAAGATCACCCTCGCCGACCTCGAAGGCGGCGTCTTCACCATCACCAACGGCGGCACCTTCGGCTCGATGCTCTCGACCCCGATCATCAACGCCCCGCAGAGCGCCATCCTCGGCCTCCACGCCATCAACGACCGCCCCGTCGCCGTCAACGGCCAGGTCGTCATCCGCCCCATGATGTATCTCGCCCTCAGCTACGACCACCGTCTCGTGGACGGCAAAGAAGCCGTCACCTTCCTCGTCAAGGTGAAGCAAGCCATCGAAGACCCCGCCCGCCTGCTCCTCGCGATCTGATCGGCTCCAAGCTCAGAGCCGAGAGTCCAGAGCTGAGAGCAAAAACTCACTCTGATTCTCGCCTCTTTTCCTTTCTCTCAGCTCTAGACTCTCAGCTCTCAGCCCCTCATGGACTCTTTCGACCTCATCGTAATCGGCGCCGGCCCCGGCGGCTACGTCTGCGCCTTCCGCGCCGCCCAGCTCGGCCTCAAGGTCGCGCTCGTCGAGAAACGCCCCACTCTCGGCGGCACCTGTCTCAACGTCGGCTGCATCCCCAGCAAGGCCCTGCTCCACTCCTCCGAACAGTTCGTCTTCGCCAAGTCCCACGCCGCCGCCCACGGCATCAAGCTCGCCTCCGTCGAACTCGATCTCGCCACCCTCCTCAAAAAGAAAGACGACGTCGTCGCCAAGCTCGTCGGCGGCGTCGCCGCCCTCGCCAAAGCCCGCAAGATCACCGTCATCACCGGCGCCGCGAGCTTCGTCTCCGCCTCCGTGATCGAGGTGGCGTCGCGACCTCCGGGCGCGACGTCCGACACGGTCGTAAAACTCACCGCCAAAAACATCGTCATCGCCACCGGCTCCGCCCCCGTCGAGCTCCCGTTCATGAAATTCGACGGCGAGACGATCGTCTCGTCCGACCACGCCATCAATTTCCCCTCCGTCCCGCGCCGCCTCGTCGTCGTCGGCGGCGGCGCCATCGGCCTCGAACTCGGCTCCGTCTGGGCCCGCCTCGGCGCCGAGGTCACCGTCGTCGAGTTCCTCCCCAAAATCATCGCCACCTACGACGACGACATCGTCCGCGCCTTCACCCGCATCCTCCAAAAACAGGGCCTCAAAATCGAGGTCGGCGCCAAGGTCACGGGCTACGTAGGGGCGTCGCTTGACGACGCCCGCGCGGGCGCCGACAAGCAGCGCCCCTACGGGAAACTCACCGCTGAGCGCGACGGCAAAGTTCTTGAATTCGAGGCCGACAAAGTTCTCGTCGCCGTCGGCCGCCGCCCGTTTACCGACGCCCTCAACCTCGCCGCCGCCGGCGTCGAGCTTGACGAGAAGAAACGCGTCAAAGTCGACGGCCACCTGAAGACCAACGTCCCCGGCATCTGGGCCCTGGGCGACGTCGTCGCCGGCCCTATGCTCGCGCACAAAGCCGAGGAAGACGGTGTCGCCGTCGCCGAGTGGATCGCGCAAAAAGCCGGCCATGTGAACTGGGACCTCATCCCCGCCGTCGTCTACACCGATCCCGAGGTCGCATCCGTCGGCCTCGGCGAAGACGCCGCCAAGGCCGCTGGCCTCGCCGTCAACATCGGCAAGTTCAACTTCGCCGCCAACGGCCGCGCCCTCGCCAACGACGCCGCGGACGGCTTCGTGAAGATCATCGCCGACGCCAAGACCGACAAAATCCTCGGGGCGCAGATCGTGGGCAGGGGTGCCGGCGATCTCATCAGCGAGATCGTCACGCACATGGAATACGGCGGCAGCGCCGAGGACCTCGCGCGCACCGTCCACGCCCATCCCACGATGAGCGAAGCCGTGAAGGAAGCCGCCCTCGCCGTCGCCAAACGCGCCCTCCACGCGATTTGATCAGCGCCTGAGAGGTAGCCAGCGCACCCGCGCCTTGTGCTCGTCCACCACGAGGGAGGCCCCGGCACGGAGGGCTTCCTCATGGTCGCGCAGCAAACGCAAAACGAGCGGCCCGAGTTGAGCCGGGTTCAAGTTCTGCGTGCGCACGTGCAGCACACTCGGTCCTTTTTCAAAGGTCAGCGCCAGCGTCGCCCCGAAATCGAGATCGTTCGTGAAGACCACTTGGTCGTGCTCAAACGCCCGAGCAATCGGGATGTCGTCTTGCGCATCACCGGGTCCGACCTGCGACCAATACTCGGCCTCGTGTCCTCCGCGATCAGAACCTCCACCCAGGCTAGGGTGAGATTCATATCGACCAAAATTTTCACCCCGCCGCCAAGGGGGCCTCGAACTCCTCGGCGCGCCAGGCCGCACACGCGAGCGCCTGACGGACGTCGTCCGCTTCGAGATACGGGTAGAGCTTGAGCACTTGCTCTACGGTGTGCCCGCTCGCCACCATCCCGACCACCGTGCCCACCGTCGCACGCAGGCCGCGAAGACACGGCTTACCGCCCATGACCCGGGGGTTAAACGTGATCCGGTCGAGCGTGTGCAACGGAAGATTGATATGTCGCGCGAACGCATTGCAGCAAGAGCAAGCTCGCCGGAGCTCGGAAAAACCCACGGCGTTCCGGTTCGGATTTGCAACTCGATGAACCCGTAGGCTGCGAGCTCGCTCGCGCTCGAACAGCGCCGGCAAGCTGGCAGCCTGCACTTACGGAACCAAACCGGAAAGCCGCGCGGCAAAACCCCGCCGGCGCAGCCGATTCAGTTCGAAATCAGGAGGCAAACGATCGGGCCGTTCTTTGCTTTTTTGGGCGACTGCATCCGTCGCCGCCCATTCGTTCCTCGGCGCCGCTGTCCACGTCTCGGAACATCCGTTTCCTTCATGCCAAAGCCAACATCTCAGGCCGAAAACCCCGCCGCGCATCACCGCCGCGGTGTCGCCTTGATGTTGCTCACGGCCACCGCTTTCACGGCCGACATCCTCATCATCCGCGCGCTCGCGCAGCACGGGTCCGTCGACGTCTGGCTCATCTCCTGCGCGCGCTTCATCGTGGGCCTCGCGCTCGTCGGCCTCCTCTACCGCCGCGAGTTCACGCCGACTCATCTCTACACCAACCGCAAGCTCGTCGTCCTCGGCCTCGTCGGCGGTAGAGGCGTCTAAGGCACCTACCTCACCGTCGTTGAACTCGGTGCCGGCCGCGCCGTCCTTATCGGCAACACCTACGTCGTCTTCGCCGCCTTCATGGGCGCCTTTTGGCTCGGTGAAAAACTACGCCGCGTTTTCCTCGTCGGCCTACGTCGTCATCACGCCGACTCCATGGCACCGAGCACACGTCCACGATTTTCGCCTCCCAGTGCGCCTATGGCCTGCTCTTATGCGGCGTCACCGCCTGCCTCCGACCGGCCGCGCTCTCGCCGCTGGGCTGGATCCTCCTCCTTGCCGTCGGCCTCGCCGCCGGCCTCGGCCAACTCACGATGACCCGCGCCTTCCGCGATCTCCCCGCCGGCGAAGGCTCGCTCTGGCAAATGCTCGTGCCCGTCGGCGTCGCCCTCGGAGGCCGGTTGTTTTTCGCCGAAAAATTCTCCGCCGCCGAACTCGTTGATGCCGCGCTAATCCTCGCCAGCACGGTTGTCACCGCCATCCGGCGTTGAGGCCCCCGCCGCTCGGGGTGGCAAAGGACTTGCTCAGGAGACGCCGGCAACCCAAACCCTCCATCGTGTCGCTCATCAGATCCACCTACGACTCAGGCGCTTTCTTCGACGAAATGTTCGAGGCGGACGGCCGGACCGTCCGCCCCCACTATCGCCGGCTCGCCGAGCGTCTCAGCACGCTTCCCGAGACCGAGTTCAACCAGCGCCGCGCCGCCGTCGACCTCGCCTTCCTGCGCCGCGGCGTGACCTTCACCGTCTACGACGACGCCGAGGGCACCGAGCGCATTTTCCCTTTCGACCTGATCCCCCGCATCATCCCGGGCAAAGAGTGGGCCAAGCTCGAGGCGGGCCTCATCCAACGCATCACCGCCCTCAACCTCTTCCTCCACGATCTTTATCACGAACAAAAGATCCTGAAGGATAAAATCATTCCCGCCGCCCTCATTCTCGGGGCGAAACACTTCCGCCGCGAGTTCATGAACTTCAGTGTCCCGCGCGACATCTACGTTCACATCTGCGGCACCGATCTCATCCGCGATCACGACGGCAACTACCTCGTCCTCGAAGACAATCTCCGCTGCCCGTCCGGTGCGTCCTATATGCTGGAAAATCGCGTCGCGATGCGCCGCGCCTTCCCCAATCTCTTCGCCAGCTACGGTGTCCGCCCCGTCGAGACCTACGGCGAGGCTCTGCTCAAGTCCCTCCTCCACCTCGCGCCCGACCGCTCCGACAAGCCCAACGTCGTCCTCCTCACCCCCGGCGTCTACAACAGCGCCTACTTCGAGCACACCTTCCTCGCCCGCCAGATGGGCATCCCCATCGTCGAGGGCCGCGATCTCGTCGTGCAGGGCAGGAAGGTCTTCATGCGCACCACCGCCGGCCTCGTCCAGGTCGACGTGATCTACCGCCGCATCGACGACGATTTTCTCGATCCCACCGTCTTCCGCCCCGATTCCATGCTCGGCGTCCCCGGCCTCGTCGGCGCCTACCGTGCCGGCCACGTCGCCCTCGCCAACTCCATCGGCACCGGTGTCGCCGACGACAAGGTCATCTACGCCTACGTCCCCAAGATCATCAAATACTACCTCGATCAGGAGCCCCTCCTCGCCAACGTTAACACCTACCTCGCCTCCGAGCCCCTCGACCGGAAGTTCATCCTCGAGAACATCGCCAAGCTCGTCGTCAAATCCGCCAACGAAGCCGGCGGTTACGGCATGTTGATCGGGCCCGCCTCGACCAAGGCCGAGTGCGACTCCTTCCGCACCCAAGTCGCCGCCAACCCGCGCAACTTCATCGCCCAGGACCCCATCGCGCTCTCCCGCTCGCCCACGTTCTGCGACGGCGAACTCCAAGGCCGCCACATCGATCTCCGCCCCTACATCCTCTATGGCAAGAAGGTCACCGTCACCCCCGGCGGCCTCACCCGGGTCGCCCTCCGCAAGGGCTCCCTCGTCGTCAACTCGTCGCAAGGCGGCGGCTCCAAGGACACTTGGGTCCTCCAGGGCGACGAGTGAAGACTGAGGTCGGAAATCGTGAAACCTGAAATTCGGGCATCGCCGATCGGCCGTCTCTCCGGCTCGAAAATTTTCGATTTCCCGATTCCCGATACCCGCTTTCAAGATTCCCGCCTCCCCGTTTCCTCCTTCCCGTTTCCCGTTCCGCCCCTCGCCTGATCATGCCCGCGTCCAAACTTCCCTCCGCCCGACCGCAGACCAACGTGATGCTTTCCCGCGTCGCGCACTCGCTCTATTGGATGAGCCGCTACATCGAGCGCGCCGAGAACATCGCCCGTCTCCTCGAGGTCAATCTCCAGCTCCTCCTCGATTTTCAGGGCCTTAAAGACGACCATCTCAAGGACCACTGGGACTCTATCATCCTCAGCACCGGCGAAGAGAAGCTCTTCGACGAACACTACGAACAGGCCACCAGCCGCACCGCCACCGAGTTTCTCGCCTTCGACCTCCGCAACCCCGGCTCTATTTTGGGCTGCGTCTACGCCGCCCGTGAAAACGCCCGCATGATCCGCGACCAGATTTCCGGCGAGATGTGGGAAACCCTCAACGAGCTTTACCTCTACCTCAAATCGCAGAACACCGCCGATGTCTGGGCCGCCGGCCCCCACGAATTTTTCTCCCGGATCAAGCAGGGCTCCCATCTCTTTCAGGGTCTCACCGATGCCACCTACTCCCGCAGCGAGGGCTGGGAATTTATTCAATTCGGGAAATACCTCGAACGTGCCGATAAGACTACCCGGATCCTCGATGTTAAATACCACATCCTCCTGCCCAACGCCTCCGATGTCGGCGGCGCCGTCGACACCGCCCAATGGCAGGCCGTGCTGCGCTCCGCCAGCGCCCTCGAGGCTTACCGTCGCGCCCACGTCAGCGCGATTCTGCCCTGGAAGGCCGCCGAGTTCCTCATTTTCTCCGAATCCTTTCCCCGCTCGCTCAGCTACTGCGTCGCCCAGGTCGATGAGATCCTCCGCCGCATCCTCGGCGAAACCGGCACCCGCCCCAAGTCCGATTCTGCGCGCGCCGCCCACCGGCTCCTCGCCGATCTCCGGTCCCTGAGCATCGCCGACGTCATCGACCAAGGCCTCCACGAATTCCTCCAACAGGTCCAGACCACCCTCGACACCATCGGCGAAGACGTCGTGCAGACCACCATGTTTTACCCCGCCGAATCCAGCGCCGACGAGCAGCAGCAACAACAGCAACAGTAGGAGCAAATTTATTTGCGACCCGCGCCCGACCCGCGCCCCTCGTCCCTAATTTCTACCGCCGCCTGGCCATGCATCTCAGCATCACCCACCGCACGACTTTCACCTACGCCGGCAAGGCCCAGGACAGCTTCAACGAGGTCCGCCTCCGGCCCATCGACGACGCTTTCCAGAAGTGCTCCATGTTCGACCTCCGGCTCGACCCCGTCGCCAGCCCGCAGGAATACAGCGATTTCTACGGCAACACGATTCACTATTTCGACGTCGCCGACGCCCACGCCAAGCTCACCGTCGAGGCCCATTCCCTCGTCGAGACCACGCCCAACGACGACCGCCCGCCAGTTCCCTCCGTGTCCTCCGCCGACCTTGAGCGCTCGGCCGAGCGCGAGATGTTCGCCGAGTTTTACACCAGCTCCCACTACGTCCCGCTCGAGGTCGAGCTCTGGCGCGAGGCCCACGACGCCCTCGCCGCCGGCCGGGGCGACGTCTGGAACGAGGTCTGCCGCCTCGGTCGCCATATCTACCGCACCTTCGCTTACAAACCGAAGACGACCGGCGTCAGCACCCGCGCCAACGACGCCCTGAAGCTGCGTATGGGCGTCTGCCAGGATTTCGCCCACGTCCACCTCGGCCTTTGCCGCAGCCTCGGCATCCCCGCCCGCTACGTGAGCGGCTATTTTTTCAACAACACCCGCCGCCCCCGCGAGATCGAGGCCTCCCACGCCTGGATCGAGGCCTACGTGCCCGGCTATGGCTGGGCCGCCTTCGACGCCACCC
>ENA-ORBV01016053-ORBV01016053.1-microbial-mat-metagenome-genome-assembly--contig:-NODE-16053-length-10921-cov-6.075065_pt1 | contig 10921 bp, 7 predicted proteins | sample MGYA00237777_ERZ505514 | MGnify/ENA primary metagenome ERZ505514 (study PRJEB26160, sample SAMN06269048) | microbial mat metagenome | isolation source: Oligotrophic lake microbial mat | place...
TTTTCAAGCAGAAGACGGCATACGAGATTCGCCTTAGTCTCGTGGGCTCGGAGATGTGTATAAGAGACAGTCTATAATCGGCTACTACGTCGTACTAGTCTACTGTAGCTAGCTAGCTAGCTAGCTGTAGTACATTGTAGTAGACAGCTATTAAATCCGAAAGCTAATCCGAACTGGTTTCAAGTTGCTTCCTTTTCTAACGAGGCACTGTGCGTCTATCTTCTAACTTTGATAAACTGTGCGCCTATTTAACATTACCCCAAATTTGAAGAAAATCCCTGTCCCCCAAATTTGACGAGAAAATTGTTGCTTTATTGGCGGGGGTCGACCATGAGGCGAATCAATGAATGAGACAAGGATGATGACTTTTTTGCCCACTCGTGCTTTCGCTGGACTGGGACAACTCGCAACAACCCGGCAAACCAAGATCGAGGACAACGCGTATCTGCCAGTCTTTGTGACAACAAACCACATCCAACGTATCTGTCTATCGAGACGATTTGTTTGATCCAAAAAGCAACTACTGTACTGTGCTGAACCATGGGTAAGGCACAAGATCCTGACCCCTTTATAGGGTTGTCGGTCAATCTTAGCACGACGACAGATACACAACAAGAAAAAGAGCAACAACACAGCAACACCAATCCTCGCGGCGGTAGCGATTCTTCGGATCCTGCCTTGTCGCAGAGTCGCAACCAGCACCACCACAACAATAGTAGTCGTAGAAGCATTCGAAGTGGCAGTGGCAGACGCCATAGTAGTAGTGGCAGACGCGATAGCAGTGGACGCCATAGCAATAGTGGCCGTCACCATCATCATCACCGGGATGGTCATCATGACCACAACAACAACAACAATAGTAGTAGCCGACGAGGAGGAGGCGATCACAACCATAGTCGCAGTCGCAGTCAACAACGACGCCAACGCAAACAACATGGAAAAGGGAGTCATCGACACGACCATAGCAAACAACGGCATCAAAAACGTCGGATTCGGCAATTGGAAGGCATGTTGTGGGTCCTCAAGGAAAGTCGTGACAAATCGGAAGAAATCTTGCACAATTTGCGTCTCGAATTGGCCAGCATGAAAGCCCAACAAACAGCATCGCAGTCGTTGCAAATGTTGGAGGCGCGCAACCAGATATTGTTGTTGGAAAAAGAAAACAATACCATGAAACGGTTGTTGGAACAACGCGGCGATGATGACGACGAAGGCAGTACGGCAGGCGGTCGTGGTGACCAACAAAGGCGCGTGGACTTGGTCATTCTCAAAGATGGGACCAATGTGACTGTCGATGCGGCCGTCAAGTCGGAAATTCATCGAATGAAACGCAAAATCAACAAGGCCGTACGACAAGTGGATCGGCTGAAACGGCGGAATACCAAACTCAAAACTCAGTTTGTGAAATATGCACGAGAGAGGCAATCGTCACAACCACCAATGCATCCGAATCAACAGCCACAGCCATCCATGTATCCTCTGGATCAACAACAAGCCATGCAACAGCAGCAAGCGAACTTTGAACGCGAGCCGTCTGTCACTGGTCCACCGCGACCGCAACAACAAAAGCAACCTGCGGCGGCAGCGGCAGCAAGTCCAGCTGCGCACCAAGTCGTCATTCCACAGTTTGGACAAGCTCCACCACAGGGAGAGGAATTTCATTGGTCTGGCCACGATGCTACTACCCACAGACGACTTAGTGACAACGTGGTCAATCAGCCGATCGTGTATCAAGATCAGCTGTTGCAACGACAGAGTACCGAAGAATTTGATGAATTCTATCAAGAAGGAGAAGAAGAAGAACCAGGTCCTCCACCAGCACCCGTGGTGGTCGATCGACGAGTCCCGGGATGGACGATTCAGGAATCTCCAGCCGAAGCTTGGAAACGACGCAAAGAAGAAGAAAAACAACGAAAAGCGGCAGGAGGAAGACCTCCCATGGCCCCCGGTAGTCAGCGTGGGGGTGGTGGACCTGCTCCTCCAGGAATGCGCAGCGCGCACGGATTTTCCATTCCACTGCCCGAAAAGGATGCCGGTGTTCCAGAATTTATGAAGCGATTCCAACAAATTGGAATGAAAGGAAAGGAAGATGTCGTGGAATGTTCCGGAAAGGTGGATACATCATCAGGTGATGTGCGCATCACAAAGGTTGGAGTCATTTTGACGGGCAAGGCATTGCAAGCAAAAGAAGAAGCAGAACGAACCAGGAAGGAAGAAGAGGAGGAAGCACAACAAGAAGAGTGGTATCGAGAAGGTACGGCTTTTGCTCATGTTTTTGTGTGTTTTACTTTCGTTTTCAAGAGTGTGGTTTTGTTGGGTTGTTTAAGTCGATACTCGCCCAGTCAGAAGTTCACTAAGCTCATTTCATTCCATGCCACAATGTTTTGCTTCTTATCGTTGCACATCGCTTTGTCCGTCTCGATTTTTATCTGAACAGAATATGAAGCTCAGCAACGACGAGATGCAGAAGATGCAGCGGAGCTAGAAGCGCGAATGAAGGAAAAGGAAAGACTTCGTGAAGAACAAGAAGCATCTCGACGCCAACAAATTGAGGACCAAAACAGAGAAAAAGAAGAGCGTGAGCGAAAAGCAAGGGAAGAACAGGAAGCCAAGGAAAAGGCGGAACGTGAAGCCAAGGAAAAGGAAGAGCAAGAAAAAGCGGCCGCCGCGGCGGCAGCGGCGCCTCCTCCTGCACCGGCTCCACCTGCTGCACCACCTGCTGCCCCTGCCCCTGCACCACCCGCTGCAGCCCCTGCCGCGCCTGCCCCTGCAAAGAAGTCTTCTTTCTTGGACAGTGACAGTAGTGACGATGATTCTCCAATTGTGAAAAAAGCTGCACCGGCTGCTGCTGCGCCGGCTCCTCCTCCTGCGGCACCGGCCAAAAAGAAGAAGTCTTTCTTCGATGATAGTGACAGTGACAGCAGCAGCGGGCTATTCTAAGCTGAGAGATTTTGTTTAATACTTTGTATATAATTTAAAAAAACATGAACAAAACCTTTGGTAACACATTTTTTATGCCGTTCAAATAAGCAGCCGAAACAGTATGGTTGCCTATTCCTATTGAATCGAGGATAACCTACATTTTGGCAGTCCTGCCAGATATGTGGAGGTAGTGGAGCAGCCTGAACAACCCTAGGCAGAAAACGAAGTCTGAGTTACCACGAATGACTTTTCTATTTTTTAGCAAAAGATCTGCGTAAACTACGATATGGTACCAAACGTTTTCTTCCATCTTCAATGCTTCAGTTGACATTCGGTTCTACAGCAAACCAGTGTTAGCCCTGATTAGTATTGTCGCTAGTAGGCTAAAGTGGCACCCACATGGGAGCGTCTAAACCACTGCCATGCTCACAGCCCAGTATACCCAACCCTAGCTATCTAATAGCTAGCTAGTGGCTAGCTAGTGGCTGGCTAGCTAGATAAGTCGTAAACCTCGGTTCGAAGGCGGAAGAAATGATCAGGTTAGGGATCGTGTTAGAGTGACGTACTCATCGCTTGACCAAAATTATTAATTTTCTAGGAATCGGGGCCAACAGACAACGACAAGGCAACCACACGGCCCTGCCACAGTCATGATGACAAGGACTGAGGTGCCGACCCAGATAGAGAGCCATCACAATCAAGACGTACTATCTATCTCTTCGGTTACATCTCCTCTATTTTCGTATCACGTCCAGATTATGGTGCCTCTCAAGCAGCAACGAAAGCGGTCCTTGGTTGCAGCAACCATGGCACTGCTGATATCTTCCATGGCTTCTCCCTCCACCTGCTTTTCTTCGCCAAAAATCCCATCGGGAAGTCGGACTTCGTCTACAAGTGCTTCGTCAATTCTTTTACGAGCCACAACAACAGAAAAAACAAATCCATCATCGCAAACGTCCAGTGACCTCCCCGACGATGTCAAAATTGTGAGCTGCATGCCAGATCCCTTGCCTTCATCACTGCGCCATGATTATTATTTGCTTCGTCACGGTCAAAGCACGGCCAATGTGGCCAGTATCATTTCATCGGCGCGTCGAAATGCCTATTCCGAACGTCACGGTTTAACTCCCGTGGGATATGAGCAAGGAGCCGCTGCCGCCACGGCCCTTGTGGAAGCATTAGAACGAAATGGCAGTGTTAAAAAGGGAGATAAGGTCATGTTTGTGGCATCCCCCTTTGCCAGAGCCAAACAAACCGCCGAAGCATGTCTAGCAGAATTGCTCCAAAATCAAGAGTTGCAAAATCGTTTGGAAGCATTGGGATTGACCTTGGCACAAGACAATATTGAGGACATTATCCTCAAAGACAAATTAATGGAACGATATTTTGGTAAACTCGACAATGAAGCCATCTATACCTATGCCTATGTATGGCCCGTGGACAAATTTAATGTGACACACACGGCATTTAATGTGGAATCGGTGGCGGCCGTGTGTACACGTATACGGGAACTGATTGTGGACGATTTAGAACAATCCCTTAATGATGGTGGTGACCAGAAGTATCATGTTGTCTTGACATCCCACGCGGATGTGCTGCAGATTACTCAACTCTATGCCGCCGGGGCAGAAAATGTCGGGGCCTTTTCTTCGTATCGATTTGGTAACGGGGAAGTACGAGCCATGGCACGAACACCCGATTCGTTGCCCGAACCAGCACCCTTGGAGGCACCCAAACGTGGGACGCAAACATAATAAACAAATGTCTACTAGAGTCGTTGATTATAATTGTCCTTTTGGACTTGCATCATGAAGCTTGCTTTGTCAATAAAACTATTCTCGCATTTACAGTATTTGCCTTTTTTCTTTATCTTCCAGAACGGGGAAAACTCGAGACCTTTTCATCGCGGTCTACCGCCATTTTCCAACAAGATAACCGATTGAGTTTAGAACGCAGACGACCCCAACACCGGTCGGGGTCTCCTTGAACCTCCTTGACGCTGGCGAGTGGATGCTGAATTCTGTCGATTGATTGTCGCTCAAGAATCTTTGATCAAAGCCCCTCTGCAAAATGCAGTTTTATTCCTTACTTTCTTTCTTAGCATCTTCAATTTGTTCTCTGATTTTGAAAAACTCCTGATACTCTTCATTGCTTTTTACCCATGGTGTTGGAACGACTTGCTCGGCAAAGACTTGGCTCATTTTCTTGGCACCTTCGTTATCATTATCGTTTCGGACCGTCGCCAGTGGGTCATTGAATTCTTGTGCCAGTCGAAGAATCAGGGCACTTCGTGATCCCAAGGCCACTTGTTCTTTGGTTTCATAGGTGGTCTGTAAGAAATCCAGAGTGGCATTGGTAAATTTTTCGCAAGGTGTAATTTCTTTTTCCAAATTTAATAATCCCGACTCGTCGCCTTGTTGCTCCATGGCTTTTTGTATTTTTTCCACGTCCAACGAGGCTCCTCCACAGTCCAGTTCTTTGCACATCATGGCGGCCGAATCCATGACGGGTTTTAATTGGATGGTAAAGTGTTCTCCAAAGCCTTTTAATTCCGATTCAATTTCTTCCGCCACGACCAGTACTTGTGCTCTTGCCTCGACAGCCACATCTTGGTGAAAGGCTTCCGGTGATGCATCGCGACTGTGCAGGACAATATCTTTGAGGGTTACTTCCTTGGAAAAATTGGGGATCGAAAAGGGTTGGTCGCTCGGAGGATTCCTTGGCCATTTTGGTGGCTGCATGAAGAAGTTCCAGAGGAGTGGCGAATTTGGGAGTTTCCATTCCAGTCTGGGAGTGGGGAGTAGTGGTGGAAAACGAAGAAGCGCATGTAGAACTAGGCCACAATCGCTTTCGCGAAACGAGAAAAGCTCTGCTGGAGTGGCGAAGCATGACGCGCTGATGTGATACAATAAGTTGCATGCAGGTAAGAAGAATCCTTTAGTCTTCACAAATGTTGTCTTGGTGTTGTTGGTACAGTTGAGTATTATGCAACAAAGGCTAATCAAATGTGGGTATATGATTGACCGTGTTCCATGAAGGCAGAATGAAAGTATAAAAGGACCAAAACTATACTCTAGCTAGTAACAATAAAATCAAAAACATGCGAACCCGCAATCTTCCTTTCGCAGAAGATCCAGAGAACGCACACTTAGCCGACCACGAGCGGCCATTAGAGACACCTGGGCATTATTTTATTCGTCGACCTCGATAGAAGTCCAATGCCAAAAACGCCACCGGCGCGTGTGCGCGCAACACGTCGATTTTCTTGCTTCCACCCTTCCTCCCCACCCGATTTAATTCTCGTCACAACTTGAACACACAACAAAGCAAAACAAAATTTGCCTGTTTTCATCAACCCATTTTTGCTTTGTTTGACCATGTTTTTCGGAGGTGATCCTTTTGAACATTTTGCCCAAGGCCATGGAGGCGGCGGCGGTGGAAGAGCCAGGAGAGCACCAGCTGAAGATGTTGATACCACGAAGCTGTATGAGACCTTGGGAGTAAGTCTTGGAAGAGGCAACGATGGTCCCGCATTTTTCTCGTTTTTCGTGGGCAGACGTTGTTGCCGTTCTGTCCGTCGTCTGTTCTCGTAGAAAATGTACCACAGCTTACGTAGAAGCTTGAAACGTATTTTCTCATCCCACCCGCTTGTTTTCGCTTGGTTGTTCCTCTCCTTGATTTAATTCATCCAACGCACTAATTATTTACTGTACCGATACTACCGCTATCCAAACAACAATAACAGATTGAAAAGTCTGCAGACGAAAAGGAAATCAAAAAGGCTTACAGAAAGCTAGCAGTCAAGCATCACCCAGACAAGGGCGGAGACGAACACAAGTTCAAAGAAATTAATGCAGCTTATGAAATTCTAAGTGACCCCGAAAAGCGATCTAAATACGACAAGTATGGTTTAGAGGGTCTCGAAGAGGGCGGAGGTCCTGGCGGAGCTAGCGCTGATGATTTATTCAGCATGTTCTTCGGAGGAGGTGGCCGCGGAAGAAGACCTGCGGGACCTCGCCGTGGTGAGGATGTCAACCATCCCATCAAGGTTTCTTTGGAAGACTTGTACAACGGAAAGACAGTCAAACTAGCCATCAATCGACAAATTCTTGTTGGAGAACCAAAGCAGTGTTCTACTTGTGATGGACAAGGAGTAGTTGTGGAGCTTCGCCAGATTGCCTTGGGTATGGTGCAACAGATTCAGAGGCACTGCCACGACTGCGAGGGAGAAGGATACATTGCTAAGAAAAAGAAAGAACGAAAGGTGCTAGAAGTATTAGTAGAGAAAGGTATGAAGCACAACCAAAAGATCACCTTTAGAGGCATGGCGGATGAAAAACCCAACATGGAACCCGGAAATATCAACTTTATCATTCAAGAAAAGGAGCACGAGTCCTTTAAGAGAAAAGGAGCTGACCTGCTTGTCTCAAAGAATCTCTCTCTCAACGAAGCTTTGTGTGGATTCACGTGGAAAATCAAGCATTTGGATGGCCGCGAAGTCATCGTCAAATCAAGACCTGGTGAGGTGATCAAAGCAGAAGCCGAAGGTGGAAGACCTTTCGTGAAGGTCATTACCAACGAAGGAATGCCTTCCTTGGGCAACCCTTTTGTCAAAGGAAACTTGTATGTGGTCTTCCGTGTCGATTTCCCTGATGATGGAGACCTCGATGATACCGCGGTGCAAGCATTGAAGAAACTTCTTCCAGGCCCTTCGATGGATGTGGAGTACGACGAGGAAACTGCGGAGATTGTTCATCTCGACGTAGCTGATGTGAAGAACTTTGGGAAGGGGGGTGTCCAAAATCACGATTCTGCTTACGACTCGGATGACGAGGAAGGCGCCGGCGGCCCACAAGGCGTCCAATGTCAACAGTCGTAAATTTTGTGCACTAGATGTACAGTCACTGCATATTTTGCTGGCTCGTAAAATAGTGAATGATGTCAAATCGAGCAACTTGGCTTCTGAAATAATCGGCACACATGTACCGCTGCTGTCCGACGTTTACCTATTTCTTTCCCTTCAAGGATTACCACCTTCGTGGATTACAATAGTTATCTCCCTCAGGTTCGACAGCTAAAAATCTTTTTGATAATTAATAATTATCATGCGCTCTAAATTGTATATTATTTTCTAGAGGTGGAAGCAACATGTTGACCTTTCCACAATTCAGGGAGGCGCACGACGAGAGCGGTGATATCGTCTCGATAATCTCCCTCTTCATCGTGCCACCTCGCCGCTGCAGCTTCAATAAGCGCTTGAGTTGCTTTCGTGGCACCCCGTGATAAGTTTACCCCTACGATTTCCACTGCCTGCTCAGACGTGATGAATTCCCACACACCATCTGTGGCGATTATCATGAATTCATCTTCGTCTACCACAGTATGCGTAGTGACAACCGGTTCGGCAATGACCCCAACTGTTGCCACAGCATGGTCCCCAATGGACCGAGCCATTGCGAGCCCGATCTGGGAAAAACCCTCGTCTAACCAAACGCGTGCCGACAAACCTGGTTCCGGCGGAGGTGACACAAAGCCTCCCCTACTTTCTATGCGTCGTCGTTCTTCGGGAAGGTCAGGATTTTGATCGACAGTCAAATCAATCGCCTCGTACGCCACAGCACTACTGTCACCGTCTGGACTCTTGCGTCGCCTGGCCACGACAGCCCTCGAATCACCAGCATTGGCTACGGTGAGCACATTTTCCCGCAAGAGGGCAACACAGGCGGTCGTCCCCGCGTACAATGGCTCAATCAATGGCTCAAGCTGGAGTGCTTCGTCCACGGCGATAAAGGTTTCTTTGAAAGCCTTTTCTAAATCGGTATTAAAGTCAGGTCGCTTCTCTAGACGAGACTGGACTTCATGCAGCGCGAATTGCGACACCAGTTCTCCACCTTGTCCGTGGCCTGTTCAGGTTGAAAAAGAAGAAGACAGAAGAGATGAAGCGAGAGTGAGCAAACTGGCAATACTATCATTGACTGTACAGGATCATTCCATGAGTACATAATCATTCTACATACCATCATAGGCGGCAAACAGTGCCGTCCTGGGGCAATTCCCATATGGAAACGCCACACCCCCACGATCTTGATTGATTTTTGCGGCAGTGCTGGGTTTTGGCTCTCGCAAGACCTTGCCAACGCCACGATTGACGGCACGATTATGAGACGACTTTTCACCCGAAATATCTTCAGTCCAATCATCTTCGTCATCTTCTTCGTCTTCATCGGTATGATCATAATCACTTTCGTAGACAGGTTCGACGCCATGACAAGAATAAGTACCAACGATATCGCGTGGAAACGGCAATTTTCTCTCGTCTTCATCGTGTTTGCGGACAATGCGTTTCTTCCATTTGGGTTGAGGAGTCTTGCTACCGCCGGCAGCCGCAGCCGCATCTGCGGCCGCAGCGGCTTCCATTAAGGATTTGGTACTGGGCCTAGACTGGCGGTACAATACGTGTGGTTCCCCATTATTACTACTCATACCAGGAATGCTATGGTTGTTGCTGTTAGTGGCGAGGCTTTGGCCAGTAGTATAATCCAATGCTGGTGAAGGAGGGCAACGAAGAGCATCGGGATGAGCAGGAATGATTTCGTCGGCATGTAGGGTCCGAACTTTGAGTCCGTCAGAGGTATTGTAGGAGTCCCTGGACGCAATGGAAGCATCCGAGGCTCGCCTTGGTCGTTGCCCAACTACATGGACACTTTGTTGCTCTTCGGATGCTTTGGCAACTTTATGTGCTGGCGAAGAAGCTGCTGATGCTGCTTTGGACGAGTAATCAGCCTCGTCTTCTTTGGGTTGCTCCTTTTGGTTGTCTTCCTCTGCTTCTCCTTCTGCTTCACCTAAATCAGGTTTTTTCAATGTCAAAGACAATCTACGTTTCCGAAAGGTTTGTGCTTTATGATCCGACGCAGCCGACCCTGCGGCACTTTCATCATCATTGCTGCCATGATGATGGACGCCCACAACGGCTGGGAAGGGAGAATTATCATGACCTTTTTCGCCCTCGCCGTCATCATTTCCAAGGGCTACAGCATCCACAGCGGCGGCGGCGGCTGCTGCGGTTGTAGTAGCAACGGGCTCGTCTTGTTTGGCAGCAGTAGTAGGAGTGGAGCCATCCTGAGCAGCATCCTCAGATCCAGCAGCACGTGCAATGTGATGTCTGGATAAACTCAGACGGCGTTTCCGAAAGGTATGGGACTTCTGATCGTCATCACTAGCTGGTGTGCCCGACGTAGGGGAACTACTAGACATGGTTTCGTCGTTTCATGTACTAGTATCTGAAGTTTTGTCTCGTTGTGTTTCTTCTAATGAAGCATTCCACGATTCCCAAGGATATCGACGGAGAACTTTTCCTGCACGATGACAATCGACTAGAGAAAGGAAACGGATGATAGCCAGTGACTTTCTTGTCCCAAACTAATCTGGCTATCTACAATCTATCGACTGTGCTGTTGATTATGTGGCGGTCAGGCTCTCAATTTATGGCTATTGTCGCCTTATTGTTTTCTTGGATTAGTTGTTGTTGTTGCTGTTGTCTACACGGTAATAATAGTAACTTTGCGTCACGATTGCACTGGGAGGGGTGCACCTGCTTCTGAAGTACGATAATACAGTACATCGTATTAGTATGGTACTGCATGTACGAAGGGGTGTGCGCGGGAAGGCTTTTGCCTTCTCCAAACCGAACGGAGTTGCAAACAAGGATGACCTCAACCCTTCCGTAAATCTTTTTTTTGTGTGGTTGCGCGCGAAAGATGTTTAAAACCGAGCGCTTATTTGCTCCATATTTTATTTATTAAGACGATCATTTGCTCCAAAATCATTAGTGCCACTTGGAACGACATCTGACGTGGACAAAGAAAATTCTAAGCGCCTGTACGTCAGTCCAGTTGAAGGAAACTGCACGTTTGTTGAATCTTGATGATGATGGCACCTCGGTTGAGATTGATGATTGATTCATCTCTTCTTTGCTCTTTCTTCTTTGGATGATTAATAT
>ENA-ORBV01016055-ORBV01016055.1-microbial-mat-metagenome-genome-assembly--contig:-NODE-16055-length-10917-cov-14.343081_pt1 | contig 10917 bp, 15 predicted proteins | sample MGYA00237777_ERZ505514 | MGnify/ENA primary metagenome ERZ505514 (study PRJEB26160, sample SAMN06269048) | microbial mat metagenome | isolation source: Oligotrophic lake microbial mat | place...
GGTACTCCAATTGTAGTTTTCCATTGGCAGCAGCCTGCTTGATGTTCAGGTTCCCCTCCATGCCCTGATGAATGCCCAATGCCATGTGTAGGTACTCCAATTGTAGTTTTGGTACTCAAAATGTAGTTTGGGTACTCCAATTGTAGTTTTCCATTGGCAGCAGCCTGCTTGATGTTCAGGTTCCCCTCCATGCCCTGATGAATGCCCAATGCCATGTGTAGGTACTCCAATTGTAGTTTTGGTACTCAAAATGTAGTTTGGGTACTCCAATTGTAGTTTTCCATTGGCAGCAGCCTGCTTGATGTTCAGGTTCACCTCCATGCCCTGATGAATGCCCAATGAATGGAGTGATGTCATCTTTGCTGTTTCATAGGAATGCAAGAAAGAGTTGGAGCACCTGAGTTTCAAGGTTGACCACATGATAATTTTGTGTGGCCAACAAAATGATACATGCCAAACATTTTACAGTCTTATGGCATGTGTATGATCTGGAGATCTCAAAAATAACAAAGAAGTGGTGGACCAAGAGTGGGCAGTCAAAAAGTATGAGGATAGTGACATTACAAAACTAAAGCCCTCAAGAGGTAAGGTCCATGATTATGTAGGAATACCTTTGGATTATTCTGAGAAAGGAGTGGTAAAATTGTACATGAAAGACCACATCAGAAAAATGTTAGTAGAATTCAAGTATGCAAGTGAAGTGAAGGGTTTTGTACCATTCTACTGATAGCAACTTGGGAAACAACAATTCCTGCTGTATCAACCAACAGGTTTGCTTTTGGAAGATGCAGGAGCTAACTACTATGCACCAGACAACACTCTACTGGAGAGATGACCATCCCCGCCTGAATAGACTAGGATTTGAAAACAAAGCTAGAACTCTTATAATAATTACAAAAATGCAGCAACCTTATTACTACTTCTGAAAGGAAATCAAAGTTGTTTTGTCTTTGCTGTTGTATGACGGTGTGCCCCAGCTGAAACCTTATTACTACTACTGCTGAAAGGAAATCAAAGTTGTTTTGTCTTTGCTGTTGTATGACCGTGTGCCCCAGCTGAAACCGGCAGGAAACGACGTGCAACCGCGAACAATCCGATTACAATTGCAAAAGCTGACAATGTGGGTCCTAGTACACACTCTAATGTGAACAAGGTACCAAACACACCAACAAAGAGGAGGAAGAGGATGCGTTGCACGAGAGCGCTCTGTTGACATGCAAAATTTGTGATAGCTGACCCAATCTGAACAAAGTAGGCAAGGCCGTCATCGTTGAAAGTATCGCATACGCCCGAAGAAATCCCAATGCAAGCCATTCGGACTGGAGACAACAACATATGGGCGAATGTGTGCTGAGAAATCCCAGTAGATTCACCGTCTGCGAACATCACATACTGGCCGTTTCCAGCGGATTTGGGGTATTGCTGGAGGGCAACGTAACAGGAGGAAACAATGCCATTGACAATAATGGTGCCATCGGGGGACATTGGCGCATATAGTCCATCGGCTCGGTAGATTGTTTCAATCTTGGTCACCCGAGCCCCTGATTCGTAAATCGCAGATACGAGTGTATCGCCAACTTGGACCGAGTCAGCCCGCACTGGGTAGTCTTTGCCCATAACGTAGATCAAATGCTCCCCAGTAATCTCCAACGCAGAGCCGAAATTTTGCAGTGTATGAATACGCAAGAATTCCCTTTCCGTGTAGGTTGCGTTGTGGTTGTTGCTATTTTTATGTGCCAAGGCGTAGATTTGTTGGTACGTTCCACTCGCGGTCAGTACTGGATCTCGGACGTCCACTTCAGAGATTTGTACCACTCCCTTGTTTTGCACACTCACAGTACTCGACTTGGAAAAGCACCCAGGAAAACCATCATCATCAGGAGCAGGGGCTTCTGTATGTAGTTCGGGGGGTGGAGCGCGGTATGCATCCCATTGCGCCTGCATGCGCGAAATTTGCTATGGAACATTCAGATAAAACAAGCAGTAATCAAAGTGAGTGAACGCCGCAAAGTGAAGCCAAAGCCAGTGCAGGCCCAAAAAGGAAAGAAGTACAGCTGCTGCCTGCTATCGAATTACTTACGCCAGGAGTGAAATGATCCTGTATTTGAAGAAAGCGATACAACAACGGAATGTTAGCTACACTACCAAGGGCACCTAGGCACCGTCTGTTCACCCCGTGAAGAAAGACAAAATAAAGACCATGCTTGCACGTACCATACAAGCATCATCAACAAAGCTGCAACGTGATGGGGGATGGGAAGTAGAGAAAATGTGTCGTTGTGAGGAGAACGCTCTTGCAAGACTCGTAAGCCGACTCGCGACCTCTGACAATTGTACGTACTTCATGTAGTTGGTGACGTCGTCTTTGAAGTCCCCGAATTCGGCGCAAGTATCGAATTCTCCAGATGGGCATCCAAGCTTGGGAAATGCTTCCCGCCCAGTATCGTCTACAAGATCATCTGGAGGGCTGTAACCGAACGAAAAGGCACATCAAACAGCTATATGAGTAAACAATAACATAAAAAGATACGACTGCGCAGGTACAGCTTTACTTACTTGCAACCATTTTCAAATGTATGGAAAAGACCGAGCCTGTATAATATTATCATAGTTGAAACGAGGTGAGTCACAAAAACGATTTCCAAGGCCCGGCTGTCAAGTGCGATATAGTTTATGGCTGTGAAGGACCTACCAATGTCCGACCTGATGAACTAAGTTGATCCCTTCATTGAAGGGAGCAAAGGCTCCACCGATAACGGTATTGAAATTAATGACGATGCCATCAATGGTAAGATCGGCACCTCCACAAAAGAATGGAAGATAGGTCCATGCCAATTGCGAAAGCTGTCCCGTCGAGTAGATATTGAGCGTTTCGCATCCTCCTTGACGCAACTCTGCCTTCATGGCCAAATCTCCTTGCTCCTCCGGTCCGGCGCTCCATGCCAAGTCGGATCTTGTGGTAGTATTGCCCATGAGTTTGAAGCGAAATCCACTACCATCAAAGGCCTTGTTGAGGACGTATATACTATCTGTAATTTGCTGTTGCGTGACACCGCCAGTTCCAGTGCTGGTAACAATGCTGTGCCAAAAGACCGGTACGGATATATGTGTCTCATCACTAGAGTCATAGGAATCCCCTTTGTGATCCTCGGAATAATCACTGCTGCGAACGGCATATCCATTGGGATACATGTCGGCCAACCATGATTCAAAGTGACTTTCCGCAGCTGCTAGTTCTTCTGGGGGCAATTTCGTTCCACAGCGATCCATAGTAGAAGCGTCTTCACCGACATTGACCAAGGAGGCCTCGCCAGGGATGTACTCTGCTTCCGCTGGAGCTTCTTCTACTGGAGTTTCGTCGACTACTGGAGTTTCGTCGACTACTGGAGCTTCGTCGACTACGGCGGTTTGAGGTTGATCCACTGGAGCTGCGTCGACTACAGCTTCCCCCTCTGGTGCTGCTTCAGGTTCTTCTTCAGGTTCTTCTGCTTCAATTTCCGCTTGTTCGCCTGGTTTGGACGCTTCGACTTCCGCTTCGACTTCCGCTTCGAGTTCTTCTTCCGTGACGGGTGCCACGGCTAGCGATGGAAGTTCTTCTCCCATTTCCTCTTCCCTTTCCAGAAGCGTCAGACTCTCCGGTTCTTCACGAGCGATCAACGTACTGCTAGTACTGCTGTTACTTGTCGTTGTCGTAGCATTGGTGTCTCCCATCACAAGCGTGGGTAAGGATTGACTCTCATCCGCTGCTCGATCTTGTCCTACTTCGTCTTCTTCGTCGCTTTCATCAAAGATCCATGGATCTTCTTCTTCGCCTTGATTTCCACTACTTAATCGTTCATCTTGGTCTATACCTTCTCGTCCAATGGTGAGAATGGGAGGAACTCCCGAGGCCAAGTTTCGAAGGTTGTTGTTGGGACGCGCCTTATCGTTATTGCCACGAACGGGAGGAAATTGGGCCTCTTGAAGACGTCGAAGTTGTTGCATTTCGTTTTTGCTGGGATGGTGATGATGATGGTGATGGTGATGACGAGGATGATCATCATGATTATGGTGATGATGGTGATCGTGATCATGGTGGACATGACCATGGACCGCCAGCAAGAGGGTAGCTTGCAGGGCCAACAAACGAACAGTCGTACTGCGAAAGACAACCATCGTCTCTTGTTTTCTTGTTTCGTCTTCTTCTTCTCTGTATTATTATTACGGATCGGCCAAGTTTGGATATGTAAAAAAGGCCACGACGCAACACCCACAAAATAAAGTAGGTCGAGTAACTAACTAACTACTACGCCTAGCTACTAGAGTAGGATACACAGTACACAGTAGATGCGAGAGAAACTAGCTAGAGCGTAAGGAGGAATGAAGATCGCACATTTTGTAAGAAAATGTGAGCCCTCCACATCGCCAAAAGAGTGGAAAACCAAACGGCCTAAGTACCATAATTCAAACAAAGAGCCTGCATCGTTTTCGCCCTAATAAAAATTCAAACATCGAGTTTGCATCGCTCCACAAGACTGAAACAGCTAATAAGCTTTCAATAATATCCGGTACGAGCGCAAGTCGACCCTGGAAATGTGACGAACGACATCACTATTATGTTAATTTGCTCCGGAGGAGGGATACTAAAAATAATGAGCTGCCTCGACCATGGTGATATCCACCATGGAAACAAACATCGCGTTGTCTAGCCATAGCAACTTTTAACGACCTTTAATGACCACGACCTTTAGCAACGCAACTCTGCTAGTAGCAACTTCACGTACATTATCACGCCAAAGGAACAGGCTCTTGTACGACTAGTAGCGGGATTGCGGAAACTGGTATCCTATAGAGATCATCATTTTTCATGTTCCACTCAGTTTGTGTCAGCGGGATGGTGGTGATGAAGCAACAAGCCAATATACTTTCTTGACTGTGAGATAGATTTGTCAGGTTGTTTTCAAAGTTTGGACATGCAAGGCTTGACGGCAATTCAAGTCATCAAACTACAGTACTACACGAAAGTTCTGAAGCCAACTGCCATCTGGAGGTCGTATACCTAATTAAATAGGGTGTAACACGCGGAAGGATACACAGAAAAAGGCGAACTTTTTCCAAGGGAATGCACGGGAATGATCGAGAGGGTTTTGTGAGCCATCAACACGAAAGGTTTTGCTGGAAGAGGCATTCGAGACGCTCCTAGCTTAACTGCGGCGTCTCTCTCGTTACGGAATGGTGCACCATAACCAAGACAGCAAAGCTCCCTCTCCTCCACACAAAAAAGACAACAACAACAACATTGACAACAACAACACATTGTACTAAACGATTCAAACATCGAGGCTGCTTCATCCTGCAGCACGAGCCAGCTAGAAGTCTGGTGAGATCGCATGTCGACCCTTGAGACTTGACCAAATGCACCACTACGTCGTATGTGTGCTCTATAACTCCTGCTCTATTAGGAGGTACCAGCATAGCTCCGCTCAATCAAGGGGTTCAATGCATCTTGATGATGATGATCTCTTTGCAGAAATCATGACAATGGCGCGACGCACTGCTGGTTATCTAGCTAGCTAGCTAGCTAGCTACCACGCTCTAGAAACTTATACCAACTTTTACGCCTCAGGCAAACAGGAAAGCATTGCTGTGGAAGGATCCAATCATATACCAGCACAGCACAGCACAGCACAGCACATATCGGGATGACGGAACCCGATATCCTACCGAGATTATCTAGCTGGTGTTTTAGGAGTCACCAACGGACGATTTTGAGACGCTCCGCACTCTCCCAGCTGAACGGCTGTTGGTCAAAGTCAAAAGTCAAGTCACGAGCTAGGGCATGTTTCCCTGTGGAAGGTCCAATCACTTCGCGTCCCCCGTCTCGACCCAACACAAGTGGAACAACGGGCGTCTCTCTCTCACACGCAAATCGTTTCGGAATGGTACACCAACGAGGTAACATGGAAAGAAACACAACCTTCACATACCCCGCAAGTGGAGATGTTTTGGATTGTTCCACAGAGTCTCATGCGCATTTTGCTTCCTTCGGAATAGCTAGCGCGGCTGTGCTACAAATCTATTGACTCCGAAAATGTGCCAGCCGTAAAAGATGTGTTTGCTTTATCGACTTTCATCCACTTGGACCACCACCTTTTGAGAGAGGAGAGTCGATACGAGCTGTGCCGGCCCCTCGCCGGACTCAAAATGAAAAGCAGCAGTTCATGGGGGAGGTCCGCCTTCAGGGAATACTCCAGAAGTACTAAATTCGAACATGTGCTTCTCCCGCCGTCCCAGCCAAAGCCCAGATTCAAAAAGCTATCAGCCACCCGCAGAGGAACAGCTCCTGCTCCAAATATTTTTCCTCTTGCAGCACCTCCAGCCAGTTCCGCGATCGTGTCGAACTCGGAAGTGACATACCTTGCAGTCGACCATTCATTCTTTTCGCCGGAATCCACGACAACGAGCACACTCGATGCATCCGAGCATCTTCTTGATACCCAAGACACAAAAGATCGCCTACGCAGAACCACAATCCCATTCAACAAAATCGTGAATGAAGGCGAGACATGTTCGGTCTACCAGAACTGAATTACTGCCTCAATTCACAAAGAAGGTTCACACGTTTGAGTAGATATAGACATCACCATCCTGCAGAGTAGCCATCGTTGGCTGCTGCACTTGAGCTGCAATCGTCCCGACGCCGAATCTCGTCATTGCTTGTGTGCTGCCAATGGAAATCCTCCGCAAAAGGAGTAGGCATTTTTCGTTCCAATGACTCACCGCTCACACTGCACTATTGGGCTTGGTGGCAACGACCGCATTGGGCAGCATTTCCGAATCGAAGACGCAGTGCGAATTGAGCAAAAGCACTGTCACGGAGAGTCCGGGGCAGCTTGTGCCCTTCTTCTCATCAAAGACAACCTTGAGACGGCCATACCTACCTACCAAAATCCCTCACTGGCGAGTAAATGACTGAAACGAAGGACATTTTCAGGTGGGCGTACCGGTTTTGTTGTCGTCGTGAAAAGGCAGAACAAGGTCGCCCCCCCTCCATTTTGTCATCGATATTTTTTATTCAATTTGAACAAATCCGGTTTTAGTATCATTCGAGCACTCGGGAAGCACCTGGACCGAACCAGGACAAGCTTTGATCACCCAGTTCCGTCCCAGTTGTGTGGGGCCACGGGATCAGTAACAATCGACACATATTACCAATGACAAGGCCTTCGAAAATGAGTGAATGTAAAATACATCTCTGCATATTTTGTCGTTCAAGTTGGCTTCACAATGGACTTTTCATATTTTACAGATGAAACTACAGCATTGTACACCTTCATGCACTACAATACAGATGACTACAACAAACAATCTTCAACCGAAAGAGCACCCCGGAACAAAACTCGTTCGTGGTTCTTTTGGTGAAAATTGAGAGCGGCTGTTTTTCACCAAAATGCCATGCGATGGACGTCTTCTTTGCGCACAAGCCCGTCATTATTCCGGCCCCTCCCAATGGGACGGGTAGGTTACACAACATACTAGCTAGCATGCAAAATGTCTTGGTGCGTAAAAAGTCCACAGGCATGGAGGGACAAGTGGTCTGCGGGGGGGGCCGGGTCTGGAGCACATCTTTTATCGCTACAGAAGCAAAGCAAAAAGTACTACCTTGTAGCACTGGTTCGTGGCTCTGGTGCTTGCGGGAGACTGGAATCTCCCAAAAGGACCTCACCCGCAAAGCATTCTTGCAGCAAACCTGGGCCTGGAGAGCAAACTATAGCAGCATGATTCTGGGGCAATACGAAGCAACGAGCGCTTTCTTGTGACTGGGAACGTGCCCTGTTGACGCCGGACTGGACCTTTCGAAGCAGCATACAATGTGATGTGTTCCTACGACTTTACCAATAAGGCTACATCAACCGTCGTAAATGCATGATCCACTGGGACCCAGTGGCAAAGACCGCACTCTCAGACGATGAAGTGGTACATAAGCAAGTCCAAGGCCAGCTATGCTATGTTCGTTACGCAGTGAGTGGGAGGACACAAGGAACACGCAATCATCGCGACCACAATACTCTTGGGCGATTCATTGCGGCCCTCTGTGTGCATCTCGAAGTTCCACGCTACCAACGCGTACACAGCCGGCCGGTTCAGGTACACATGGTTTATCGCACCACACCCATCCTCAAAGATACATACGGCACGTAGATTAACAATTGGGCACAGACAAGACTGCTGGAAAGTGACCCCCGCACACGACAGGAACGACTGTGCGTTGGGGCAGAAGCACGGCACAGAGCGGCAACCATTGAAATTTTCAATAAACACGGCGCACGCAACAAGGATGCCCAGCACTGCATACATTGGTGAAGATCGCTTCGTGGTACGCAAAACGATTGTGAAGCAACTCAAAACCAAAGGGTTACTTCGGAAAGGACACCACGTACCGCGAACGTGGGCTTTTCATAACGCACCCATGCAGTGGGAGAACCACGCCAATCCAAAACACTGGTTTGTCAAAATGAAAGCCCTTGCAACACCAGTCTTACAGCATGTTTGGGAGGGCTCCATCCGGCTTCATCCCGCCAAATTCCGAACATTTGCAAACATGGCTCACGGAGGTGCACACGATTGGTTTGGTGTAGTTCTAGACAACTCTGGTGGGGACACCGCATTCCCGTATACTGCTACAGTGCTTACCAGGAGGAGATATGGTAGTGGCCCACAACAAAACCGAAGCATTGCAAAAAGCCCAAGCAAAACAGGCAACGCGGCCCTTATCGAAGTTGGCTTGCAACTAGGCAATGACTTACTCGATATGTGGTCCTCTTTCTAGCTACAGTATGGCCCATGTGTTTTTTTTGAGGGGTTCCAGCAACTAGATGATGCACAGTTTCGGTACTCCCATACGCCGAATGATATAGTGACCGCACCAGAGATTTCTTCTTTTGGGTAGCTAGGATGATCATGGCCGGCGATTTCTTACATCAGCAGCAGCCTAATTTAAGAACGTGTACTTCAACGGCATCGTGCACGACCACGAAGGGAAAAAGATGTCGAACTCCCCAGAACCAAGGAAGCTTATTGCGCAATACAATATGGCGCTGACAGTGTTCGGGTAGGTACAGTATGCTACTCAGTGCAATCGAGGTGGGTAGATTTTCAAGCAATTGCTCTAGTAATATACTTTCTTCTGACACGGTCGTTGGAGCTGGTGCTGGAACGGTAGTAATTGACGCGTTGCCAAACATTTCGTTGCTGGGAACACTGCTACTATTACCAAGAGATGTAACAAGGAAGAGGGTCAGTCCTGCAGCAAGCATCCCCATCCTAATCCTGTAGCGCTTTTATCCTCCGCTTGTTGACGCCTCCTTTTCTCCTCTTTTGGCGATTCGTTCTTGTTCTTTTAGTTCTTGATGATCTTGCGCCTTCGTCACGCTTTCTGAATCCACCATTTCTTCGTCGGATATCATTTTTGCCGTGACCAAACCGTCGTTATTACCAAGATCACCAGTAAGGCCTTCCCTCCTCCAACATGAGCAACATGGTATCATTGGCAGCAGCGCTATTTCCATTCGCAAGCGCCGTTCCCACTCTGGCTTTGGACAAGCCATCCGTTCCTTGGACTTCGGTACCGGGTGCTCCTAAACACACCCCCGGAGGACGATGTTGGGATGGTTGTGGCCGGGGTGGGGATCCCACGGGTGGATGGCTCTGGATGGTGTCAATGCCGAGAGCAGGCAAGGTTCAATTTCCGCCCGAGCGGCTTCCATGAATGGATCCGTTGGAGAACTCGTCTGGAATACAAATGCTTCTTCTACGACTTCGTGTTCTCGCTAGTAGAACCAATTGCTGCAAAGTTGGATTGCGATGCAGTGGCTGATTTTGCTCATTGCCATGGATGCTGTCTTGAACAGGAGACTGCTTCCTCTTACGCTGCTTCTTTCCACGCTTCTTGCTGGAGAAGGCTTCCCATTCGAGGTGGTCGTCCTCATGTTGATCTTCGTCATCTCATCTTCCTCTTCTTCTTCCTCGTCGCCATTCTCGCCAGTCGCCAAATCTTGTTGTTGGAGCTGGTGCTCCTCTTCTAGTTGTTCCTGTTATGCCAGACCACGAGCTCGCAATTCCAGGAGCTTGACAAGGTCACGTTCAAAAATCAGCATCCTTTTCTGCGTCTTCTATGTCAGCATCTTTGTCTTGTTCCATCATTAGTAGCACGGGATGTTTCGCCGCCCTTCTTGCTTCTCGAGCAGCACTAACGTCACGGCTACGAACGCTCGAAGCTGCAGCAGTGCCACTCGGAATCGATTCCTCCTCCGCTTCCTCGTCCTTCTTTGGTGTCTCGTTAGTGTGTTCTTGCTGCCCTTGCTGCTCGAGTCCATGAGCGCGCAATTCCAAAAGTTTCACGAGATCCAAATCATCATTGTCGTTGACATCACCACCACTTTCTCATCCTGACGGTCATGTTGGTTGTTTCCAGCATCGCGGTTGCTTTTTGGATTTCCTTTCTTTCTACGAATCATGGTGTTTCTTGACAACAAGGCGTACCTGCTACTGTTGTGCATAAAAAATGAAACAAGACCCCTGCGTTGATTTTTGACGCATGGGCTTGCGTTCTCGATGTCATTTGTTGTCGGACGGTGGGTGGTCGCATTGATGAATGACGTTGTTTGTTGTTTGTAGCGCAACAACTACTAGGCACACTTACAGTCTACCTTCTTCTTGAAGCGTTTGCCGGCATGCCTATAACGCTAGCTAGCTAGCTGGCTAGTAGCTCATTGTTGGCTAGCTAGCTAATGTTACAAAGTTAAAAAAGTGAAGGGACGAAACGATGAGCAAAAGAAAAGCGAAGAAACAAAGTGAGGAGGGATGATGCTGTCTCTTATACACATCTCCGAGCCCACGAGACTAAGGCGAATCTCGTATGCCGTCTTCTGCTTGAAA
>ENA-ORBV01016056-ORBV01016056.1-microbial-mat-metagenome-genome-assembly--contig:-NODE-16056-length-10917-cov-5.026661_pt1 | contig 10917 bp, 6 predicted proteins | sample MGYA00237777_ERZ505514 | MGnify/ENA primary metagenome ERZ505514 (study PRJEB26160, sample SAMN06269048) | microbial mat metagenome | isolation source: Oligotrophic lake microbial mat | place...
AGCAGAAGACGGCATACGAGATTCGCCTTAGTCTCGTGGGCTCGGAGATGTGTATAAGAGACAGGTACTACATAGTATTGTCTCACCCTGTAACAAAATGCCGCCTTCGTCTCAGCAAGTGATGGTCAGTGTCGCTGGCTTGCTTGGAGTCGCGTACTTTTACTGGAAGAATAATTCTGAGAAGAATGACAATAAATTGCGCAAAGTAGGGGATGCCAATGTTTTGTACAGCGATGAAGAGTGGGAATCCTTGCTCTCGCACTACAACCAAATGGAATCGGCGTCACATTGGTCGCCTCCTTCAAGTCACAAAACGGAGAGCAAGCACAGTCACCAGAATGTCCAACACGCAAGCAGCGACTGCATTTATCTCGATTACAACGGAACCACGCCCATTTATCCACCCGTATTGGCAGCCATGCTTCCATACTTCACCACCCACTATGGAAATCCCAGCAGTGGACATGCCTATGGGAAAGAACCACGCCGTGCGGTTGATGAAGCTAGACGAACGCTCTTGACAACCTGTCTTGGAGTTCCCGATGACAAGCTGGATTTGTCGGCTATTTGGTTCACAGCCTGTGGCACGGAAGCTGACAATTTGGCCATTCATTTGGCCTTGCAATCAACGCAAAGTCAGTTTGCCGACAAGAAGAAATTACCACACATTGTGACAAGCAACGTGGAACATCCAGCGATTGAAGTTTGCTTAAAAGCTCTGGAAGCGGAAGGCCGCATAACAGTGACGTATGTTCCAGTTGAAACGGATGGGTTTGTCACGGCAGAAAACGTAATTGCTGCTCTCACCAACGATACCATCCTGGTCACGCTCATGTTGGCCAACAACGGTAGGTCCAGTCAAGTGGAAACTAGTTTACGTGGAGCCATCCTGTCACTCATGAGAGCGGCGCTTTGAATCCCATACATCCAATTTCGAAGGAATGTCGTGATCGCGGAATACTAATTCACACCGATGCTGCCCAAGCTTTTGGTAAAGTGTCCTGTCGCTTGGAAGATATGGGCGATCCAGATATGGTTAGTTTAGTCGGACACAAGGTGGGCGCTCCTAAAGGAATTGCAGCACTGTATGTGAGACCCAAATGCTACCAGGAAAATGGAAGAGGCTTGCCACACAATCATGGAATCCTATTGCTCGGCGGCGGCCAAGAGCATGGACGACGAGGCGGAACCGAGAATACTCCTTACATTGTCGGTATGGCGGTGGCTGGAGCGTTGGCGGTCCAAACCTTGACCGAAAACGCTGAGAAAATGGAGTCCCTTCGTGGCCGTCTGCTAGACAAATTACGAAGCGAATTGAAAGATGCAAACATACAGGTGCGGCCTAATGGGCCCAAAGATCTAAGCCAGCGACTGCCAAACACTCTTAGTGTAGGTTTGGAAAACATTCACAGTGGCGACTTGTTAGCAGAAATATCAGACAAAGTCGCTGCTAGCGCAGGAGCAACTTGCCATTCCGCCGCAGGCGTCTCGGCGGTCCTCAAGGCAATGAAAGTTCCAGATAATTTTGCGAGGGGAACATTGCGTTTGAGTGTGGGGCCAAAGACAACTCCCGCTGAGGTTGACCGAGCTGCGCGTCTGATTGCACGAGCAGCCATCGACCAAGCACAGATGGACACAATATAATATCTACCACGAAAACATGCATTGATGATGATATTTGACTGAACTATTATTAGACTGGAACTATTGTACTACAGCATGCCTTTGATTTTCCTGTCCCCGCAGGATTTCTCTTTTACTTTTCTTTGCGACTAGCTGTAGAGAATTTCACATTACCATTAAAGCGTTTTCTTCCTCGGTTGAATCTACCATTTCCTCGTCTGCCAACATTTCCTCGTCTTCGTTGGCAGCAGCAAGGCTCTCCTGGAATGCGGATGTAACATTGTACAAGAGACGGCGAAACGAGTCTTCTCCAGATCCTGTGATTCCTACAAGATCAAGAAGCTCCCTTTCCATTGTTGGCGTAAATGTCACCGGACTCAAGCAAGGATCATCTCCGCATTCGTTAAGCAAACCGCCAAAAACAGTACTCTGAATAACCGTCTGTGCTAGAGCTTCGCAAGAAAGATCGTCCTCGGTACGAATCCAATCGGCCCAAAGACTCCCCCAATCCACCATTATGCTCTTAGCCCAAACCCTGGCGGCGGCGCTTTGTCGAGCAATTTTGTCGTCCATAGTGAGAGAAATTAGAAGGCCCAAATAACAGAATCGAGTTGCGTTTTCTGTTGGGCTCTTGTCGCCTGATGCAGTGGCGTTGTCGGCTTTCTCAAGTGCCAGTGATAATAGGCGGGCTGCTGACCATAGGTGCTGATCAGACGGAGACTTGTTCGGACCTGAGGATTCCTCAAGCAATTCCTTCTGTACTCCCAGCAATTCTAGTGTGCTGTCAATTTTTTTGTCGCGTTCCTCCGCTTGAGCCTGCTGGGAAGTCGATTCTAGCAGCACAACTTGGTTGGCAAGTTTCGCCATGCACAAAGCGAATTTCGTTTGCTTTAGTGTCATCGACGACGTGTGTTCCATCAAAGAAGATGCGGCCCCATCATAGTCTCCCCTGTGAATCGACTGAATCCAGCGATAGGGGTGCAAACGCTTATCTGACTGCAACAAATGATTCAAGTCTCGTTCTGGGCAAAACCTTCCATTCAGAATCGTGTGTCCAAACTTGCCATGGTCTGTTTGCCAATGCAATACGAACTGTCCAAAAGTGAACCCAGTCTCATAATCTGTGCTCTGACACTCGGTTGACGATTGAAGAAGCGGTTCTAATCGAAACTGTTCAGAATCTTCTTGGTACTCGTGATCGTGAGAAATTTGGCAGATACCCTCATAGTACTCATGTCGAATAGAAAGATGAAAAGCCAACGCGTCGTCGCTGCGAGCCCTTGGATGCAATGTCTGCGACGGCAGCGGATGCAACCCTCGAATCAGAGGGATGGTCATTCCTTTGATTGATGCGTATTTGCCGATCGCTCTATCCGTTTGGAGACTTTTAGACGAATCAGCAAAAGATACCAAAGCTACTCTGACAATCATCTCCACTGTTTTGGGGGGCAGAATGTAAACACTTTTTTGCTTCGGATGATTCTGCCAATGCTCTATAAGAAGTCCAAAAACTTCCTGCAAAACTGGGTGACTGGTCCAAACTGGTACTCGCGGCGTTGGAGCGTCGTCGTCGTTGCCGAACATGGAACCAACCATTGGGGGGTTATCTGCGGGTGTTATGTCATAAGGTGTGGAAATGCGATCCTCTCTGAACGTTGTGGCAGTTGCCAAGGCAGTGGAAAACCATCCACACCACAGCTGATACTGATCCATATTTCCATCACGTAAAACCTGAATCAAAGTGTCTTTCAGCCATGGAGCAACACCCTTCGATAAACTTAATTTCGATAGTTCTTCTTGCTCCCACTGCGACGTCGAAGCCAGTGAAGGTTCAACGAGGTCAATAAATGCGGCTGTTTCCTGCCCAAGGGTCAGCAACCTCCACTTCCCATAATTTGTAAGTGAACGGTACACTCCACCGTGGCGCAACCACTGAATAAACGCCAAATGAATTTCTAAGCCATTGGCCTCTGTGGCTGTTGACAATGTTGGCCACCCATCGCCGTCGTTACTCCTCAGATCATGCAACTGAGTGGCGGCTGCAAGCACAGACTCCTCCAAATCGACTGGCGATGCGTCAAAAACAGAAGGTGGCATAGAAGAACTACCACCTTTCCCTTGTTGCTTGTATGCGATCCAAAAAGTATTTCGCAGGTGTCCCGCCAATTTCAGAACGGCGGAGGGGTTGGCTCTTCCAGCAGCACGAGGTGATAAGGCGGCAGCCGGATCCGTAACCGGGGGCAATACTCGAATACGAACGCCTAATCCCGATCGAGCAAAGGCGCAACACCCGTGTGTTACGACATCATTCGAAAATGTACCAGGGAGCAAAGCTGGAATCGGTTTCAATGGCAAATCAACCTCGTAGATTGTCCGCGACTCGCTACTTTCATCTTCATCGGATTGAAGAGCCATAATAATCACGGCGGAAGTAACAGATGAAGAAAACACTCCTTGATGGAATGCTGCATATGCCACCCCGTTTTGCGAGATTACCAACCCCATAACACTCACGTCCAAAGGCGCAGGGAATCTATTCAGATTCTCACAATCTACCCAGGCAATGCTAACATTAGATCTATCCCCCCGTTCAATTCGGAGGCGGAGCCAGTACAAGCGGCACTCCGAATTATCAGCAGCGCGCACCAAGACGTGAAGCCGATTTTTCAACATTTTGGCTTCTAGTGGGTCAACGCGATCGATGGCGGGAGAAAGATTCTCCTGAAAGAGCGTGACAAGCGACTTCAAGGGGAAAGCTTCCGTCAAAACTTTGTGAGCCGAAATGGGTGCAATTTTCCAATGAGAAATAGCCCCATGCTGGCTAATGGCAACAAGTTCTGTCTCGTCGTCATCTTCCCGGGCATACGACGCCAATTTGAGAGGTACTGAAAAGAGCATAGGGGAGCCATCATGGTTGGAATTGCTGTCGTCTGACCCGCGTTTCCAAAACATCCCCATAAGTGATAGACGGCCCCCACCACTGTAATTGGCAGCCATCATTCTGGTGGCATGTAGTGATACAGGAACAGGAGTTTGAACGACGCAAATAAGGCCTCCTTTAGAAGTGCCCAACACCACCATATGCTGATCCATGACGGTCAATGAAGTGACAAACTCTTGGTCATCTGCTACTCTATTGTTGCGATTATTGCCATCCCCGTCGCCGTCTTCGTCATCATCATCGGGACGATCCAAAGGAAGAATTGCGTGAGCATGGGAGGGAAGCGTAGCATTTCGAACATGATCCCGAGTGACTTTCCAAGAATAGAGATCTCCGCTGAGAGGCTGGCAAGCATAGACAATTACAGCTTCGGAAGACACCGGTGCCAAGGCGATCAACGGGGGGGTACTAGACGTCGAAGTGGCCAAGCCGGCCAGCATTGGGTGAAACAAGGTAACGCAAGACTTGGGAGCGTCGATTAAGCCTCCAACGCGTTTGCCTGGTGACCTAAAGGTGGCACCAGCAGCCGATGATGCCGCGGCGCCAGTGGGACTGCAGCTGTTTGGACCACTGAGAGGCCACACATATAGATATCCTTTGGCGGCACCAAGACAAGCCCAACCCTGGGCCACGGCACCGGCATTTATGTGCGAAGCATCCAAGGCAAGTGTTGCCGGTCGTTTCTTTTTCTTCTTGGGTTCACCACTTCCCCCTTCTTGCAGTCTTACAATGGAATGAGGCACAGCCGCGACAATTTCGACATTCCATGGCAGATAGGGAGACGGTTTGATGATCTGGCTAGTCGTGGGGTGATCGTTATCGCTCATGGTTGATTATACATGTAGTGTTGGTTATTTTGTTTTGGCTAAGATCGATCGATCGTCAACCGCGCAAACACCAATAACTTGAAACAACAACGCATAAAATTAAGACAGGTCCAGAAGAAAACCACGCTACGTCCGTCCGTCACTCGTATTTTGGCGACGAATTACTTAACGAAAGTGTGCCCCATCCATTCGTTCGAATTCTGTTTTCCTCTAATCCATCTTGTTGTCCGAAATCACTTTTGTTTGACACCGAAGGACAATTGTTATGTGGTTTGAGCAATCATCCACAAACAGCCGATGGAACTGTGACAAAAACAGGTGTTTTGCGGACGACGTCCAGAACCTCAGCGTGGTTTTCTTCTGGACCTGTCTTGTTTGATGGAGTGCGCAAGAAAACACAACCTCCAACAATTGACAAAGACTTAAGTCCCTTGTTTGACGGGAAGGCCTGACACTTGTGACAGAAACTGAAACCTGAGTCGCCAATGTTGTCGCCCAAGCTGCCACCCAAACGTCTGACCCTCTGTCAGTCATGACATCTGCTGGGGAATCAAAAAGGCTGGTTTCACTGCTGGAGCAGGAGCTTCTTCTTCTGGAACTGCACCAGCAGCCGCAATGGGGTCGGTGGTTGTCATTTGCAACAAAGAAGGAGGCACTTGGGACTGCTCCGTGTCTTGCCGTTGCAAGGCGGCTAGAATGGCGCCCGGCAGGGAAGCCACGTGCATCGTCGGCAAAACTGAACCACCGGCATTTCTGCTTCTGCTTCTGCTTCTTCTTTGGGCGGCTCAAGACCAATTGGGGTTCTGGAACTCGGGGAGCCACAGAATGAGGTGCTGCTTGGGCACTTTGCTGGAGGGCCCGCACAATGGGACTTGGGAGAGCATGGGAATGAGTTGCAGTCATGCTTCCAATGCCAACCGAGGCAAACAAGGCCAAGGCAAGAGCGGACGAAGAGAACTTCATTTTTCCTTTTGTCTTTCTTTTCGTTTCTCTTGCACCAACAAAAACAATCAAAAGCACAAACAAGACAGTCAAGTTGTGGCCGAAATCTGATTCACAACAACACCCATGGGTGGGCTGCGACATTTTGCCGGAAGAACAAATGCAAGAGTTGAAGTGCAGAAGATGAAAATCATGTCTTTGCATTGATTGGGTGCATTGCTGGCTGACCGCACCGAAGAAACACGTCAAGAAGCAACGTCATCATTGTTTCTTTCTGGATGTCCCTGCAAGTGAGAAAGAAAGATCATCAAGCTTTCCCCCGGCGCGTTCCAAGAAGCAAGGGAGCAATCTTGCGACCTTTTTGAATCACCAACTGGACTGGATCACGCTTTGTTTTTGCCTTGGGCTAGCAGGTTTTCGACGCCCAGCAGTTTGATTCCAATGCTTCAACACCAAAAGGGATGTGGCACAGCTGCTCCAGCTGGTGGAGCTAGCACAATGCGCATTGCAAAACGCATCTGAGAATGTTGCTGTTGTGCGGTGCAGCTCTGGTGTTCTCGGCTGCCGCTGCAATTTGAAAGTGCAATGCCCAGAACAGGACATGCACAGAGCATCCTCAGATGGGACTCATTCGTTCGTGACTCATTCACGGAAGCTGCGCTCTTCAGCGTGTGGATCTAGTTGCCACTGGTCCAATTCTTCACAAGTGGCAAAGAAGGTCGCTCAGGATGATGTCCAAGACCAAACGCCTGTGTGGAATGACGGCTGTGCAACACACCCTCTCAACAACGGCTGAACACGTTTTGTTCTAGATTGTCACAACACGAGCTATGGCTGCAAACACAAAGTCACAACAAACTGTGCAACTGGCACGCCGATTCTTCACGCAGAAGCATCGTTCAACTCAGCAGAGAGAGGACTATGCCGAGGATCTCGAGCTGAACCTCTCTCAAATGTCACATTCATTTTAGCTTCATTCTAAAGCTCATGATTTTCATTTGCAAACAACTCAAAAGGCCTGTGGCTTTTAGCGCAGTGCACAATGCAACAAGCATTCCTCTAACTTTGAAACCAACAAGTGGAACACTCACAGTCGTGTCACTGTCCAGAAAAGAATCAAACAACGGTCTTTGAGTGAAACAACGATTTGCAAGCACGCGGAAAGCCAACATTGAGAATCTCTGTGTTGACACTTGATCTTCATTGGACAAAACTCCTTGAAAGGGACAATCCCACAAAGCAGGATGGCCCTTTTCTCACAAGATGATGGACAGTTAGCAGTGCTGCTTGCCTTGTCCCTACAGTGGGTGTGCAGCAGTTTTCACTGCAACTTGGAAAGGCACATGGCCCTGACACTTTCCGTGGCTGCTGGCATTCCATGCATGCCAGCGCAGGCCCTGGTCATGAAAATTCAGCACAACAATTCCTGCAGATGACATCAGCATGTTTTCAGGGTAGCACACAGTCTCTTTGATTCAAATTCAAATGAATGACATGACACTCCTCTGTGTTGCTGTCTTGTCAGATCGACGATGACAGTCTGCGCGGCGCCTGTCCATCCACAATGGCTTCTCGCTTGACACGTTTGGCCTCTCGTTGTTCCTGTTGACGCTCTGCAGCAATTGTGGCCCTTTTGCTGGTCTTCTTTGCCCTCACAGCAGCCTCGTGACTGTCAATGTGCGCCTGGATTTCATGCGATTTGGTTTGTGGCAGCTCCCTCCGTGCACACCCTTCCCGCTTCTGAAAGGACGTCACACTTCTGTGTCGATCCCGCAGTTTCTTTGACATCTGGTGCTGAAATTCAATGGTGTCATCAGCTTTGTCTGCAATCCCTCCACAAGTCCTAACCTGGTGCAAGAGATGTCCATCGAATGTCAAATGCTGCTTGGGTTGGAGTGTTTTGACACCCATTTCGATCCACATTTGCTTAGCAGAATTCAAGGCTTTGTCCAGCTGATCAATCTGTGCAAGTGTTGGCAGCAATCCTGCATCGATTCCGCGTGCGTTGGACCAAATCACATCCATCAAAGAGAGCAGTCTGGCAAATTTGTCGCACTGTGTTGTGATCTCCGTGTCCTCCACCGTTGTCAGTTTCTTTTCTTTCATGACTGAACAGAAGTCATCAAACAGAGCAACCGCTTCATCCATTGTGTCAATGCAGTTCACACCGTTGTGTTTGCCTCCATGGCAGTGCTCTTTCTTGATGCCATTGTTCCGAAAGAATGTGTCGAATCCTTGTGATGAAGAACACAATTGTGAATTGTGTCTGTTTGCCATCTCCTCACAGTTTGTTTTCGCCTTCTTTTCTTCTTTCAGTTCTTTGCTGCAGATGCTGCTGCTTTAGCAATGACAGTTGTCTCTGTGTCGTGAGATCCTTCGGAGACAATTCACATGTGATTTTCGCCGCTGCATGCAGGTCCCGTTTGTTGTTGTGCAGCGTTCGCACCATAGCCGCCTCGTCAGGCAAATGTTCTGCATCCAGAATTGCCCATGCCTCAAATGCCTCCAGCACTTTGTCTGCCAAACCCATGGGACAGTGCAGCATTGGCACTGTTGTGTGCTGTGGGTCGATGTCCAACAAACCAAGCGCGTTGACACCAAGATGATTGCGAACACTCTTGCGTGTCAATGATTTGGCAATGTGCTGATTCAAGGATTCCGTGAGCGACGCCTTTGTCCGCATGTCGTGTTGTTGAACCGGTGAGTTAAACTCTCGTGCTTTCTTCTCACAATGCATGCAATGTGCACCAGACGAGTTGTTCACACCAATGGCCACAGAAAGAAAAGCCAAATCCCCAACACAAAGGTCGTTGAAGTTGCTGATTACTTTGATGACTGAAAGATCACAGAATGAGAATGCACCAGTGCCATTCGTCCCAAATTCAACGTTGAAGTGCGGTGCAAGACAAATTGCTCGTTGATGCAATCGCACCGAGCAAACCAGATGGTCGTTCTGAACACTTGTGGTCTGAAGTTCCTTTGGCAACAAGAACGTCTTGCGTGTTTTCGGAGGGTCTCTTCTGCTGTGAACCACATAAGCAGAGCAGTTCCGAAGATTGATCAACTGCGTTTTGATCATCGGCATGATTGTGCTGCTCAACAATTTGAATGAATCTTTCGTGCACTCAATGGAGGCAATTTGCATGGCAGGGCAACGCCAATTCAACTCGCCACGTTCTTTTCTTGCCTGAGGTGAACTGAAGTTCAATTTCAGACTGCAAGGGCAATTGCCTGCTCCATGATCACCTCCAAAAAGAACAACAATTCCAGGTTTGTCAGCAAACCCAGTGAGGTGCGCCGCAATCAAGGCTTTCGACGGAGGTGATGTCGGGTTGTTCGCATCAAAGAGCAAATCGATTTCTGATGCAACTTCAAGCAATGAGTCTGAATTCCAATGCGAACAATGCTCCGGTGCCTTCTTTTCCACATTGCTTCCATTCGTCGTGGACCATTCGAGAGTGCATGTGTTGAAGGTTGCCGATGATGCCGACACGGAAAGCGAACCGACATCCCGATCGATCCTCACCAACTCAGACTTGAGCAACTTCAAGTCTGCTTTTCCAACAACAGGGAGGAATGATCGAAGCTTCTCCATTTGTGCATTGTTGACACCTGCAAGACGTCCCAATTCCAAGGTCTGTGGTGTGGTCAGTGCCTCGGATGTGACACGCAACTTTCTTTTCGTGGCAACTTTTAAACAATCTTTTGGCTGGGTTTTGGCCAAGCACATGAGCACACCTTGACGTTGAACTTGACTGTGAAGCATGTCATCAATCCAATGGCTTCGTTTCGCTTCTTCAACGAAGGCTTTGGCAGATTCAGAGTCCGGTGGAACAAACAGCCGAAGTTTTCTGCCATTCTTGTGTTCCAGTGTCATGGCTCGCTGATTCTTTTCAGTCAGGATTTTATGCAGGAGGTTCTGCAGGATGGTTTGTTCCCTCATTTCTGTCAGCGTGATGTCGACATCTCGTTTGTCAGCTTCAACGTCGTCTGTCAAATCAAGGGGAGGTGCAATCAAAGGGGCAACCATCTGCATGTTGTCAGGCGATTCTTCCTCAAACAGACGTCTGCTCAGATCCAATCATTTGTGTTTGGCCGACAAAATGGCAGGGCATGCACACTTGAGCAAGCATGAGATTCTTTTTCGTTTGAGGCATCTTCCATGCAATCCACCCATGCATCGAAGAGATCATGAAGTGCTCCTTTGATTGCCACAACTGAGGTTTTGCAGAGCGTCCTTTCGGCCCGTTGTGTGAACTTGCAATTCTGGCCTTGTCTGCTGGCATGCAAAATTTCGAGTTTCACAGCTTCTGGCAAGTCATTCAGTTGACACAGATTGTCATGGATCCTTTGTCATTTTCGTTGTCTCCCGATGCAGAGTTTTCTGACATGCCGGATGTGGGTGAGGACACCACATCTGCTGATGCTGCAATTGATGTTGCTGCAAGACGCATTGGCACTTTGGTCTTGACACCAGGGAGATGGACGCCTGACATGGGGAATTTTCTTGTAAATAGAGAGGTGTCTACAAACTAGATGTAAATAACAATCAATAACTGGATTCCTATAGATAAGAGCTAGGAT
>ENA-ORBV01016058-ORBV01016058.1-microbial-mat-metagenome-genome-assembly--contig:-NODE-16058-length-10916-cov-5.604207_pt1 | contig 10916 bp, 13 predicted proteins | sample MGYA00237777_ERZ505514 | MGnify/ENA primary metagenome ERZ505514 (study PRJEB26160, sample SAMN06269048) | microbial mat metagenome | isolation source: Oligotrophic lake microbial mat | place...
CTTCTGTATTGCGTTAACCTTTAGCCCGACTCCCACTCGAGCCGAAGAAGCAGTTCACGGCCAAAGTAAAAATCGCCCTCCCATCGCCTGTGAACAGACAAAGTTGAGTGAGCTATTGGAAGTCTGGCAGAGAGTAAAAACAACTCCCAAAGAGTCTTTAGATCCAGTGACGAAGGAAAAACTCCTTCAGACTTTTTCCCAAATTCCTGTCGCTTGCCTTACAGACGATTTTTACGATGAAATTCGTGCGGCGCTTCAGTGGTTTGGCGTTTTTCCCTGCCGACTTGAAGATATCCGCGGACCGGTGACGATCATTCTCTCATCCGAAATTCACAATACGCCCTTCTCGAAGGCGCAACTCACAAAGTATTTTGAGGCCGCAAAGTCGGGGAAGGAACGATTAGTTATCGAGCACACACTAGAATCCCAGGTGAAGCCGGAAATGAATTTCGCCGGCGTGGATTTCGTAAAGAATGCCGATGGAGAGCTGCCGTGGAGTTTCTATAGTCTCTTCAAAGTTCGTTGGCAGACAAAGAAAACCAAGTTGAAGACCGGTACTTTAATCAATGTTTTGGGATCAGAACCAATTCAACAAACGATAAAAACCCTCAAGCGCCCTTTGACTAACAAACAGCACGAACAGCTATTAAAAGACACCGAAGCCTTGAAGGAAGCGCTGCGAACGAAAAAGTCGCCAGGCCTGCTCTTGATTTCACGTTTGACTGGGGAGCTGGAAGCAAAGACTGCATACGGACTTTTAGACATGGTTTACGAAGCACACCTCAAACGCCTCAGTGATTCGAGAAGTCTTTTTGTACAGGTGCCTCCGGAATTAAAAGACTTGAAGAATAGCGCTGCGTTGTACGAGCCGATTAATAATTGGAGAAACAGAAACCTATCTTTCTCCGCGGCGGAAGCAGCCTGCGGGCTAAAGGAAGGCGTAGTGCGGTTGCACATGGGGATTGCTCATACGGCGGGGACGTATGAAATTCTCCGACAGATGATTGCCACCAGCAAGCTTGAGAACAAGGTTCGACTCGTGGTGGAAAAAACTGTGTTTGAGGATCCTGAAATTGCGAAAATAATGAAATCCACCGATGCCGATTACAAAAGAGAATTCGAAGTAGCTAGGGATGCAGTTTTGAAAATAGCGAAGTGATTCGAGCTGGTTGGGTGTTCGCGCACTGTCGGACGATCTGCAACAATTTCCGGCGGAAAAGTTCTTAGCTTCCACAAGTTTCGGTATTTTTCGACTGTTTTCGGTCTTGTTCCAGATCCCGTGCGACATTTGTGCGACATCGCCGCTGGATCTTCCGATCCTTGCTTTGTAAGGCAATTTACCGTACAATACTTCTTGAGGTCGCATGGATAAGCGAAGCATCGTCACCATAAGCAAGTTCGCAGAAAAACAGATGCGGCGTTTACCCAAGTACATTAAGGAACATTTCTTGGTGTGGGCGCATGCAGTCGAGGGAACAGGCATTCGGAAAGTGAGGATGCTTCCCGGCTATCATGACGAACCTCTGAAAGGCGATCGGATTGGACAGCGATCCGTTCGTCTAACAAGGGCCTACAGAGTTATCTATGAAGAATCGGACCGAGGTGAGTTAACGGTCGTCGCTGTTTTGGAGGTTACGCATCATGAGTACTAAAAGAGCTATTCCGCTTCTCGAGAAAGAAGTTGGCGAACTAACGTTCGGGATGTTCCTTCGCGTAGCGCGCGGACAGCTCGAATTGAGTCAGGTTGAGATGGCGCGGAAGCTTAAGATTTCGCGAGGCACTCTCTGTGATTTGGAAAAAGGGCGTCAACTTGTGAGTCCGAGTCTTGCGGTGCGGATTGCAAAGACAGCGGGGCTTTCGGAGACTATTGCAGTAAAGGCGTGTCTCCAGGATCAGCTTAAGAAAGCCAACATTAAGCTCAAAGTGGCTTTTGTTGCATAACGGAGAATAGATGACTGACCCTAGCCCCAAAAACTGGAGCATTTGAAACTAAACAAAACCATCACAAAGAGTTAGGTTCCTCGTCGCTCGCGCGCTGAGAATCGAACCGCGTTTCATTTCCGCACGGCTGCCCCGCTCTTATTCGTTTCATCGATCTCTGGTCCTGCGTTCTGCTTATCTTGCTGGCAGTACGCGAGGTTGGGCAGAAGAGCGTAAGTCCTATCGACGGTACGTTTTCAACACCTCAATCTTGGCATGTTCTCCGAGTGCCTCCTGGAGCCGAGAGGCTTCTTGCAGATTCACTCCGGGAGATACTTTCTGCCCGCATAAGAGAGTGACCGCGCCCACATCGAACCGACTCGGGTCGCTGCGCAAGGGAAGGTATAGTTGATGAGTAATATGATTCGCGCCGGTGCTGGATGCCCGATTCCCGAGTTTTTGACCCACCCGTTCCGAAATAACTGACCCACCCAGTCCGGGATTATTGACCCAGGCGTTCCGGGGTTTTTGACCCACCCCCCTTTGGGGTACGGCGCAGGGCGACAGACAACGGCCGAGGTTCCAGACTTTCGTGGCAACAACCATGGGAGGGGTAATCGATGGCCAGACCGAAAGTCAGTCGCGCTATGGAAGAACAAGTACTGAAATTATTTAACGAGCAGGGTTTGAAGATCCGCCGGATTGCGAAGGCGCTTAAGATTTCGCGCAACACGGTTCGGGCGATTTTGCGTGAGCGGGGCCGACCGGAACAAGCGCCGCCGATGCCGATTTGGGCGAAGCCGGTTGATTGGGAGAAAGTAAAACGTGAGTACCACGGCGGCGTCACGCTGAAGGTGCTCGCGCAGGAGTCGGCGCCCGAAGTAACGTACAAAGTGTTCTGGCACTACTTTCGCGGTCTTGTTCCTGCGGCCACTGAGTCAGTTACGATTCGTCTGGAGCATAAGCCCGGAGAGAAGACGTTCTTCGATTTTGCTGATGGCATCGACGTCGTGGATAGGCGAACGGGTGAGAAGACCAAGACGCAGTTATTTTCGGCGGTCCTGCCTTTTAGTTCGATCGTCGCCGGGGAGTTCGTCCTGGACCAGAAGCAGCCGACGCTCATTCGCGCTGCGGAGGATGCCTTTTACGAGCTCGGCGGCGTCACGCCCAATGTGATAGTGGACAATCTTCGGTCCGCCGTCAGACGAAGCCACCTCTACGATCCGGACGTGAATCAAACATTTATTGAGTTTGCGAATCACTGGGGCTTTGCCGTTTTGCCGGCACGCCCTTATCGCCCGAAGGACAAGGCCGCGGTCGAGGCGGGCATCGGCGTAACGCAGCGTCAGTTTTACAACGAGGTGAGGGATAGGACCTTCTACTCGCTTTCTGAGCTCAATCAGGCGTACCGCGAATTTAAAAAACGGCTCAACGCATCCCCTATGAAGGATCATGGGAACTTAAGCCGAAACGACCGGTTTCAGAACGAGAAGGCGCACCTTAAACCGCTCCCGAATGATCGTTTTGAGTTATCGACGTGGAAGACGGCAAAGGTGCATCCCGACTGTCACGTGCAAGTAGAACGGCGATTTTACTCCGTGCCCTATCTTCATATCGCAGAGACGGTACGTGTGCGCGTTCGCGCAAAGTTAATTGAAATATTTTCCGAAGGTATTGAGGCGATTGCCATTCACCCAAGACTCGTTGGAAGTGAGCGCGCCTCGACACTTGATTCGCATTACCCCGAACAGAAAGTGGCGTGTGCCCGTTTCGAAGTGAAGTCCGCGATCAATCTCGCAAAGAAAGTCGGCCCCCAAACGCTTTCTCTCGTCGAGAATTTAGTGAAGGGCAACCATCCGCTACGCCATCTGCGGCGAATACAGGGGATTTTGAGGCTGCACTTTTCGGGCGCCGTTCGAAAAGAATCCCTTGAGTACGCAGCCACCCAGGCATTGCTCTTTAATAAGACCCAGTTCCACTACGTGAAGCAGGCTGCCTTATTCTTTGAAAATGGCGGGACTAGACCCAGACTCATTCCGCCCAATCGAGACCAGCATGATCTTTATCTACACCAAAACCACGAGGAAAACCCATGAACGAACAAGTACAACGTCTCAGTCACGAGCTGAGACTCTATGGCATCCACGCTAACTTCGAGAGAAGAGCAGCGGAAGCCGCCGCCCACGGCCAACACCCCGTCGAGTTTCTAGAACTGCTACTCGAAGATGAACGGCTCTGTAGAAAAGACCGGCTCGGAAAATCCCTCTCCAGCCGAGCAAAGTTCCGCCACCTTTGCGATCTTGAGGACTGGGACGCGAGCTACGACAGGGGCGTCACGAAGGCTCAGATAAAAGAACTCGCGGCTCTCTTCTTTTACCGCGCAAATACGAATCTCCACATCCTCGGAAAAACTGGCGAGGGGAAAACTCAACTCGCTATCGCAATCGGAAGGCGCCTCTGCCAGGAGGGGCTCAGCGTCGCTTTTCTCCCGCTAAGTCTGCTCTTCGAGGAAATTCAAGCTCACCGCTCAAGCGGTAAACTACTCGGCTACCTGACGAAGCTAGCGCACACAAAAGTCCTCATCCTCGACGACTGGGGACTACGAACCTACTCGCACGAAGAAGCTACTCACCTCGTCGAAATCCTCGAAGCCAGAACAAAAAAAGGGCCCGTCATACTTACTTCCCAGGTGAATCCAAAGGCCTGGCCAAAACTCTTCGAGGATCCGGCAATCGCGGAAGCCGTTACCGACCGGCTCCAAAACCCAAGCACCAAAATAATTCTCAAGGGCGGCTCTTACAGGGAAAGGCTGCAGCTACCGCAGCAACATTCCGTTGCTAATAACGCGACAGGACACTAAACATCAATTCTGTCGCCCTCCGGGTGGGTCAAAAACCCCGGAACGGGTGGGTCAGTTACAAGGAATCGGGCAGATTGGAATGAAGTTCTGAAGGATCTTGTTGCGAAAGGAGTCTTGTTTGACGCAATCGCCTATGATGCATTTCCATTGGAAGAACAGGAGCTGCATCGAGATTTCGTTCCATTTCTGGATGAAGTAATCAGGTTGAGGGCGGTTCGAGAAAACTCGGGTCTAATTACGTTCTACATGCACTCCCCGGATGGTTTTGGATCTAAATTTAAGGAGTACGCGAAAAACCTCGGGGTGGGCGCGCTATCCACAGAGCGAGTGGAAGTTTCGCTTCCAACATCGGGCAACCAATATTGGGAACGAGACTATTTTTTTACTCCGTCACTGACTCAAATTCAGTATGGGCGCTGAATTCTTTTCCGAAAGGAGCAGGCCTGTTTCGTCTCAAATAAACCTTCCACCACTTGCGTTGATGTATCCAGGTTCGATGCGTTTCAGTCGAAGACCCTAAATTAGCTGTTTCTATCTAGTAAGTTACATATCAGGTAACTTACTGGACTGAATACTCCTATATTCTAACCAGTATGTTACAATAATAGTAACTTACTGGTGAAATATGCATGGAATTGACCATTTTCAGCTTCGCAAGGCAATCCCGAGCGAAGAGTTCGACTACACACTCTTGAGCAGTGTTCTTGCTTCCTATTCGAGCGTTGGACGAAAGATCAATGAACTACTCCACTCCGGAGTTATCGAACGAGTAAAGAAGGGTCTCTATGTGTTTGGGCAAGAATACGCCCGAGGTCCTGTCGTTAAGGAAACCCTGGCGAATTTGATCTACGGGCCTTCCTGTATTTCGTTGGAGTATGCGCTGGCCTTTCACGGGCTCATTCCCGAGCGAGTAGAAACCGTGACGAGCGTTACTCCAAAGCGCGATAAGAATTTCAAGACACCACTTGGAAATTTTACATACCGATATCTGAAGCCGGAAAAGTATCCCGTTGGAATAGACCAGGTATGGATTGATGATAGCCATCCCGTACTAATGGCCTCTCCCGAGAAGGCTCTAGCTGACTATCTCGTCTTGAAAAAGGTTCCCCATATGAAGAACGAAGAAGAAGCGAGACAGTTTCTAGAGGACGATCTTAGGATCGATCCGGTGAAGTTCAGTCGATTTAACCCGACCGCACTGCGAAAGCTAAATCGGCACTACCGAAACAAGAATGTCGAGAAGGTGGCAGGCCTTTTTGAACAGGAGATAAAGACAAATGAATGAGGCCGTAGCAAAGATGCTCGTAAAGTATCAGTGTAGGACGGAAGCCGACTACAAGAATGCCCTCATTGAAATAATGCAAGAAGTAGCCCTGCTGGGGCTATGGCGATCAAAGTTCTTCGAGCACGCTGCCTTCTACGGCGGAACCGCCTTGCGAATTTTGTATAAGCTCGATCGTTTTTCCGAGGATCTCGATTTCTCTCTACTAAAACCGCAACCAAAGTTTGACTTGAGCCCATACCTCAACGCGGTTCAATCAGAATTACGCGGGATGGGATTCGATGTAAGCGTCGAGACACGCAAGAAGAAGGTTGAGACCGCGACCGAATCAGCCTTCATCAAGACTGGCACCAAAGAGTCACTCTTGAAGATCGATGCCCCAAAGGAAATCTCACAGCGGTTAAAGCATAACTCAGTTCTTGAAATCAAACTTGAATTCGATACCGATCCCCCGCCAGGATTTCAAACTGAAGCCAAGACATTGATTCAACCCATTCCCTTTGCGGTAAATACCTTTGCCCAACCCGATCTATTCGCTGGAAAGTTGCACGCGATTCTACAGCGAAAGTGGAAGACACGAGTGAAGGGCCGCGATTACTACGACTTCGTTTGGTATATCTCCCAGAATATTCCCGTCAGGCTTAACCATCTCGAACAGCGCCTTAGGCAGACCGAGGGATGGAAGGGGAAAGAGCCCTTAAAGCTTGAATCGCTCATTGAGCTGCTAACTCGAAAGTTCTCCGAAGTGAATATTGAGTCCGCAAAAGAAGATGTCCTGACTTTTATAAAGGACAAGGACGCCGTTAATCTGTGGTCAGCAGAGCTGTTCTCCTCGTTGCTCCCCCAACTAAAAGCTATTTAGTGAACATGTGAAGTTTGTGGAGGTGGGGGGAATCGAAAACCCGGTCACCTCGTCAAAAACAATAATAAAATCACGGCCACTTTGGCTTTATCGACGATAAACCAGTGAGATTCTCTAAGCGTCTGTGAGTATCGTTAAGCGGTCTTCTCCATCGCCATCCCTCTCTTTTCACGCTCCAATTTCAAAATAGTCATTTCCTAAATAAGTTAAGGGGGACATCCCACTTCTTCCCATGCTTTTTTTTGGTCCGCTTTCAATTCAAAAAACGAAGCGATTGTTTTTGGTTCGATCCGATAGTCCCCGCCTTGGTAAAATCCATAACGATAGATGAGGTGCGGCGTGAGCATATCAATCGTGAGTGTTTTTCCATCCTTTTTTCGTTTTATCGTACATATGAAGTCTTCAAAAAGTTCATCGTTAAAGAAGCTTCCCTGAACTCCCGCACCAATCCAAGCGGTTCCAGGAGGACGTCCCTTCATTCGCAGTTGGAACTTCCGTTGATTTTCGCTTTCCTCTTCAACAGTTTTTACGATTGGGAATAGTTTTATGGCGCCCCCCATCATCGAGCGGGAGATTAAATACTCTTCCCCGCCAAAACTAAATGAAACCTCATCTCCCTTGGCAGTTTTTTTGTTAGCGGCAACGGCGTCCTTAATTGCTTCAATCCCCATGAGAATTGGTTCAGCAATTTTCTGGTGCGTTAGGTCGAGGTCACGGACGGCTTTATTGTCTTTCACCAACAAGTCTCTAATACTCTGCTCCGGCTTGATGAAGCCATCTCCACTAGATCGTAGTTTGGTATTGTTTATCCCCTCCCATGCCGGACCAGTTCTTTTTCCGAATTGGCTTTTTTGCGGATGCCCCTTGGCCCTTTCCGTCAAAAAATCTAAGGCAACGCCGGTAATGGACTTTGCTCGATTCAATGTCTCATCGCAATTAATGCCCCCAATTAGGAACGGGGCCACGCCATGGAGTTTCGGGTCTGTACGATGTAGGTCGATGTCAGCTTTATCGTAGAATGGACTGGTACGTGCAATAGCGTATGGCCTGCGGGCGGAAAGGATTTTGGTTCTTGTTCATCAAGTTGGTCGACACTATCTTCTTTTCTGATCGGAATGGAGTAGACAGGATATTTGCCTTCGTTTTTGTAGCGCCCATTTTCAGTATTGTGTGCGGCGTGGGAGACTGAATTGCTCATCATGAGTGATAAAAGCAGGCCGCTGAAAATAGTTTTATTCATGTGCGGTATCTCCACATTACTTTGGCAGCTCTAGCGCCGACCCGTGCGTCCTCACGCTACCATTTTCTTCGCATCTACTTCCACGGATGAACCGCTCTGCGCGCGTTCCTTCTCCAGATCAGCATAGAGTTTTGCCATTTCCGTGGGTTTGGAAACAAGTTTGGAGAGGACAAATAATCGCAGGTCCTTCTCCGTTGTCCAAGCCATTGAAGTAGCTTTGCTGCCCGTTTTTTCCCACTTAATGACAGCAACGTGAGTGACACAGAAACGTTCGGCAAATGCCTGCAACGTCATCTCGAGCTGCTGTCGGATAAAACGAACCTCGGCGCCGGTGAGGCGTGCCGGTTTGTGACATAGCGCCAGAAGCACCACCTTGGCGAACTCATTGTAGTTGATTTCCGGGGTCCAGGCTCCACGAACCTTGACCATAGGAACATTCCAAAGCCGGACCTTGAAGCCAAACCCTTCATCAACGAACTGCTTTTGAATTTTGCGCTCCATAACCATCCTTTAATTCTTGCTCAAATCGATCGCAGTGATGATGAGCATGTTGTTCTCATCGAATGAAACAACGATTCTCAGTTCACGCGCGTCGATCGTCTTGCCGCGTATGGAATAGTTCCAGGCGTTGTAAGCTTCCTCGAACTTGTCCTTCCGTTTCTCGTGATACCCATTCAAAAGCGCATGGATATATTCGGGGCGGGTAACGTTTCGCTCGGCCTGTCTTTGTATGGCATGCCGAGTATCAAGATACCTGCCGTCCTCAATGCACTTCCGGATAGTCTCCATCAGGTTGCTGATCTTAGGTGCCCTATCCATTTGGAGAGTGTAACTGAGTTACAATCTGATTTCAAGGTGCCATTTAAATGAGTTGGGGGGAACGAGTCCCACCTCCGCGGTGGAATTTGATCTTTTTCCCGGTTCTTGTCAGAGATTTAGCCTTGAGGCTTATCGGCCGATCGCGGGTTGGACGCAAAAAACTCGAAGAAATGAAATTTTTCGCGCTCTTTTCACGCTCCGATTCGCAAAATTAAGGATGAGATCGATGTTAGATGTTTGAAATTAGAGGAATTTTTCCCTGCGGGAAAAATTGGAGGTGGGGGGACTGTAACCCCCGTCTGTAAGTGTAAGAAAAAAGAACGAAAAACAACGATAACAATTACCTGCTAAGTCGCGACTTCCATCCAGATCCACAGATTCTCACTGAAATGCACTCTCGTTGCTTGCAACTGCTTGCAAAAAGAGTGGAGAAAACCTGACTCCAACTTAGGCGGCTTTGTTCAGCGCGTGAACAATTCTCGCGACATTCTCTAAGGTCGGATTCCCGCTTGGGGAGAGCATTCTAAAAAGGGTGCGTTTCGGGATTTTGGCCTTCTCCGAAAACTTCTCTTTGTTGGTAACGCTCAAGTGCGCTCCCAAAACTTCCTTGAAGGCATCTGCATCGCCATCCTTAAGAGCCTGGATAAGTGCCTGGCTCACGAATTCTACGTCAGCTAATTCTTTGGACGAGTCATGGGAAAGTAGCCGAGTTCCCTTTTTAAGCTTGGTCTCCGGCATGTTTTCGAAGGAGAAGCCTCGCTTGCCGGATGTCTTTCGTTTGCCCATTTTTATTTCCTCCTAATACAAGCAGCACAAGGGAGCCAAATGAATCCCTGATTCGCGCAAAATAGACTCTACGCCCGCTTTTCCAGCGTAGTTCAGCCAGTCCGTCGCCTAAATCTTTGGCATCCCCGAAGTACCCATCTATCTCAATCTTGAGTATTCGGGAGTCCACCTGGGCCTTGCCCTTTACATCAAGATGATCAAACCATTCTACGAACTCGGGCAATCTGACGGTTCTCAGCTTCACTCCTTCCACAGTGCCATATATGGCACTGTAAATCAACCCCTACATAGAGGCCTTAAAAGTTATGTCCTTTTGTGTTGGCTAAACAGGTCCTTGGGACTGGACAAGATTTTGGAGAAGAAGGGCGTCTCGAAGCTCGAAGAAGATGAGAGCAGCGTGTACCGCTACTTCCGAGATGGATACCACCATTAATCGAAGCTCACGAGTTCACCATCCTCGCTGTCCACCTACTCGGATTCGGGCATAGGCTTGTCCGTTTCTCTCCGGCAAGGATAGTAGAATGGATTCGGAAGGGAGGTATGCGGTATTGCATTCTTTAAGATCGAGACTTTCGAGTCGATTAGGTGGAACGCTCTTTGGCCGGCAATTCCTTCTCGGGCATCGATTCCCTGGTAACTGGCGGTAGGCGCTCTGCCTTTTGATCGAAGTGCTTAACAATCTTTTGTAGTTCATGCGGAATCTTGTGTGGCGGCAGAACGAAATCAACACAACCTGAAGCCTCAGCGCCGCGAGGCATGCTGTCTACTTGGGCAGAACTGTCCTGAGCAAAGGTTGTTCCTCCCTTTGCCTTGATCTGTCTGCATCCCTCAGTACCGTCGCCATCCGACCCGGAGAAAATAATGCCGATCGCACGCGGCCCCATAGCCTCTGCTAAAGAAGTCAAAAACAAATCTACCTGCTTGTGACGGAACTTTTCCATAGTGCGTGGGGATACGACTTTTAAGGTATCCCCCTCAATTAAAAGATCCGCGTTCGGAGGGATCACGTAAACGTGATTCGCCCGAATGGGCATCGACGTGGAAGCTACCTTGACTTGCATCTTCGTGCGGCACGACAGAATTTCAGCTAACTGACTACTGGCGGTGGGCATAAGATGGCAAACTACAACAAAGGACATCCCTGTAT
>ENA-ORBV01016059-ORBV01016059.1-microbial-mat-metagenome-genome-assembly--contig:-NODE-16059-length-10916-cov-4.147892_pt1 | contig 10916 bp, 10 predicted proteins | sample MGYA00237777_ERZ505514 | MGnify/ENA primary metagenome ERZ505514 (study PRJEB26160, sample SAMN06269048) | microbial mat metagenome | isolation source: Oligotrophic lake microbial mat | place...
CGACCACCGAGATCTACACCTCTCTATTCGTCGGCAGCGTCAGATGTGTATAAGAGACAGATCATATTCTACTAGACAGCTTGGAACATGAAACGATCGGGGATGCCAGGTATAGAGGACTCCAAGTCCTCACCTAACCGTAGACCTAGACATGAGTCTGAGGCGAAGGAAAGCCGGTTAGGAAATGACAGAAGTAGTGATCCTTCGAACAATCTTCTTCAAGGAGTTGGTGAAAGCCACGTGAGCGCAGGGGGTACACCTCTTGCTGCAGGTAAGAGATTGAGATGGTCTTGTTTTGTTTCAGGGGGGGGGGAGAAATGTTGGTATATTGGTTCGCAGGGAGCTCACGGCTTGCTTTGTTTTCGCCTGGATTTGATCTTTCTTGTTGTTTGGTATCTGCTGCGGAATATATCACAGCCAGCGTTTCCTCTGCTCCGAAATCTAATCAACAATCTGTTGGACTTTCATTCGTAGAAGCTGGTCCTTCTGCGGGTGCGGCACCTGTTCCTGGTACCGCCGCCGCTGCTGCTGCGGCCGGCGAGGGTGGTGCCGTCACCTATCCTCATCCCAAGAGCTTTTCCGAAAAGCTCATGTTTGTTCTGGAGAGCAGAGCCTGCCCCGAAACCATCTGGTGGGCCAAGGATGGAAAAGCGGTAGCACTTCATGTGGATAACCTCAAGAATGGTTCTGTCCTCAAACAGTTTTTTAATGATATTCGGTATAAATTTTTCATCCGCAACTTCAGTCGCTGGTACGTATCGTTTCCTGTACAGACAGGTTGATTGTTGTGTGACCATGGCGTGGATGTAGATTGTTTTTGTTTTTTAAATGTGGATTGTTTTCTAATTTCTTTCTGTTTCCTCGCATAAAACATCAGGGGCTTTAAGCGAGATACCTCTTTCACAGTGCCGTTTGGACAATTCTATTATGCAAATAGTTTATTTCAACGTGATCAGCCACATCTTGTCAAGCACATGAGAATGGACTCCGACGTCCAAGATGTTTTTGCGAAACACCAAGCTTCGGAGGAGAAACAAGAACAAGGAACAGCTTCAGCAGGAGCTGCAGCTGCATCCAATAATTCCAGTGGTACAACGATAAGCAGTGGATCTCGGAGTGCCGGTGCTGCCAAGCGGGAGGAAACAAAATCCAGCGCATCCGGATCCTCTCAGAATCGTCAACCAGTACAGCAGAATGCACAATTAAAGCAAGGGACAAATAGCATGTCGTCAGGGCAGGGAAATGTCCTCCCCGAGCTTTTGACGAGCATGATTCAGAATTCTCTAGCACCTCAGCCGCAACGACAGCTACCGCAGCAGCAACAACAACAACAACAAGAGCAGCAGCGAAGGCCAGAGGAGCCTATGCAGTTGAGCATTGCCAGGAATTTCCTTCTTCAATTTCTCCTTCAAGTCACCTCTCAATTTTTAAGCTTACCTGCGTCTCCGTCACCATGTCACGAATCCCTCGCCGCAACACTGAGGCTTTTACAACTTGTTGGCCAGGAATTTCTACAAGATCAGCAGTCCATTCTCCAAGGCGCCCCAGTTCAGCAACTCTTGAACTCGTTTGGTGGTGGAATTCAGAACCAACAACAGCAACAAAATGTAGAGTTGTCCCTGGTGAGATTACAGGCGCTCCAGACAACAGGACAACAAGCGCTGGCATCCGTCACAGAGGCTGTGCAGCAGGCCGTGGCAGAGGCAGATCCGCGGCAGCAGGAAGAACCATCAAGTTCGCCTACTCAGGCGCCGGCACCCCAGCAGCAGCAGCAACAGCAGCAGCAGCAACCTCCTTCTGCTGTTCCACCATCCCAAGTTTCCGCCATGGTCCTTGCCCAAGTCCAAGCGCAGCAGCAACAACAGCAACAGCCCCAAAACAACCAAGCCATACCAGGACATGTCCGTGATTTTTTGATTGCGGCATTGCAGCAGCAACAGCAGCAACCGCAGCAGCAGCAACAACAAATACCACAAGAGTTTTTATCTGGATCACAATCTCAATTGATGCAGCAAATGCTGGCGGCCATTCAGAACCAAAGTGACCAACAAGAGCAGCAGCGACGGCAACAGCAACAGCAGCGTGGTGGCGGGTAGAACAATCCCAGGCACCAATAACAATGCAACGGCTCGGCTCCAAGTGATTTTCCAATGAAGAAAGACCGTACATTACCCACTCCCTCTTCCATTTATTTACATAATACTTTACGTTCCCCGCAGGTCCAACAGATAGGCACATACCAAGACATAAGATCAGCTAAACATAAATAAACGGATTGCATCAGCACTTACCTGATATATACTCACATGTAACAGCATAGGCACTAGCATCTTGCAATATCAATAGGAAGTGAGACATCACCTCCTTGCTCCGAAACCGGTAGTCTACTGTCAGTTCAATTCTTACCTAATACTTTTCCAATTCCGAACGCACACAGGAACAGAACAGAACATTGACAAGATTGCATCGATACTTACTATGCTGAGCTATGAGAGAATAGGGCTGGGTGTTAGCATCTGTACTAGTATGCAATACCAATACATGCATAGATCATGTTGCAATAGTGGCCCACTGGTTGCTGCAGTCCGTCGCAGTTTGTTGTTGTTGTTGTTTTCAGCCGTACAAACGAACAGAGGCCTAACAATCGACGAAGAGAGAGGCCTGTGGTGTCCGTTCTACTGTAGTACCAGTACACGCAGAAGCTCACTTCCATCTTCGTTTTGAATCATGGCCAACAACGACAACTAATCAGCACTAGGAGCAAGCCAGCATAAAGACAGACAAGAAATCAAAGCAAAACAACATGAATGGTATTTGTTGCAAACGTTTGAAGGAATCAATGCAACGTTGATCTTAGTTCGTTCATTGTGGTTTTTGTTTGTGAGTACTAGTACCAAGTATTACTAGTATTGCATTACTAGTATTACTAGCTACTACAGTAGGGAGTACCGGTGCTACTGTATGCAGTTTTGCAAAATTTCTGTCCGATCCGGTTTTGCCGGGAACTCGACATTTATAGAAGGTCTTCCGAAAACAACGGAGCCTTACGTGTGAAGAAGTACAATTGCGACATTCGGAACCTTCTGGATCGCGCTTTTGCTTGTTCCTTTTACGTAAGAGCTTTTCTTTGTTTTGATTGGTCAGATATTTCCGACTGTGGTTTAGACTGTATATTTTCTCACAGTGTTCATGAATGCCTTCCAAATCTCATTTCTCTCATGCATTTGTACTGTACAGTGGTGCACACAAGGCCATTGTAAGTTTAACCATGTTAACATTGCGACCCAGGTCGCACGATTCTTCCACGTTCACATTGCCCTTTCTGAGTGTTTTTCTATTTTAAGTTCGCAATCTTCCAGCCCCAATAATTTCTGATCGTGCATAGAAATAGCCATTGCCCCCGTGGGTAAGTACTGTAGTCTTGGTTAAGGACTTCTCTACTCGAAATAGCTATTACAAGTTCCAATTTCCCACATAGATAGCGAAGTACAGCTAAAGACCTGTCGACAGTAGCTTAAAAGTGAGACCCCGGAGCTGCAATAGCCCCGAAAACCAGAAAAGGGCCATCTGCAAGCACGCGCCTCACTTCTTTTGAGAGAGAAAAGTACTGGTACTTACAGAAAGATTAGACATAAAAGAGCTAAACATGCTGTACATCATAGCACCTGTTGGATGGCCGGAAGATGGCGAGGCGGTTCGCATTGTCCCCGCCCCCGCCGCCTCACTTAGGTAGCCAGAAATGGACCACACAACCGGCCTGCCACTGGCAAGGATGAAGACAACAGAACATCATAGGAGAACTGACTTTTCGATGGATGATCGGCGGGGAGCGCAACTGAATAGCCCTGAAGTGTGAGCCTGTCGGGAGAGAAAGAACTACTGGAAGAACTGGGAACATCGTTCTATTTCTGGATGGTGATGGTGACGAAGCGATACTACTGGTACAAGCTGGGACGCCAGCAGAGTTTTGCAAACGACCTGCCGGCAGCAGCTAGCGAGTAGCAAGGTAGTCGTAAGAATGGTCGCAGTGGACTAGTAATACACAGTCAAAAGGAGCAGCTTCACACAGGGCTATTGAAAAAACAGAAAGACTACTACCCGGCTGATTCTATAGCTTTATAATGTAGTATCATCTTCAGTAGACCCACTGACCTCGATGTTGCCTTTTGTCGACGACTCGACCCACTTTGCAAACGCTTTTGATGGGCAAGTCCATTCTTCCAACTCTCACGTTCGCGCCTGTTTTTTCTACAATGCACAAAAGAAAGGAAAAGCAACGCCGGCGTCATGGAGGCAGTTAGAGACTCCCAGTTGAACTGCTTCTCACGGGAGACGCCTGGCAGGTAGAAGAAGCTGGCTCTGGAATCGCATCTGAGCTCGCAACCTCAGCAGGGGTCACTTCCGCCGTCCAACCGAACAGAAGATCAAACTCGGCACCCACGACCGCAGCCTTGTCGTTGTTGACACTGCCCACCAGTGTATTGGCGGTCGCCACGGTGATGGCACTGGCTTCTCCATCATCAGCTTTGGCGTCGTCGTCGTTGCCTCCCGTGTTTTCATTTCCGTCCTCGCCAGTGTGTCGTTTTCCGTACTTTCTTTCAATCATCTGCGCCATGCGGCTCTCAATGCTATCTTTCATTCGGAGGCGAACGATTTCCACCGGACGTTTTTGTCCCTGCCATTCACGAAGGAGAGTCAGACAGAAGATGGTCATTTTGAGTACGTGTCGACAGTAGCGAACACTCTAGCTTTTCATATTGTTGTACTTACCAACCGGTGTACGCGGCCAATACTCTGAACAGAAGATCACGATCAATTCATGCGCATTCCAGTGTGAGGAGGAATATAGTACAAAGATGCAGCTAAATTGAGCAACAGTGGGCCTTCGATGAGTGCGTTCCAGCGAACTTACCTGCAGCTCGACTGCTGGGTTCTGTGGTGGTGGAATATAATGAAGGCAATTGTGTCAGAGTCAATCAGGCTTTCCAACGAGGAGAGAAGAAGCAACCCAATACTTACAAGGCAAGGTTCCAGCAGAAAGACCCTGTTTGCCTGTGTCAAATTAATACCTAGTTTCGATAAATAAAAAAGAAAGGTTTTGGGGCAGCAGTGGTTAGCACAAACGACGAAGGAAGCGCAATCACTTCAAACGGGTAATAGTCAGCACCCACCAACAGCTCCAGCTCGCATGCTCAATAAAAATATGGTGGTAGGCGGATCGTGTTGGAAGTCGTGTAGGGCTTGTGCTCGTTTTCTCATTGGCATATCGCCTGACAGTGTCCGGAAACTGAACCCGTGCTTTGGCAACTCGACCTTGAGATATTCAAGCGAGGATGTCCACTGGCTGAACACGAGTGATTTGGATGTCGGGTCATTATCTCGGGCGTGCTTCAGCTCCTCGATGAGCTTGTTGAACTTTGCTTTGAACGCAAATTTTGTAAACTTGACTTTCCTCTTGTTCTTGGAATCGGCTTCTTCATCTTCCGCGTCGTCCCTGTTTTCCTCCTCCCCTTCATCAGTGACATCGTCAAGTGGCACGTGGCCACCTGCACAGGCGACTCGAACCGGGGCTAATTTAGCAGTCAGTTTTAAAAAGTGTTTTCCAAGCTTTCCCTTAAGCTTGCTCTTGAAGGCCCGGTAGTAGCTTAGAGCTTCATCTTCGAGCGATTTGTACTCGCGTCTTTCTTGTTCGCTAAATTCAATTTCCACCAAGCGGTCTGTCTTGGGCGGGAGAGACATCAGCGTCGTACGTGTTGGTGTACCTCGATATGTTTGTTGTTGTGCATGGCGGATGAGAAGCGTTTTCATCAAGAAAAGAAAGTGACCAAACAGATGATCCACTGAGCTTTCGTCATCAGCGTCAACGCCAAAGCGTCGACGTCGCCTCCTATTAGACAACGCTTTTGCAGCACGGTCGTTTGTATGACGAAGCGTGCCCCCAAATGTTTGAAACATCTCGTCCACACATTCAAGCCCAAGGAACTTTAATTGATTCCTCAAATCAGTGAGAGAAGTCTGGACCGGAGTACCTGTGAGTAGAATGGGGAAAGCATGTACGATATGAGCTTGGTTACGGTCGCAATCAAAGCACGATACCAAATCAAATACATATCGCACCTGACACCAGCCACTTGATATCACCAACCAACGACATAACGGCCCTCGATTTGGTTGTTGTCGATTCCCTAAGCGTGTGGCTTTCATCCGCGATAATACGCCACCACCGCACTTGTTCCAATGGAGGTACATAGTTGCCCGATTTGCTTTTCTTTGCATGATACGTAGCATCGCTGGCGAGTGTTTCGTAGGTTGTAACAACAATAGCAGCCCTGCTGAGGATCTTTGGATCACGTTTGCGGCTAGAACCGTGGTATTGATAAACCATTCCCGGATTAGTCAACTTGCTCTTTGCTTCCTCGACCCACTGCCCTACCAAGCTAACATGACACACGACAAGTGTTCCACGGGAGACAAGTCTACCGCGTTTGGGTTTGTCAGTCGAGGTCCGCGCATACAGTTTCTGGTCCCATTTGCAAGTATTCTCATCCAGAGCGTCCAACTCAGCAACGGCGCTCCCAGAGGGCGGGAACTCAGGTGCAGGGTTGACGAGGATCAAAGCAAGAGAAATAATTGTTTTTCCGAGGCCTAATAGGCAGAACGGAAATTCAAAACATGTTAGACGCGCAGAGGCGAAGATACCGAAATCCAAGAAATCTTACCCATTTCTTCTGCAATAATGCCACCGCGGACAACATGTGGCTTCTCCATTTTGAAGGTTTCGATGATGGGGTTGAAGTACACCGGATTCTCCTGTAGGTTTCCAAGACTCGGAAGTTGCGGCCACAGATATTCCTGCACATTCATCGTTTCACGCTGAAGACACCACTGCACACTCTGCCGTTGAAAGTCAAGCAGATTGACAGAGAGGCCGTCCACGAACTCGACTTCGTCGTGCCCTAGATTTTCAAAGTGAGCCACCATGCCAGTGATAGAGGTAACGCTGTTGATGATGGTTGAACAATCCTTTCTAAGGCTGAACGCCAGAGGCCTTTCTTCGTTGCGAAGGTAGCACAAGTCATGCTTTTTGCTCAAGGGACGTTCCGTGGTGTACGAAAACTCGTTTTCTTTGGAAGGGAGACTCGATCCTCCGCGCCGCATTGTTCTGTGTGATTGATTGACACTAAGAATGTTCCCTCTCCACTTTCCGCTGTTGCCCCTGTAAACCTCTTCCACGAGTATTTCGCCAAAGTATCTCTGGAGTGTATTCGACAAACCTGGCTGGAGTCTACACACATTTCCGAGATTCTCGGCTTCGTGGGTGGATTCAAGCGACATTCCATCTCGAACGCGTTTGGCGTTGGCATTGTGCTTCGCGATAGAGCGATTGATTTCTTTATGCTTGCTCTTTTGTGAGTGCCTTGTGGCTTTCAGAGATCCACTGACATCTGGCAGAGCGAAAGGAAAAACGTCGTACCAGGCGCCAAGAAGCTTGTTGAAGCTCGCAGCCTCCTTGGATTTGAAGCGACGTTTTGGAGGGCAAACATACACTTGAACGGCAAAAGTCTGTCCCAATGAAAGAATTACAGAAGTGAGAGAGTGCATAACATTTGTTTAAAAAGAGGCTCGACGCCAGAAAAAAACAATAGAAGAGCTTACCCCTTGTTGAGTGTCGTTGTCCCATTTTGCTGTAATCTCATAGCTGAGAGTGCTTTTCTTGCCCTCCGTACACTCGGTCGCTTTTCGACGCTTGCAAAAGTCTTCCTCTTCAAAATAGGATAGTTGCTGCAAGACGACAAGATCCCTCGCATTGTCCAATATAACACCCTCCGTTTCATCCACAGAGGGCATGTCGTGAGACAATAGAAAGTATGCATCTATACTCCAATACGGTAGATCGACGCCCCATCGAGCCACCGCATATCTCTCATTGTCTGCCTGGAAGTCGAAATTGCCGGTCGTTGGCATGTCCTTTTCTGCAACGACGGAAATGCTTGCCAGTATCATACTCAAATTGGGGCGCTTACCAAATCGGTGGCGGAAGAGATCTTCGCGCATTTCTTCTTCGTTGTAGACCCACTCGGGAGCAACGGCGGCATCAGAAGCATCACCGTTGTTGCTGTTGTCATTGTTGCCATTCGCTTCCGACCAACTATCGACGTACTTTGTCATGGCCCGAGGATCGTGTGGTTTGATACGAAAAGGGATTGATTTTGTGCCGAGGAAAATGTCTCCTTTTTGAAGCTCGAGTGGCTGGCTTTGCAATTTGCCAAAATCCTGTTCACTGGCCACTCGACCACACTTGTGACACCAATCCAAAAATCCCACAGGATGAAGCTGCTTGTAGCTAAGAAAATTGCGATGAAAAAATAAATTGAACCAGCCGCATTTGCGACACTTGGTAAGAGATGGATCATTTTTCGCAACTGGATGATTCGGAGCAAAGGGACCATGCCCCGATAAAAGAGGTTCTGCAACATTCTTTGCATCGTCGGCAGTGTCCTCTCCTTCTTCTCCTTCGGCTGTCGCCGCACTGATATTGTTGTTGTTGCTATTGTTGTTGTTATTGACAGAAGCCTGCTGAGCAGACTTCTCCTTTTGGGCATGTTCGCGCTGCCTCTTCCAAAATTTGCTTTCCTTGCGTCCGGCAATGTCGTGGGCATGAAAATGACTACCCCATTTGGAACAGTGTTTGGCGGGGATATCGCAGACAAAACAATAGCACATGTCACAGTATTGCCGATTCAACCACATTTCATTGGGGTCAAAGCGAAATTCGGTACAATGGTGCCTCATATGAGGGAGGCGTTGTTCGTTGGTCGTCTGGATATATTCAATATCGTCCACCATCGCGTTGCTATAAGCAGCACTGTCATTGCCACTGTCACTATCAGTGGAAGCAACACTTTCATATTCAATGTCATTGTCAGTTGTTACTTTGCTGCGGCGTTTAGCAGTGGGACAATGAGAGCTTCCTTCGGTTTTGACTACCGTGCCGTTGGAGGACGAGTCCCTGGTGGTTGCCCGATGGTCTCTTGACCGGGCTCGCTTCTTTTTGGAGGACGTAGCAACGGCCGGGATGGACGATGATAGGGCAACATCTGGCGATGCAGTCGAAGCAGCTTTTGCCGCCGTCGAAGCAGTATTGGCCGCATTACTAGACGCAGCAACAGTAGCAGTATGTTTCGTTTGCTTCTTGGTACGCTCGTTTTGTTGCTGCTTCCACACGGCACCGATTTTTCCACCGCCATCGTCGTCTTCGTCGTAGTCACTGTCATCGTCCTCATTGTCGCTGCTCTCATCTTGATAGTCCTCGTCATCATCATCGTTACCATTGGAATCACAATCACTGTTCTTCTCAACATCCTGGGCGTTGCTATTCTTTTTGCGGACAGCACGAGAAGTAGCAGCGGCGGCCGCCACCGGTACTGTCTCACTGCTGCTGTCATGACAAGAATTGAAGTCGTCTTCTTCCTCTTCTGCTTCTTCTTGACCACGTTCTTCCTCCTCCGACGACACGAGGTCAATAATTTCGGGTGCTGCTTGTTGTTTTCGTGGCGGCGGTGTCGCTTGTTTTCTGCAAAGACTGCTACTACTACGTATAGGAGTAGGCGGAGAAAGGCTAGGAGCAGACTTCTTAAGACGCTTGGACGGTTTCTTGTCATCGTCGTTGTCGTCATCATCACTACTACTTGAAGCCGTAGCAGTAACTTTTCGAGCCGTAGTACTACTCGTTGTAGAGGTACTGCTGCTGCTGCTGCTCCGGCTACTGTCCAAGACTTCCAATTTGATATTCTTTTTCTTGTTGTGGCTACTCTTGTTCGTTTTGGTCGTCGTTTTCTTCTTTTTCTCCACATGATTGGAAGAAGAGGGTGACAAGCTGACACGAGCCGCGGCAGGAAATTCCACAGATTGCTCTTCTTCTTCTTCTTCTTCTTCTTCTTCTTCTTCCTCCTCCTCTTCTTCTTCTTCTTCCTCGTCATCACTTCCCATATAAATGGTCCGAATGGTGGGTTCCTTGGGGGGCGTTGGCATGACGACGACAGTCGCAGCTTTTTTGGTAGTTTCCATTTTGATACGAGACTTCCATGCCGACGTTTTGGGACGTCGGGTCAAGCGTGTCGTGGTACCATGGGTCCCCCGTGGCACGCGTTTGCGTTGCGTTCCATTCAAGACGTAGTAGTGATCGTCATCGTCACCGTCATCGTTGTCCAAGGTAAAATCAAAGACATCGGGCTTGTGTTTTTTTCGAGTACTATCAGTTAGCGTGGCCTCATGATGATTATTCTTATCAGTATTAGGGTGGTTCTTGGCCTTGCGTTTCTGGTTTTGTCGAAGGAGGGATTCTTTGAAGCCACTTGTGCCGGTACTTGTCCCGCTACCGCCGCCGCTACTACTAGTAGTAGTGTTATTGGTGCGGCTTCTTCGTGGCGGCCGCATGATAATCAATCAACGAATGGCCCAAATTCTAACGAATATCTTGTAGTAAAAGTATTCAATCAATCGATTCAATCTATAGCTAGCTATGTAGCTATCTCTGTTCTGTTCTAGCGAGAGTTCTATTGCAATTCCATAAAGCTACTATAACAGACAGCGACCAACAAAACTGTAATGGTCCGCTCGCTGTCACTCTGGTACCATACTGTCCGGCTTCGAATTCCCCTCAAAACCTGAAAGCCGCAGAAGCGCTCGTTTGCGTGTGTTTTCTGTCGCCGGTCGCCGCCCCGAAATCAAAGATCTTTAACAGCAATAAAAATGGATTAGTAGAGTTAAGGTTTTGACAAACTGCCTTGTTCTTTATTTCGACCATGCAACCAATCTAATAGCTACCAGTAGCTACGGTACGTCGTACTACTACTACTGTCTCTTATACACATCTGACGCTGCCGACGAATAGAGAGGTGTAGATCTCGGTGGTC
>ENA-ORBV01016060-ORBV01016060.1-microbial-mat-metagenome-genome-assembly--contig:-NODE-16060-length-10915-cov-6.505352_pt1 | contig 10915 bp, 9 predicted proteins | sample MGYA00237777_ERZ505514 | MGnify/ENA primary metagenome ERZ505514 (study PRJEB26160, sample SAMN06269048) | microbial mat metagenome | isolation source: Oligotrophic lake microbial mat | place...
CCTTCTCTTCGGCTTTTTCGCGGATCGCACAGGTGTTAAGCAAGATGAGATCGGCGTTGTCCGGTGACTCGGTTCGCACGTAGCCGCCGCGCCCAAGCAGACCCAGCACCATCTCGCTGTCGGCCACGTTCATCTGACAGCCGTAGGTCTCGATGTACACGCGCTGTGCCGACGGATCGGCCACGACCGGCACCGCGGCATCCTGGCTGGGTACCTTGGCCTCACCGGGTCGACGCAGGGTGACGAGATCGCTCATGGGAGGGTCGGTATAGCAACAAGTGGCCGCTCAGGTCGAACGGGCTGCGGCGTACTTGCCGACGAAGGGATTGTCTTCGCGCTCCATGCCGATGGTGCTGTGATCGCCGTGGCCCGGGATGATGAGGGTCGTTTCCGGCAGATCGAAGATGGGTCCCCGGATCGAGCGGGAAAGTTCCTCGAACGAGCCGCCCCAGAGGTCGGTGCGGCCTACCGAGCCCGCAAAAAGCGTGTCACCCGAGAAGAGCAGGGGCCGCTCGTCGCCGTGTTCGAGATACAGACAAATCGAGCCCGGCGTGTGGCCGGGGGTGTGAATGACGCGCGCTTCGCGCTGGCCGAATCGCAGCACCTCGCCACCTTGAAGGGCGTGGGAAAAAGTACCGGGTGCAACGGGTGGCAAGCCAAACAGGGCGGCCTGCATTGCCACGTTTTCAAACAACCAGCGATCGGCCTCGTGCAGCGCCGTGTCGGCCCCGGTTTCTTTCGCGACTTCATCGGTCGCCATCACGTGATCAAAGTGGGCATGGGTGTGCACCAGCTTGATGGCGGTGACCCCCATTTTCTTCAACTGTGCGACGATTCGCGGAGCCTCGTCACCGGGATCCACCACCAGGCCTTCGTGGGTTTCGGGACAGGCCACGATGGTGCAGTTGCAACCCAACTTGCCAACCGGAAAAGTTTCGATGACCAAGTTACTTTGCGGTAGGAGCACGCGTGGATCCTAATACGGTTCAGAATCGATGTCACCGGCCAGGGGTGGTTATGACGCGGGGATGAGGGTATCCTTTCAAACAGGCACATGCATCAATCGGCGTTACATCGTTACACCCTCGGAGAGTATGTGGAACTTGAGGAATCGTCGACTGTTCGGCACGAGTTCCTCGATGGGTCGATCTACGCCATGGCGGGCGGTACGCCCGAACACGCAGCGATGGCGGGTGCCGGCGCTGAAATCGGTTGTGCTTGTAGACCATGTGAAGCCTGCGATCGTTGTATGGACTCGGTCGCAGGGTGATGACTGGCAGAGCGAGGCTTACGGCCCCGGCGCAGTCATCGCCTTCGAATTCGTTGGAGCAAAAATCAGTTTGGACGCTGTTTACGCCGCTGCCGCGAACGCCTGATCGCCGTCCGCTCAGCTGAGCAACGTTGTAATCGGGATCGCCCACATCCGATCGCCGAGGGAAATCGCACGGGTTCCGTTGAACGCCACGATCCCCGCGCGGCAACCAGGCGTGGCCGCAAGGAAAGCCCGCAACCCATGCAGATCGCGATCGTCGAAACGGGCGCCGGCTTTGATCTTGATGACGATGCAGTCACGCGCGTCCTCGATCACGCGTGTCTTAAAGACACTGTCGATGTAGTAAAAAAGACAGATCAGGTGCGCGGCGCTCCGTTCTCCTCGCGGATCCCAATCGTCCGTCCGTATAAAAAAAGGGGCGACGCTGGTTGGCGCCGCCCCTTCACACCCCGATCGGGGGTGGTTTATGAATGAACCCTAGCTACAGCCCGAGGTCGTTCCGCAGGTGATGCATTTGTGACAGCTGCCGTTCGGGATCATGATGTCGCCGCACTCGGGGCAGGTCGGCGCCTCGCTGCGGGCAATGAAGCCGAACTTTGGCCGTGCCTCGATCTTGGAATCCGATATGTCCACGATTTCGACCTTCGGTGTAGCCCTTGCGGTCGGTGCAGACTGCGGCGGCACCGGGGATGTGGCCCGAATCCGGGCGTTTTCTGCGGCCGGTGCTGCAGCGGCGGCTGCCGACATGGGGGCATCCACCGTGCCCTCGTCGCGAAGGAACTTCGCTTCCAACCAGCGGAAGATGTAGTCCATGATCGAACCCGCGCGTGGGATCTCGGGGTTGCCGGTAAAGCCCGAGGGCTCGAACCGGGTTCGCGAGAACTTGTCGCACAAGAGGCGCAACGAGACGCCGTGTTGAAGGGCGAGTGAGATAGCCGTTGCAAATGAGTCCATGAGACCCGAGATGGTGGAACCTTCTTTCGCCATACGAATGAAGATTTCGCCGGGGTTTCCCTCTTCGTAGAGACCGACGTGGATGTAACCCTCGTGTCCTGCGACCGAGAATTTGTGGGTCAAGCTCTTGCGCTCATCTGGCAGTCTGCGGCGTGCAACGAACTTCTCGGCCTTGACTTCCTGTGCCTGTTTCGCGAGTCCCGGATCCACCTTGCTGGTCGAAAGCGGCTGGGTGCGCTTGCAACCATCGCGGTAGATGGCAACGGCCTTGAGGCCCATCTTCCACGATTCCATGTACGCTTCTTCCACGTCCTCAACCGTGGCATCCGAGGGCAGATTGACCGTCTTCGAGATGGCGCCCGAGATGAACGGCTGTGCGGCAGCCATCATACGGACGTGACCCATGTAGTGGATCGAGCGGGTGCCATTGCTCGCACGGAAGGCGCAATCGAATACCGGCAGGTGCTCGGGAAGGAGGCCCGGGGCACCTTCGATTGTCTCTTCGCGATCGATGTAGTCGACGATGGCCTTGCGCTGATCGTCGTCGTATCCGAGGGCGATGAGCGCTTCTTCGGTCGTGTTGTTGACGATCTTGATCATGCCACCGCCGACGAGGCGCTTGTACTTGATGAGCGCGATGTCGGGCTCGATGCCCGTCGTGTCGCAATCCATCATGAAGCCAATGGTTCCGGTCGGGGCCAGCACGGTTGCCTGTCCGTTACGGAAGCCATGGTCGGAGCCGATGGCGACCGTCTGGTCCCATGAGTCGCGAGCGGCTTCGAGCAGATCGGCCGGAACGTACTTGGCTTCGAGGCGATCCACCTGCTGGCGGTGCTTCTTCATCACGCTCAAGAACGGTTGCTCGTTTTCAGCGTAGCCGTCGAATGGACCCGTGATGTCGCGCGAAATGACGGCGCTGGTTCGGTAAGCCCATCCGGTCAAAACCGAGGTCAGAGCGCCACACCAGGCGCGAGCCTCTGCCGAGTCATAGGGCAGGCCAAGCGTCATGATGAGCGATCCGAGGTTGGCGTAGCCGAGGCCGAGCGGCCGGAAGCGGTGTGAGTTGTGCTCGATGAGTTTCGTCGGGTACTTGGCGTTGTCGACGATGATCTCCTGGGCCAAGATCGTGAGCTCGATCGCTTTTTTGTAGGCTTCGACATCGAAGCCCTTGTCGTCGGCAAACTTGCGCAGGTTCAGCGACGCGAGGTTGCAGGCCGAGTTGTCGAGGTACATGTACTCTGAGCAAGGATTCGAAGCGTTGATGCGCTCGGTGTTGCTAGAGGTGTGCCAGTTGTTGATCGTCGTATCGTATTGCATACCGGGATCACCGCATTCCCAGGTCGCCTGGGCGATCGCGCGCCAGAGGTCGCGTGCCTTGAAGGTGTCGACCGCTTCGCCATTTTTAACGGCGCGGGTCTGGAAGTCGCGATCCTTTTGAACCGCATCCATGAATTCATCCGTCACACGGACCGAGTTGTTTGAGTTCTGGAAAAAGACGGACTTGTAGGCCTCGCCGTCAAACGAACCGTCGTAGCCCGCGTCGATGAGCGACCAGGCTTTCTTCTCTTCCTTGGCCTTGCACCAGATAAAGTCCTCGATGTCGGGATGTTCGATGTTGAGGATGACCATCTTGGCGGCCCGGCGGGTCTTGCCACCGGACTTGATGACGCCCGCAAAAGCGTCGAAGCCCTTCATGAAGCTGACCGGGCCCGAGGCCGTGCCACCCCCGTTCAAGAATTCACGCGACGAACGGATCGGCGAAAGGTTGGTGCCAGTGCCCGAGCCGTACTTGAACAACATGCCTTCGGTCTTCGCGAGTCCGAGGATGGACTCCATCGTGTCGTCGACGGCATTGATGAAGCAGGCAGAGCACTGGGGCTCGGCCTCTACGCCGACGTTAAACCAAACCGGAGAGTTGAACGCCATGCGCTGGCTGACGACCAGGTGACGCAACTCGGCCCGGTAGATTTCGGCGGACTCCTGATCGACGAAGAAGCCGTCCTTGATGCCCCAGTTCGTGATGGTGTCACAAACGCGGTTGATGAGCTGACGCACGGACTTTTCGCGCTGGGGTGTACCCGGCTGGCCGCGGAAGTATTTCTGAGAAACAACGTTGGTCGCGGTCTGGGTCCAAAACTTTGGAACCTCGACGTCCTTCTGCTCGAAGATCGACTTGCCGTTTTCGCCATTGATGGCGGCGGTGCGGTACTCCCACTGGATGCCGCCGTAGCCGTCATCGCCGTCGCGGGTGAAATAACGTTTAATGGACACACCCGGTTTCACTGCGGTCCCCCCTGACTGAGCAGATGATTCCCCGGAAGCCTTGCCGCGTCGGCGATTGGTCACTTCGTGTTTTTCGAGCATTCGCTGTCCTCCTTACACCCAGATGTGTGCGTCATTTCGTGTTGCGTCAGAACCTGTCCGCCTAGCAATTGCAGTGGCAATGGAATCCCGAGAACTGCCGGAAACATCCCCGAATCCAGCCCCCCTCGACCTGTGCCACCACGCGATAACTGGCGTGCGCACTATTTCAACGACTGGCGCTCGATTGTCAATTTAAAACACAACCCGTAGTGTTATCGCACAGTAGAATACACTACAGGTTGTGTTTTTCCAGAAACGAGGGAAACCCTGTGGATGAAAGCGAAAATGCCCATGGGTTTCCGGAGGATAAGCCGTTGTCCACAGAGTGGACAGTTTCGAATGACGATACATTACACTGCATTCTGGGTCCCCTGCAAAAGGGCATGGATGCGATGCGTTGTTTTTAGCCAGGGGTGGACGCCGAACTCAGGCAGGAGCGTCTTCTGCCGATGAAAATCAATCAAGCCATGCCGGCGCCACCGGTATCGAATATCGAGAAATTGGGAGGACAGGCCGGTGACCCCTAACATCGACGAGGTGCTGCGTCTTGAAGAAGTGACCTGTGTTCGCAGGGACAAGGTGGTGCTCGACCGCGTGAGTCTCTCCGTGCGCGCGGGCGACTGGGTCGCCATCGAAGGCGCCCGTGGCAGTGGCAAGAGCCTGTTGCTCGCGGTCGCTGCGGCGGCCATCGCGCCTCGCCGGGGTTCGGTGTTGATTGGCGGGCGCAACTGGATGGACCTGCAGGCGTCGTCGGTGCCCTTTGTGAGGCGAAACATCGGCTACCTTCCTGCCGAGCCCGTTCTGATTGAGCACGAGACGGCGCTCGAGAACGTGGTCTTGCCGCTGGCGGTACGCGGGGTCGCTGTGGACGCAGCCCTCGCGCGCGCCAATCTCGAACTGCAACGGATGGGCTTGCAAGGGCTTGCCCACGAGCCGATCGCGGCCCTGTCGCCAAGCGAACGACGCCTGGTTGCGATCGCGCGGGCTTTGATTGGTGCGCCGGTGGTGGTTGTTCTCGATGAACCAGCCGGTGGTCTCGACCGCGACGACAGACAGCGCATCGTCGAGGCGATAGGCGTGGCGCGGGCGGCGGGAGCGGCCGTGCTGTGCGGATCGGCAGATGCGTCATTTGTATCACTTTTGCAGTCACACGGAGCCGAGCGGTTGGCGCTGGCAGGGGGTAGGTTGAACGGGGGATCGCCGCGCATGGTGGTGGTCGAAGGCACGCGGAACGACAGCGCCCCGACACCGATCCGACGCGAAGATTCCGAACAGATCCTCGACGATGCGGACATCGAGGCGGTGTCACCATGAACCTTGCATGGACCTTGCGCCGGGGCCGTCGTGGTCTCAAGCGTCGGTTGGCGCGGACCGCGGGTTGGGTCGGCTCCTTTGCCTTGCTTGGGTTTCTGATCGGTGGCGCCCGGCTGTGTGCCGAACGTGCCAACGCCGTGTCGGCCCATGTTGGCGGCTCTGTGCACGTCATCGCCTACTTGCGCGACGACATGGATGCGTCCCGCGCGAGCGTGCTCGGGCAGTTGATCAAGAAGGTTCCCGGAGTCGATCGGACCGAATTCGTCGACTCGGCCGAAGCCTTGCGGCGCCTGCGGTCCGCGACGACGGAACTTTCGACGGCCGCGGGCTTGCTGGAAAGCATCGAGGCGGGCTTTTTGCCCCGTTCCATCGAAATCACCCTTTCACCCGACGCAAGCTTCAACGACCAGGGTCGCAAGCTTGCTGATCGCATCGCGGCCATCCCCGGCGTCTCGGAAGTGGATTCCATGGCGGGCGGTGTGATGCGTTTGCGTGCGCTCGCGGGCGTTTTGCGATCTCTCGGGTGGGCGCTGCTGGGACTGGCTCTGGTGACCGGAGGCGTGGTGCTCGTGATTGCGCTCGGTCGGGATCGACGCGAACGGGTGCAGCGAGATGCGGTGCTTGAACTGCTTGGCGAATCCCGTGTTGCGATTGTCGGCCCACGCATGCTGGCGACGGGTGCGGTCGCGCTGGTGGGTGGCCTTGTGGCCATCGGTTGTCTGTATCTCGGTTTCACCTGGGTCGATGCCACCTTGCAAGAGTTGACGAACGCCGTGTCGTCCGACGACACCGCAGGGTCGGCCTTCCTCTCGTTGAACGAATTTGCCATCGGAACCGTGTTTCTGGTGCTGCTGGGCCTTTTGCTCGGACGATTGTTTTCGCCCCGCTCACAACCACGCCATGCATAGACGAATCAGCGCATGGGTGTTGGGTTTGTGCCTTGCGCCGTCAGGGTTGGCCATCGCCGATGACAAGGGTCGAACGCTGGTCGAGGAGCATCTCGACGTGCGCACCGCCGCCCTCTTGCGACAGAAAGAAGCGGCCGAATCACTCCTGCGCCGTCAGGCCACGCTCGCGTATCGTACCACGCGCAAGCGCGATCTTGGATTCTTGGCCGATCCCGATGCGCGCGCCGAGCAAGCGCGTTCGGCCGATGCCACGCTCGCGTTGCTTGCGCGGGGTCTCGACGAGGCCGCCAAGATTGAACACGAACTGGCGCTCGTGGAACAAGAGCGGCACGGACTCGCGGCGCGTTCCGTGAGTGCGCCCGGGGTATCCGGGGCTGTGAATCCCGTCGATGGATTGACCTCGCCACCCGTGTTTCAGTGGCCCGTGCGTGGGCCGGTGGTGGCCGGGCCTGGCCTTCGCAAGGACGCCATGACAGGCGTCGAAATGCGCCAACTTGGAGTGCAACTGCTCGGACGAACCGACGGCCAAGTGATGGCGCCCGCGACGGGCAAGGTGGTGCGCGTGGAACGGCTGCCCGAGGGCGGGTACGCCTTGATGATCGAACACGAGCACAACCTGACGAGCATCGTTTCGGGATTGCGCCGGGTCAACGTGGCGGAGGGAAGTTCGGTGGCCGCCGGAGCCGAGATCGGCCGGGTTGGTCGAACGTTGGATGGCGCGCCCGTGGTACGTTTCGCGGTGTTTTCGGGACTGGAACCGGTCGATCCGCGCCAACGCGTTCGCCGACGCTAAAGGCGCTACGCGTCAGTTTGGAGATCGTTCGCCGTTTGCTGGGAATGGGACGCGTCCGGGCTACACTTTGCGCAGATGCGAAGACGACACGTTGCCTGGTTGCGATTCGGTGGGATTGCGCTCGCCACCCTTTTGGGATTTGCCTTTGGGATAGCGTTTAGCCAGCCGCTGCAAGCGGGTCGCTTCGATCCCTACCGAAAGCTCGGCGTTTTCACGAAGGTGCTTTCCTACATCGAGACGTCCTACGTCGAGAACATTTCCGAATCGGAACTGATTTACGGCGCTGCCCGTGGCTTGACGGATGTGCTCGATCCGCACACGCGGTTCATGGATCCCGAGGAATACGATCGCCTGCGCAACGAGACCGAGGGCAACGCCGAGATCGAGGGCATCGGCATCGATCTCGAAAAACGGAAGTCTGGCCTCGTTGTGGTTTCGCCGATCGAAGGCTCGCCGGCGTTCGCAGCGGGCATCGCCCCGGGGGATGTCATCATCAAGATCGATGGGACCGCGACGGCGGACATGGATTGGGGCGCCGCCATTGGTCGCATTCAGGGACCGCCGGGATCGCGTGTGGTACTGACGGTCGACAGGGGTGGCAAAGAAAAAGTTTTTGAAATCGTCCGCAAAAAGTTCGAGGTCAAAACCGTCGAAGGACGCATCATTGCACCGGGCTACGGCTACGTGAAGATTCGAATCTTTTCGTCCAATACCGACGAGAAGTTAGTCGAGGCGATGGACAGGATTCAGGCCGAGGTACAGCAGGTTGCGAAGTCAAAGGCCGCCGGGACGTTGCGTGGCCTTGTGCTCGACATGCGCCGCAATCCGGGCGGTTTGTTGGATCAAGGCGTCAAGGTTGCCGATCGATTCCTGTCGGAGGGATTGATCGTTCGCACCGTGGGCAAGGGTGGCCGAGAGATGGATCGCCAGATTGCGCATTCGCGTGGTACGTATTCTGGGTTCCCCATTGTGGTCTTGGTCGACGGCGCCACGGCCTCAGCGGCCGAGATTGTGGCCGGCGCCCTGCAAGATCACAAGCGCGCGGTGGTGATGGGTCAGCAAACCTTTGGCAAGGGTTCGGTGCAGACGGTGTTTTCGCTCGATGGGTGCGGTGCCAAACCCTGTGGACTCAAGATCACGGTTTCGCGCTACTACACGCCGAGCGGTCGCTCGATTCAGAACCACGGCATCACGCCCAACATCCATGTCTCGCCCCAGCCGCCACCGCGCACCGAAGAAGAGGGACCGCGTGAACGCGATTTCGAGCGGCATCTGCAAAACGACGAGACACCCGAACACGCCGAGGCGCAGCTTGCGGACTATCCCCTGCAAGTCGCGCTCGACTATTTGCGCAGCTTCGAGATCTTGGCCGGACAGAAACTGTGATAAAACCGTGACCCTTTAGCCCCGCCAACAATTTCGGAGGACACGCGGATGAGCCAGTGCGCGAACTGTGGACACGACAACCTGCTGGGTGGACCCAGTTGTTCCAACTGTGGTGCGAGTCTGACGGGCGGTGGCGGCGGAGGACTGGGCGTATCAGGTCCTGACGCCGAATACCAAAAGTTGTTGCGGGAACGCGCCGCTGCAAAGTCGCGCAATCAAAAGATCACGATGGCGGTATTGGTGATTGCGGTGGTGGGTGCGGGTTACCTCATCATGAAGGATCGAAAGCACAAGGCCGAGATTCAACAAACACTCGACTTCGTGGATGCGTGGGTTGAACTCGATAAACGTGAGACGGGTGCGTTCTGGAATTGCGTGACGGCTTCACAGACGCCCATCGATCAGCTGTCGAACGCGCAACAGATTACTGGCAAGATCGAGATTGCGTTCGCGACGCAGCCGAAAACCTACGCTGAAACCGTGCGCGGCGAGTGCATGACCAAGCTCGACAATGCAAAGTCGGCCTTTCGCGACATGATGAACGTCCCGGCCGCATTCAAGACAGCGCTTGACCGATACATTGATTCGTTGCCGAATCTCGGCACTGGCATCGAGGCCTACGTTGAAAAGCTGGGCGCACGACAGGAACGCAAAGACCTGGATTCCTTGATTCAAGATGCCGGTGGTGCGTGGCACGCTAGCACCTCGCCCACGCCGGAAAGCATTGCCTTTGACAAGTTCCTTTCCTGTGCGGTTCCGGGTCTCGACAAACTCAAGGATGCACAGGCCTTGCTGGAGTTCCTGGCCGACGAGTGCTTCAAGCGCGATGCCGCCGCCTTCATGGGAAAGGCTCAGGATTCCTGCTCGAAGCTGCTCGAGACGGTGGATCGCGCCGCCAAGCCACCGGGCAACTACAAGGCGCACATGAAGAAGTTTTACGAGGACGAGCAGCGCATGATGACCGCCTGGTCCGATTGCGCCCGGCGCGCTCGCAAGGGTCAGAAGTCCGACGATCTCGATGCGTTCCTGGTTGCTGCAAAAGAGCACATGGAAGCGCGCGGCGGCATCGGCAAGGTTGGTCGCGAGATCATCAAGACGCAGTAGTTTCGTATTACAGCTTGCGAATGTCGACGCCGACCATTCCGGCGCGACGTGCGGCCTCAAGCCCGAGATCCGTGTCTTCATAGACGGTGCAGATATCGGGTGCGACCTTCAAGCGACGTGCGGCTTCAAGAAAGACGTCGGGCTCGGGTTTGTGCCGCGTGGTGTCCTCGGCGGCCACGATGGTGTCAAACCAGTCGAGGACGCCGATAATCTCCAGCGTTTGTCGTACGATATGACCCTGGCTTCCAGATGCCACCGCCATCGGCAGTTGCCCGCGATGGGCGCGCGCGATGTCGACCACCTTGTGCACGGGTTGCACGCTTTGCATCACCTCGACGAATCCCTGTTCCTTGGCGTGGGTGATCGCAACCGGATCGAGATCGGTCCGCCCTGCCTCCGCTAGCAAGATGACCGCGATCTTCGATGTTGGCACGCCGCCCAGGGCATAAAATCGTTCTTCCGGAAACGGAATGTTGTAAGGACGTAGTACGTTTTGCCAGGCCCGAAAGTGGGCCGGCATCGTATCGGCCAGGGTTCCGTCGCAGTCAAAGATGAGCGCACGCGCAGGGGAGGACATGAGGGCAACCTAGCCGAGCCCAGGTCGGATTGGCAAGGTCGTCTACCCCTTGCGCTCACTTGCCCTTGCTGCGTTCCGCGAGCTGACGCTTGCGCGCTGCCGACTTGCGGGCCCGCGCACGGAGTTGCTCAAGTGATGATTTCCTGGGCTTTTTGCGTGTCGGCGTGATCTTCACCTCGATGGCTGAATCCGGTGTGGACTCGGCACTCGGCTCGACATGGGGTTCGGGCGGGGTGTTGGCG
>ENA-ORBV01016061-ORBV01016061.1-microbial-mat-metagenome-genome-assembly--contig:-NODE-16061-length-10915-cov-6.271637_pt1 | contig 10915 bp, 9 predicted proteins | sample MGYA00237777_ERZ505514 | MGnify/ENA primary metagenome ERZ505514 (study PRJEB26160, sample SAMN06269048) | microbial mat metagenome | isolation source: Oligotrophic lake microbial mat | place...
AACCAGCGGCGCAGACCTGTCCAGCGCTCGCGCCAGCGGATTTCGGCAGTGGCCTGGGCATCCGGTGTCGGGTCGAGTACGTCGGCGAGCTCGCGCCGGGCGGCGGCGGCGAACGCCTGTTCGATTCCGCACGCGTCGAGTTGCAGCAGTGCATCGGCGATGCGGCTGGTGGCGACGATCAGTTCGCCGATGAACTTCTCGAGATAATCGATGAGCTTCTCCTTATAGGCGAGAAATGCTTCGACGCTGATGCCGTGAAGATCGACGGTGCTCTGCAGGCCACGCATGAACGACTGGGCGCGCGAGGTGAGTTGTTCGAAACGAGCAACAAGAGTGCTGAGCAAATCGTAAACTCTGGCGTCATCCAGTGGCGTTTCGGCGAGCTGCGGCAGCAGGGCGTCGAGTAATTCAGAGATGTCGTGCAGTGCGGTGGTCTGGAGCTCGCCTGGGCGGTGAAGATACTCGTCGAAGACCGCGAGCGCGTGTTCGGCGGCTTCGCCTGCGGCGCTGAGCTGATAAAGACGGCGGCGTTGGTAGAATTCCTCGATGCTGGCGGCATCGGCGTTGTCGCGGGTGTCGTCGAGATTGCCCCAGTCGCGCAGTTGCTGGAGCGCGGACTGGATGCCTTCCTCGTCGATTTGAAACGGAGGATTCGGGTCCGACGAGCGGCGGGTCAGGGCATTGAGCACCTCGGGTGGCCGGAGGGAGATGGCGAAGCGCGCCCGTTCGGTGACAAACACGCCGAGCACCTCGCGATAGAGCGAGCTCTTGTCGACGTTGAGGTGGGCGAAAACCGAAAAACTCACGGGCTAGATGGAACGATGGCGATGAGGGAGTGCGGGCGGTCAGGATGGGAAATCAACTGGGGCAGAAGGCAAGGGCAGGTGCGGGCCGCCGCAAGCAGGATTTCGCGGGTGACGGGTTTGATCCGGAAGGCCGCTCTGTTCCGGGGTATCGCGTGGAGCTATATAAGTTTTACGGCGAACGGACGTTGACCACCCGACGCGAATCACGCTTCACTCCCGCGCTGAGTGCTTACCCGGTGCTCTGGCCCTTACTCGTTTCCGGATCCGACGCAGAATCGCGGCTTCGCCACGGCTGCTGCGAGATCAACCCGTTAGACCTTTAAACCTTATGACCACTCGAACCTTACCCGGTTTGCTGTTTCGACAGCTGCTCGCCCTCGCCCTGATTTGCCTCAGTTCCAATATCGTCCACGCCCAAGGGGGGACGGGAACGATTGAAGGTCGGATTGCCAACCCGGCCACGGGATCCGCGCTCGAAGGCGCGCGGGTAACCGTGGAGGGTACCTCGCTGCAAACCTTCAGTAACTCCGATGGTTCGTATCGCCTCAACAATGTCCCGGCTGGCTCCGCGGAGGTGAAGACCTTTTTCACGGGATTTCCGGCCGTTACGAAGCGTGTCACAGTGATGGCAGGACAGGCGGTTCAGAGCGACTTTGAGTTGGCGCCGCTGACTTCGAGCGGTGTCGGGGCGGATGGGGCGCCGATCCAGCTCGATCAGTTCGTGGTGGGAGCGTCGCGGGAGATGAGCGCGGCCGCGCTCGCCATCAACGAGCAGCGCTTTGCGCCGAATATGAAAAACGTGGTGGCGACGGATGAATTCGGCGACATCGCGGAAGGCAATGTGGCGGAGTTTCTCAAGTTCCTCCCCGGCGTGAATATCGACTATGCGGGTGGCAACGCCCGCGAAGTTTCGCTCAACGGTGTCCCCGGTGATTATGTGCCGGTCACCATCGACGGTTTCGGCGTGGCCAGTGCGGTCGGGGGCGGGGCTGGCGGGACCAATCGATCGGTCGGCCTCGACCAGATCTCGATCAATAATTTGTCGCGCGTGGAAGTGTCTTTTTCGCCCACGCCGGATTCGCAAGGTGCCGCGCTGGCCGGCTCGGTTAACATGGTTCCGCGCAGCGCCTTTGAACGCACCAAACCGGTCTTTAATTTCAGCACCTATGTCATGATGCGCGACGACGCGAAAAACTGGAGCAAGACACCGGCGCCGCGCAAGCCCACCCGAAAGATTCATCCCGGTGCGGACTTTTCCTATGTCGCCCCCGTGAACAAGCGTTTTGGATACACGTTGTCCGGTGGGTTCAACCGGCAGTACTCAGGCGAACCGCAGTCCCAGAATACCTGGCGCGGCACGCAGGCGGCGACGAATGGGGCGGCGTTCCCGCACACCACCTTCGACCAGCCCTATCTTACGAGCTACATTGTTCGCAACAGCGGCAAGGAAACCAAGCGGAGTTCGATCGGTGCGACCATTGACTACAAGCTGACCGACTACGACCGCATCACGGTGGCGTTCCAAGCGTCCACGTTTGATGTCTTGATCAATCATAATGTACTCACGTTTAACGTGAATCGCGTCCTCCCTGGCCAGTTCACGACCACCTCAACCCGGGGCGCCGCGGGAGCGGGGGATGTGCAGCTTGTCACGATGGGCAACAGCCGCACGAACTGGACCTATATGCCTTCGATGGTCTGGCGCCACGATGGCCCGATTTGGAAAATGGACGCAGGCACGGCCCTTTCCCGGGCCCAGAATCGCCAGCGCAATATCGATCCGGGGTTCTTCGCGACGACCACGTCGCGCCGGACGGGGCTGACGGTGGCCTTCGATGATATCTTCTATTTGCGGCCTCGCGTCATCACCGTGACCGATGCGGCCGGGGTGCCGGTGGATCCGTATTCACTTAACAGTTACGTGGTCACCTCGGCCGGCCATAATGAACGCAGCACGGACGATACGCAGAAGACCTTCTATGCGAATGTGCGGCGGGACTTTTATGGCCGTCTGCCTTTGACGCTGAAGACGGGGGTGGACTTCCGTAAAGGTGTTCGCGACCAGCGGGCCATGGTCCCAACGTTTAGTTTCGTTGGCGCCGACGGACGCGCCAGCACGGTGCCGATGGGGAACGATGATCTGGCGGCGCCCTTCATCGACCCGAGTTATTCGAGCCGCGTGGCGCCCTATGGCTTTCCGAAGATTGGAGGCGTCAGTGCGGAGAAACTCTATGAGCACTTCGTCGCGAATCCCACTCATTGGACGCAGAACGCGAACAATAATTATCGCTCTCCGATCACGCTGTCGAAGCGCGCCGAAGAGCTCGTTTCTTCTGCGTACGTACGCGGTGACCTGAGTCTCTTTGAACGGCGGCTGAAACTCGTCGGCGGCGTGCGGGCGGAGCAGACGAACATCGAGGCGGCGGGACCGCTGACGGATCCGTCGCGCAACATTCAGCGCAACATCCAGGGCCAACCGGTCCTCGGTGCGAATGGCAGGCCGCTCCTGATCACGACCGATGCGTTGCAGACCTCGGTTTTGACCTATATTGATCGCGGCGCGAAAGCCGAGAAGGAGTACCTCCGCCTCTTTCCCAGCCTCAATGCCAGTTTCAATCTTCGCGAGGATTTGATCGCACGTGCCGCGGTCTATACCTCAATCGGGCGGCCGGATTTTAATCAGTATGCGGGTGGCGTGACGCTGCCGGATACGGAGAGTCCGCCGGCGTCCAATAACCGGATTACGGTGAGCAACATCGGGATCAAGGCGTGGAGCGCGAAAACGTTTAATACCCGGCTCGAGTATTATTTTAAAGGTGTGGGCCAGCTTTCGATTGGCGCCTTTCGTCGCGACTTTGAAAACTTCTTCGGTGCCACCGTAATAAGGCCCACGCCGGAGTTTCTGCAACTCTACGATCTCGATCCCACGATTTACGGGGACTACGATGTCGCGACCCAGTTCAATATTCAGGACACCGTGCGCATGCAGGGGATCAATGTGAACTACAAGCAGGCGCTGACCTTTCTGCCGTCGTGGGCGCGGGGCGTGCAGATCTTCGCGAACGGCAGTTCGCAGCGGTTGCTCGGGCCGGCCGCGACGAACTTTCCCGGCTTTGTGCCACGGAGTGGGAGTTGGGGCTTTAGTCTCTCGCGGGCGCGCTATGTTTTGCGCGCGAACTGGAATTACCGCGGCAAGCAACGGCGGGCGGCCATTGCCAATGGTGCCAGCATCGAGCCGGGCACGTTTACGTATTGGTCGAAGCGGCTTTATTTGGATCTGAATGGCGAGTTCTACTTCTATAAACGCTTTGCCGTTTTTGCGAACTTGCGGAATTTCGGTGATGCCACGGACGATGTGCAGGTTTATGGACCCAGCACGCCCGAGCATGCGCAGTTCCGGCAGCGGATTGGGTTCGGTTCGCTGTGGACGTTTGGCATCAAGGGCACGTTCTAAACGGGGAGGTGGCTATAATGCGGCGCGTCTGAAGGGGCGCCGCCAGTCTTCGGATGCCGGAAGCTGCCCGGGGTGACGTAAAGAATTTCCAAATGGGGCTGGGGTGTCGGTTTCGCGTTGGACAACCCCTGGGACCGGGAGGATTGCGCTTCAGGCTCGCTCGGACTCGAGCGGACACCTGTGACCCAACCAAACCCAACCATTATGAACTCCCAATCAAGAATTGTCGCGGTCGCAGCCGCGTTTCTGCTGTTTCTCAGCGCCGACGTTGTCGCCGCCCCCGCCACCTCGGAAGCCGGTTTGATCGGAAAGCCGTACGCCGGCGTCGACTTCACCTATTTCGATTACAGTGGCTCCCGCTATGATCAGGCGCCCGGTGGCTCAGCGAAATTCAACGTGCCGCTTTCGCCCAAATATGATCTGGGCTTCTCCTATGACTACAGTGACGTCTCCGGCGATCAGTTGAGCCTTTCCAAGCATGCGGCCAGCCTGAGTCTCCTGACCTATAATCGCAACGAGTATGGCCGCGCCTACTTCAGCGGTTCGATCGGTCACGCCTGGGATCGGGTGACTCTGGCGGGAGTTTCCGACCGCGACAACGGCATGATCTGGTCGGTGCGCGCCGGGTACGAGGTGCCGATGGGCGAGCGGACCGCCGTCAACGCCGGGATCGGGTATGCTGACAGCTTCGACAGTCGGACGGCGCGGAATGACACCATCGACTTTCGCGTCGAGGCCAGCCACTGGCTCAACCGTAATCTGGCCGGGATTGTCTCCGGTTCGTATCACCAGATCAAGGACGCTCCGGATGCGATCCTTTATACCATTGGCTTGCGATGGCTGTATTGATTGGTTGCCGGCCTCCGAACCGGCGCCTGGCCCGTGGATGACTCCGCGGGCATTTGTTTGCGGATTGTTCGGGGGTGGCCTCAAGCCAACCGAGTGCCGGCGAACTGGGTGGGTCCTGGAGGCTGCGCCCGGTTCGTCCCGGTTTTTGGCGCCGAGCAGGACGCGGCGTTGACTTGGCTGCTGGGTCGATGAGTGTCGGTCGGTTCGTCAATCCTATGAAATTCATCCCCTGCTTTCTCGCCCTTGTTCTTGCCTGCTTTGGCGCCATTTCGCTTCAGGCCGCTTCCGATTCCGGCCCCGTGTACGAATTGCGAACCTACACCGCCACGCCGGGCAACGAGGCCGCGGTGCTCGCCCGGTTTCGCGAGCACACGCTCAAGCTGTTTTCCCGCCATGGGATGGTGAATGTGGGCTACTGGGTACCGGCGGAAGCGAAGGATGGTTCCGCGGACAAGCTCGTTTATTTGCTCGAGCACAAGAGTCGCGACGCCGCGAAAGCATCGTGGAAAGCGTTCAGTGCCGATCCGGAGTGGCAGCAGGTCAAGAAGAAGACCGAAGCGAATGGTCGGATCGTGGCGAAGGCCGAGTCCATTTTCCTCGCGTCCACGGATTTTTCGAAAGCGATGGGTGCCGGCAAGCGCGCGGGCGCGGCGCGGATCTTTGAACTTCGCACCTACACCGCGGCTGACGGCAAACTGAGCAACCTGGATGCGCGGTTCCGCGATCACACGGTCGCTTTGTTCGCGAAACACGGGATGACCAATCTGGGTTATTTCCATCCGGTCGAAACCGATAAGGGTGCGGGCAGCACGTTGATCTATTTCCTCGCGCACTCAAGTCGCGATGCCGCCGCGGCGTCCTGGAAAGGATTCCGCGAAGATGCAGATTGGGCGAAAGCGCGGACCGCCTCGGAAAAAGACGGGAAGATCACGGCCAAGGTGCAGTCGGTCTTTCTGATTCCGACGGATTTCTCGCCCTTGAAGTAAGCGTGGTTCGACATGGCGGATGAGGGAGATCCGAAGTGATACAGACATTCCTGTCTGTTCCGATGAATGATTCCCACTGACTACAGACAGGAATGTCTGTGCTACCTTCCGCCGACTACAGACAGGAATGTATGTATCACTTTCCGCTGATTACAGACAGGAATGTCTGTGTCACCTTTCGATCCTTCAACTGCCGGCGTATCCGGAAAATCAGTTACGCCTGGCTGAGTTCGCCGCCGACCATGCGCAGCAAAACCGAAGCTGGTAATCTGCCCGGCGGCGCCGTTAATTTCTTGTGAGCTTCAGTTTCGCACCGACCTTTTTCTTTCCCGAGCTCGGTTTAACCACGCACCCCGTTCGCTTTCCCATGCTCCTTCAGAGACTTGTTTTTTCCGCCTTGTTCGTTCTCGCACCCACGCTTGCCCTCGCGGCGAACCCGGCCGGGCCGAATATCGTCTATATTTATGCCGACGACATGGGGCCGGGCGATGTGTCGAGTCTCAATCCGAAGAGCGCCTGGAAAACGCCCCAGCTCGATCGGCTCGCGGCCGAGGGTATGACGTTCACGGATGCCCACTCCGCCTCGTCGCTTTGCACTCCCAGTCGTTACGCGTTGCTGACCGGTCGCTACGCCTGGCGGGGCCGTTTAAAACGCGGCGTAACCCGTGGCTACGACGACGCACTCATCGAGCCGGGACGTTTGACGGTCCCCGCATTGCTCAAGCAAAGCGGCTATGAGACCGCGATCTTTGGGAAGTGGCACTTGGGTGTGAATTGGCAGCGCACCGGACCTGCGCCGGAAGACGTTAATTTCGCCCGGCCGTTTACCGGTGGGCCGCTGGCGCATGGGTTCGATCGTTTTCTCGGAATCAGTGCGTCCCTCGACATGCCTCCCTACGTGTGGCTCGCGGCCGATCGCGCGGTGAGTGTTCCCACTGGAACCATCGGCGACAGCGCTTCGCCCAAGCTCTGGCGCGGCGGTGTGATTAGCGACGATTTCAAGATGGACGAATTGCACCCCCGCGTGGTCGGTGAGGCTTTGCAGTTCATCACCGAGCGCGCGGCGAGTCGTGAGTCGCGTCCGTTCTTTCTCTACCTGCCGCTCGCTTCGCCGCATACCCCCATTCTGCCGACGCGCGGCTTCGAGGGAATAACCCGGACGACGCCGTATGGCGATTTCGTCGCCCAAGTGGACTCCGATATCGGCCAGATTGTCGCCGCTTTGGATACCCATGGTTTCGGTCGGAACACGCTCGTGATCTTCACCGCCGACAACGGCTTCGCGCCCGCTGCCAACATTCCGGACCACGCGCTTTTCAACCATGACCCGAGTAACGGCCTGCGCGGGGCGAAGTCCGACCTCTTCGAGGGTGGCCATCGCGTGCCGTTTATTGCCCGGTGGACAGGCGTCGTACCCGCCGGGACGCGCTGTGCGGAACCGATCGGCCAGGTCGATCTGCTCGCCACCTGCGCGGAGCTCCTGGGGGTGAAACTACCCGAAACTGCTGGCGAAGATAGCACGAGCATGGTGGCTTTGCTCCGTGGTGAGACGCCTCGCACGCCGCGCGGCGCGCTCGTGCATCATTCCGAAAACGGCTCGTTTGCGATTCGCTCCGGAAAATGGAAACTCCTGCTTTGCCCTGACTCCGGCGGTTGGGCTTATCCGACCACTTCGCCTGCACCCTGGGGCCGGCCCGTGGCGGATAAGGTCGATCACCTGCCTGCCTTGCAGTTATATGATTTGAGCCAGGATCTGGCCGAGAAGAATAATCTAGTCGAGGTCCATCCCGAGGTCGTCCGCGATCTGGGGCGACAGCTCGTCGCCTATATAAAGAACGGCCGCAGTACGCCGGGTGCGCCGCAGCCCGTGGACTTGGACGTCGAATGGCCCCAGATTGCCTGGATGAAGTCGTTCGCACCGTGAGCAACCGCGTGTCTCGCACCTCGCTTCTTCGCGGTACCTCCGGTAGCCACTATAGCTCCGGGTCGCCGCCAGCCGAATATTTCGACTGGCTGATGGGCCCGTTCGCGCTTCGATTAGCCTTCGATGAATGGGTCCAGTGACATCGCGAGTTATCGACTGCCGCTCTCGATCGGGATGCTCGTTGTGCTCCTCGTTTGGGAGCTGATGTCGCCCTATTTTGCGGCGTTCACGCAAGGCGAGGGCATGCTGAAACGGCGGGCGCTCAACGCTGCGACGAATCTCGGCTTTGGTCTGCTCAACGCGGTCGTCGTGGCTGGCGTTTTTGTCGGTCTGTGGGCCATCATCGCGACGTGGAGCGCGACCCATCAATTTGGTTTGCTGCACTGGCTGCCATTACCTGCGGTCGCGAGTTGGATGCTGGCGATTCTACTTCTCGATAGTTGGACGTACCTATGGCATCGGCTCAATCACGTGATCCCATTTCTGTGGCAATTTCACCGGCTGCATCATTCCGATCGCGAGATGAACGTGACGACGGCGAACCGGTTTCATGGTGTAGCTTCGGCAAGCGTGCGTAACTCCGGGGCGGGTTCCTGCTACGATGGGCGGAACCATGGCAAAGACATCAACGAGCTCACTGGGCGCGGCGTCCGCGGAACTGCAAATGCTGGCGCAACGCCTCAAGACGTGGCGGGCGACGCGACGCCCCGGCCAGCGTATTCCTGAAGATCTCTGGCAAGCGGCGACGGACCTTGCGGGGATCCACGGTCTGAGTCGCACGACGACGGCGCTAAAGCTCAGTTACTACGCTTTGCGGCGCCGACTCCAAGCCGGCGCGGCGGGTGACAACCGACGTGGTCGGCCGCCGGTATTCGTGGAAGTGCCGTCGCTGCCGCTGCCACCCGACGGGGGCGCGCGCGGTACCGTCGAGCTGGTCGTCGCGTCCGGGGCCCGGCTGATCCTGCGGGTGCCGGACGTCGGCCCCGCCGGGCTGCTGTCCGTGGTGGAACTGTTCCTGCGGCACCGCGCATGATTCAGATTACCCCGCAGATGCGGATTCTGGTGGCGGTCGAACCCGTCGATTTTCGCCAAGGTATCGATGGCATGGCCGCCTTGTGCCGGCAGGCGCTGGCGAGCGACCCGCTCGGCGGCGCGCTGTTTGTCTTTGTTTCGCGCCGGCGCCACGCGATCAAGTGCCTGATGTACGATGGCCAGGGTTTCTGGCTCTGCCAGAAGCGACTTTCGCAAGGCCGTTTTCAGCACTGGCCGAAAGCCGATGCGGCAGGCACCGTGCGCTTCGATCCCCAGCAGTTGCACCTGTTGTTGTGGAACGGTGATCCGGCCAAAGCCGGCCCCGCTCCCTTGTGGCGGCCGGTGGCCCCGGCGGAACCGCCCTAAAAGTTTTTTCCGAATAAAATAGCGTTCCGTTTATTTTCCGCTCACTCTCCGCCGCATGTCCGATGTGCTGCTGAGTTATCGTGGTCGCCTCATCCGTGCGGCCGACGTCGTTTTCCTGCGGGAGTTGATCGCGGAAAACCCCGCGCTGAGCCGTCGCCGGCTCTCGGCCAAGGTGTGCGAAGCCTGGCAGTGGGTGCAGCCCAACGGGCAGCTCCGCGACATGGTCTGCCGGAGCTTGATGCTCGCGTTGCATCGGGCCGGGCACATTGCGTTGCCCGCCAAGCGCCGCGATACGATTAATAACGCGATTGCCCACCGGCGCATTGCGGCGGTGGCCGATCAACCCCAATTGCTTTTCCCCGGTGACGCGTTCGACACCACTCCCCTGGAGGGCACGCTGGCGGCGCTGGGGCCGTTGACGATCCGGCTGGTTCGGCGGGCCGCAGGCGAAACGCTCTTCGCGCAGCTGCTGCGGGATCATCACTATCTCGGCTATAGCCGGCCGGTGGGCGAGCACCTGAAGTATCTGGTCCTGGCGGGTGAGCGACCGGTGGCCTGCCTGACGTGGAGTTCGGCGCCCCGGCAACTCAATTTGCGCGACCAGTTCGTCGGCGCGCCCAAGGAAGCGTACCGGCACAATCTGCACCAGATCGCCTACAACTCCCGTTATCTCATTTTGCCTTGGGTGAAGGTGCCGCATCTGGCCAGTCACCTCCTGGGTCGGATCGCCCGGCGGATCAGCGCGGACTGGCAGGAACTTTATCACCATCCGGTCCAACTGCTGGAGAGTTTCGTGGATATCGAACGGTTCCGGGGCACCTGCTATCGGGCGGCCAACTGGATTTGCCTCGGCCGCTCGCTCGGCTTGGGCACCAAAGCGAAAACGCATCACGCGACCTGCTCGATCAAGGAGCTGTGGGTGTATCCGTTGGGTAAACACTTTCGTCAGCGCCTGCTCCAAGCGTCATGAATCAGGTCCGCCGTTGCGCTGAGATCAGCATGAGCGAGGCGGAACGCGCCGCGTTCCTCGCCCGGATGCACGCGAGCGTCAGCCCGGAGGATTACCGCCTGATCGAAGGGATGATCCACCTGTTGCCGGAGATGCTCGCTGTCCTGGAGCAGCATCCCAGAGCGCTGCGCAAGCTGCAGCACTTGCTCTTCGGGCCGAAGACCGAGCAGACCGACCGGGTGTGCCCGCCGGCCTCCCCGCCGGCCCTGATCCCCCCGCCGCCGAAGCCCAAACGCAAGGGGCACGGTCGCATCAAGGCCGCCGATTACACCGGGGCGCGCTGGGTGCAGGTGGCGCATCCCAACTTGTCACCGGGGGCGCGGTGTCCGGCCTGCAACAAAGGCACCGTAAGGGCGCAAAAGACCAAGGCGATCGTACTGCGGATCGTGGGATCGCCGCCGATTGCGGCCACCGGTTACGCGATGGAACGGCTGCGGTGCGACACCTGCGGCGAGGTGTTCACCGCCCCGGTGCCGGCGGAGGCCGGCC
>ENA-ORBV01016062-ORBV01016062.1-microbial-mat-metagenome-genome-assembly--contig:-NODE-16062-length-10915-cov-5.543181_pt1 | contig 10915 bp, 7 predicted proteins | sample MGYA00237777_ERZ505514 | MGnify/ENA primary metagenome ERZ505514 (study PRJEB26160, sample SAMN06269048) | microbial mat metagenome | isolation source: Oligotrophic lake microbial mat | place...
AATGATACGGCGACCACCGAGATCTACACCTCTCTATTCGTCGGCAGCGTCAGATGTGTATAAGAGACAGCTCGTGTAGCGAGCTGTTAAAGCCGCCGTTTCTTTCCCGAAAATAAAATGAATGAGGGACTAAACTTATTTGGACGCGCAAAGGCTCGGCATTCCAAGCATCGGAACTCTAGACAAGTAGCTCGGCTGACGCTTGCTTTTGAATTGAGAAATTTAGCCTATGTAACCATATCATGTGTTTTAGCGAGACCATAGACCATTCAAAAGTCAGAACTAATTAGCAATTCGGCATTCGGCCCTCACTTTTTGTGACATTTCAGCGACAATTTCACATAGCGGGTTCGTCGCTTCCTCGCCGTCGCCACATGAGCCAGCAAACGAAGTCTCACCGTATTGGTACTGTACCGTATGTGTTTTACTAAACGAAGTAACTAGCAAACAGGTGTGAGCCGAACCCATTGCACACGATTGCTTGATTTGAGGGCTTTTGCGCACCTCGAAATTTTGTATTGTATCATCTCGATTGATCAACTAAAAAGATCTGGGTTCACCTTGATAAACCTAACTCCCAGGACAACTTTGATAAGCGATAGAAGATTCTGCTTCGGTTCGTTCCTTTCTTGATCGTCCTCCTCCCATTCCAAAGAAGTTTAATCCATGGTCAAGCTGTAGTTCTTGCGCTAAATACAAGTTTAATTTTAACAAAGCAACTGCCACTGGTTGCTATCTTTCATCAGCACGAAGTCAGTTGAAATCTATATAACAATGTCGAAAGGTTGGGAGATCGGAATCGCAACAACCACAACCACAACCACAACCACAACTGTAACTACACCTAGAGTGGCGACTGCAAAAGCAGCAGCAAAGATGTGTGCAATTACTCGCCTCAAGGCAGAAAAAAAGACCGGAGCAGAAGAGGCCACTGAGGTTCCTCGGCAACCCTTTCAGTCATGCCCCCCTCATACCTATATGCTCTTGCTCTTCTCTTCTAGTATCTTGGTCGCCCATGTCTACTCATTGTGGGTTAAGCTGGCTCTCTTTTACGCCGTCACATGGACCTTGAGTCCTTTTGGGGACTGGCGCGAAGTCCAACTGTCGCTAAAGAGTGCCTTGACTCAGCCTCACAAAGATGTACCATTACTCCACAACACTGTGGGGTTCTTCTATTTATTTTGGAAGTTATTCTATTGTATTCCCGTCGAAACAATTTTGTGGTATTTAGATGATATATTGTTTCCGGAGTATCAACAAACGGAAATCAAAGAGCCTCTTTTTCTCTTGGGTCAACCTCGATCGGGCACAACCATGTTTGAGACTCTCTTGTCAGAGGATGATGAGAGGCATTGCTCGCTTATGCTATATGAAATGAGGTACCCATACCTCACTGTCCAATATGCTGTGGACTGGGTCTCGTACCTGGATAAGAAACTGTTAGGGGGACGAGGTTATCAGTTTGTTTTGGCTATTGGGCTGCTCAGCATTCTGGACGAGACTGGCGAAAGAAAGGAAATGCGACGTCTTCGGTATGATCTACCCGATGAAGACGACCTTGTGTTCTTTTGTCACACGTTTTGTCACTTTATGTTTTCTGGGTTTTACCCAACCAAGGAGATGGTACGGTTCAACCACAGGTTTTCCGATCTACCCAAAGAAACTCGCTTGAGATACATGGACTTTCATCGCAAGGCCATCCAAAAGGTCCTCTATCGACGTGGGCATGGCCGTCGCTACTTGGCCAAGTGGGTCGCCGGCTGGAATGGACAATTGGATGAAGCCAAGGCGCTCTATCCGGATGCTAAATACGTTGTGATTGTTCGAGATCCCAAAGAATCACTTCGATCCTGGATGAAACTTCAAGGCCTGTTGTCCTACCAGCTGACTGGAAACAACATTATGAGGAATCATCCTGATGTCAGAGAAACAATTATTCAAGAAAACATCAGGTGGTACCACAATGAAGTAGAGTTCTGCCAAACGACATCTCGAAAGAATCTTCTAGTGCTAAGATACACTGACATTGTTCAGGACATTCCAGAACAAGTCAAATTCCTGTATGATTTTTTGGGCCAGCATATTGAAAGGGGGTCCAAATTCCACAAAATTCTCTTAAACAGCAAGCGCAAGCAAACCCGCCATAAGAAGACGCGGATACACGCAGAAGACGAGTTGATTTCTGAGAAGCGCATTGACGACGATTTTCCAAGACTTTTACAAGAAATTAGATTTTCTCGGCCGGCGACAAAAGCACAATCTTAAAAGCTGCCGACCCAAAGGCAAGCTTTCTTTCTGCAGTGCATGCATACTAAAGTTTTGCACTGTAAGGATCTGTTGTATGCTATTATCATTCATAAACTCCCACCCACGACTAATCAGCTGCATCCAAGGTTTCAGCTTCGGTTGGGTCTTTCCTTTTCTGTTCCGGCGGGTGGGACCGGGCAAAACTAAAACAACCCGACGCTGGCATGGTATGCGTTTGCGGTTGCACTTACTGCTGTACCAATGTACGGAACAGTATAAAACAAATTTGCATATACAATTTCTGTTCCCATTTTCCAAGGTCATTCTGCCCCCTAAGCGCTTATCTGTAGATAGCTCAGAGGTCTGTGTGTGTAAACAGCACTAGTATAGAGGGTCATGCCAACCAGCGGTAGCAGCAAGATCTTGATTGGAAACCTTCGAGTCTCTTTTCTTTCTTTTGAAAATACCCTCCTCTGTACCCGACGACGATGAGCCTGTTCATATTTAACTCTGTGATCGGCCCTTCTGTAGGCCCATTCTTCGGACATTTTGCGTAGAAGCTTCTTCTTCAACTGCAAAATTTAGAAACGACCAGCACCGCCAAAAGGGCCACTGTCACAACGAGCGCTCCACCATAGACAACGACATTGTCGCGTTCCACCCACGTGGACGCCGCAATCGTAGGGGCACTACTTGGCATGTTATTATTGAACTCGTCGTCATCCAGGGTGACACTGCTAGGCGCCAATGTCGTGTTTGTGCTGTTGGTGCTATTGTTGTTGTTGTCCATTATTGTTGGCGTTGGTGACGAAGGGGTTTCGGCCGTATTAAAGCCAGGTGCTAATGTTTTTGGCGGGTCGGTGGCGGGACTTGACGGAGTATTTGGATCCAAAGTCGGAGATTGTGTTGTGGGATTGCCAGATGTTGTGGTGGTTGCATTCGTTGTATTTGTTGCAATGGCCTCATTATTCTCGACCGGAGTACTACTACACTCACCAGAACACGTCCGACTCGGGCATTCACCAAAAAATTCTTCTACTGCGGCTACGGCAGCACCAATGCAACCGAACGACACAAGCTCGGCATCGGTGGATTGACATAGACTGCAGGCACACGTGTGACTGCTTGGGTTGCTGGCATCCTCTTCGTTTATTTGGGCAGTACTTGTCAGTTTAGCCTCACACTGACAGTCGTTCGAAGCAAAGACATCAAAGTCCGCCGCACTTTCTTCTCCTATTGGAGAACATGTGAGATATGAATCCACTCGTGTGGTACCATTGTTGATGAGGGAGGATTGAATACACCGAAATTTATCTTCAGCATCTTCCGAACAGACAAATTGTGTTTTGTTGGTTGTTGTATTGGCCATGGGGGCGTGGCAGGTAGGAACTCCACAGGTCAATGGCTCTGTTATTTGACCAGACGTTTTTCCGACACACACGGCCAGAGCTTGCAATTCCAAAGCACATCCAATCATACAACAACCTTGTTCTCCGTAGATACCACAAATAGTTTCATCGATATTGGTGCAGTCTAAAAATATAATTTAGAAAATAAATAGTATCCAAAGTCATGGATTAAAGGCAACAAGAGTGAGAAATATTTTGGATATCAGAATTGTACCCATCAAAAGAAACTGAAAGACTTTACTTACCAAATATGGTCTCCGATGCAGTAGACGCAGTGCCATTCATATCACCATCCATATTGGAAGCCTCACAAACTTGTACAAAACTGGGACATTCGGCTTGGACACACGTGAGTAACACGGCATGCTGAACGGGACAATTTGCCACTGCTGCGTCGGAGGTTGTGTTGAAGGCCGAAAAGAAAAGATCAAATTCATCTCCCAGGAGATTGAGGGACTCAGCATCCGATTCTTCGTCGCCTTGACGCGGCTCTTGCTGCCGCTGTTGTAGTATATTACTTCTACCGGTTAAAGTAGTAGTAGTAGAAGCAGGGGATCGTATGTAACTGTCAGTGCCACTACTACCAGCAGTCAAAGCACGAGTTAAAATGGAACATAATGTTCCCATCCACAGCACAGCTGCTGATTGTGTGCGCAAGAAGGGGACCCCCTTCTTCGTCATCTTGATTTCTTTAGGATACACCTGTATAAACTCAACTCATGCCTCAATGAATGAATCCATCAATATCCCCACAAAAGAAGTTGATTTGATCGACAAGTCTAGCTAGTAGTAGTGAACTCAATCTATTCTATGGTCTCATTTAGTTCCTAATACCGTTGATCAGCGTCGGCTGTACCCTTTGTAGATGGTACTGGTAGTACTACCAGTAGCTAGCTAGTAGCATAGTCATCCAAGACAGAAACGCATGACTAAACCAAACCTGCTAGCTGGCTGGCAGATGATTGTCATCTACATGTACTAATACAGCACCGTACGTTGTACTAGCTACTAGAGCTACGGCGTAGCTATTATATATCGGGGACATCGCGCGAGAGGAAAAACAAAAAAGTCACAACAAAAATATGGATGACCGGGTGGCCACTTTTTGGCAACGGCATTTTTTTAATTCGCGGATGGAACGTCATTCATGGTTGACCGACACGGGGAACGGACGGGCAGGCAGCCTTGGGATGCCTGGACGGACAAAACAGGAGGGCAAGTGGCTGGCCTCACATGGCACATGCCTCTCCACCACCCAGAAGCAGAGCATAGTATCAAATGTTAATGTGGTGTAATGCCTGTCTGGTTGCAGCATGACATGCTTGCCAACAGACATCAATGTTCCTGTTGGGGCATCTCACAATTGTCTGGTTGCTCGTTGTGAACCTGGCAAGCTCGAATTGCCCACCCAGTGTCTGCTCGCAACAAAATGTGCGCATTGTGTCATCACAGCATCTTCACAGGTTGATTTGATTCAAAAATTCCTAGAAAAATCTACACCAGCTGGTGACCCAGATTTGTGCCCAGGTGCCCCCCCCCCTCATTTGACACCCATGATGATGTTGTGAGCATTTGACGTCATCAGATCATCACTGCAAGTCTTCAAACTCCCTAATAAAAACAACATCTTCCCCACAGCCACCCCGGGATCATTCCTCGTGCCACCTCTCATGCAAACGACATCTCAGACTGAACACAATTTGTTGTTCAACCCACCACCCAACAAATGATTGTCTCTGTTTCAAAAATAAGACCATGATCAAAACAACTTAAAAAATGAGCACAACAGGAGAATCGACATGCAATTGTGAGGATAAGTGCATTTGTGTTACAAATTGATGCTTTCGCTTGCATCAAAGAGCTTTTGGGGGACTGAAGGTCATGTTGCATTCCTCTTGTTTTAACTGTGTGCAACATTTTGATCATTTTTGCCACAACAGTGTGACCGTTTGTGATTTTTTTTCTCATCCAGGGTGCATTGGATGAGATTGGATGGTGTGGTGAGTGAGAAAGAGTCAAGGGAACAGCACTTGTGTGTTTTTGGACCACACCAGCAACGTCTGCACTGGTTCCACTGGAACCAGTGGAACCATGCAGGGAAAGGCACAGGACAGACCTCAGTTCCGTGGCGACGCCTGGCTGTCGTGTTGCGACATGTGGTGCCATGGTGCCAACCTGGTGTCGCGGGATGTCGTCATGTCGATGCATCGGTTACATGGACCATGGTGTTATTGGTGTAGCTATTATTTATTTGGCAACTACCACGCTGTACACTCTCTGATCTGTACAGTCCAGTAGGTCTACTTGTCCTTGACTTGAAAGTGAAAGGTGTCATCAACCACGTGCGCATGCAAATGATGCAATCAATACGATCGATGCAGAGCTAACCACTATCCAAACAAAAGAATTAGCGTCTGTCCCCGAGCTTTGGTTTACAGCTTTAGTGATACAATAGTCGATTGCAAAAGAATATGGCGTCCATCCCCGAGGTTCTATGTACTGTACCAAGTGCTCCGAAGCAGCGGTTCACTTCTATGCCTTTTTCCAAAGGCTTTATCGACCGGAAGCTGAAATCAGATGGTCAAACTGTCGAAATCAGATGGCCGGCATCGACGTGTTTAACTTCTAGTGCTCGTGTACGAATACGCGTCACTAAAACTATGCCAACTTAATGTCGCAGAGTGCCACTGTGAATCCTCTTAGCGCTTCGAAATGTGAAGCGAGAATAACGCATTAGCCTTTTTCGAAAGACCTATTTGGCTATTACTCGGAGTGATCAGAAAATTCCAATAATAATGACTTCACCGTGACCATTATGAACGTAGGGAGAGACTTTAATATTTAGAAGGAGGCAGTGCACTAAATGATACTGAAGTACGGAAGAAACAAGCATGAACAAGATAGTGTTCTAGCTAGTTGTAAATATTGTCGGTAAACTGTCCACGATCTCTTATTTTTCTGTGGGTACTACTAGCTAGCTGCTAGCTAGTAGTACTACGGGTAGTACCCGACAAGGTTAGGATAGGCACCAACAGCTGTGTAGCTGTAGGTCGAGGATCGAGCAGTGCTGCTACGTACTAGCTGTTGCTAGTTACTACTAGATAGCTAGCTAGCTAGAGTGCCAGCTTCCGAAAATGCACAATCCAAAAACATCACTACTTAGCAGCATACTTTTACTGTTTATTTTGTAGAAGCAATAATTTTATATCATGATGCCCATGACTTCGAACCGCAACAGCATGAGACCTAGACGAGCCACCATGGATGTCGCCCCCAAGGGATGTTTGAGCAATGAGATGAAATCTTCGTTGTTGGCCCAGTTGAATTTGACCGTCAAGATCAATGTCAAAAGTACTGCTACTGCCAGCAAGGGCAGCCACTTGCATCATCAATCAGGAGCTGCGTTTCGACGAGACAGTAGTGACTCTTCTCCTGTTCCTCCGCGTCGTCGCTTTTCGGCTTGTTCCAGAGAACAACAGGAATCGCAACAGATTTGTATAGATGATTTTGAGTTTGAAATGGAGGAGGAGGACCCTGCAACTCTTGTAGAAACTAGGCAGAGCAACCAGTATTATCACAACACCCAGTCAACGACAAGCCGCCGTACCCATTCCTCCTGCACTGATTTGCTGGGAATGGTGATTGGAGTGGAAAGGGATCACAAGAAGACAACCACTTGGTCTTCCACGATCCAAACCAGCACCCATGCCGATCCTGGTTTCCGCCGTTGTCACACTGACAATGATCTCATGTTTAGCAAGTCGAAACAACGATTTAGTCGAAACTCTTTATCCAACATGAAAGATGATCTCAGTTCGACGGCACCTCCCAAGAAACCAAGTCGTCGCGGCAGTGGTAGCACTAGTTCGGGGGAGGACGATCCTACACCCACACCTCCACTTATAGTCCTACAAGACAATAGCAAACGGGATGAACGCCGAAGAGCTCGCCGTGATAGATACAAGAAGCAACAGCAGCTTGTATCCATCACCCCTGCCACTATGAACTCCTTCCACAACCAAATGAGAAGACGCCATCGTTCCACCAATGATCTCGTACATGATCTTTCTTCACCCGTGATTAGGCCACCCCAGGTGGTGTCCTACCAGCACCACCACAGGACCGCCAGTATTGATGAGGAAGAAGAACAACAACAGCAAGCTATTACGTCGGAACATCGTCGCTGTTTCTCCGCCAATCATAATTTGAATCGCATGAGTCAGCACATGATGGCCATTAAAAAGGACAATCTCAATGCGTCTTGGCACAACAAGAAAACCGCCGGTCGTCGAAACTCAATGGCGGCGAGTAGTACCCGAAGTAGCATGAGTCATGATCGTCCCTCTGTGGCACCCCTCCGTCAACCAAGTAGTCACGGGGAAGAAAAGAACGACGCCAAGACGAATCACAAGAAGGAGGAAGAGGATAAGATCAGTGATAGTGCTACAACTGCCGACGAGATGTGCAGCAAAAGCAGTACTCGTGGTGCTGCTGCTGACCCTTCTATCAAATCAAAGACCACCACCAAGACAAAGAAGTCAGTGGAAGAACAACCCTACCATGGCATGATGGGGATGAATCAAATGTACTCGTTGACAGACGCCCTCTTTGAGCAGCAGCAGGAAAAGTTCTCAATGGATGACTTGGTCGTGTCTGACTTGGAAGAAGATGATGATGATGCCATTGACGACGATGACATGTCCTTGCTATTGGCAGGGTCTACCTTGCCCTCGATCGACGTGAACCCTCGTCCTACTAGTCGGGGTGCTGGTTCCCCCAGTCCCGTGGTGTATTCCGATGCTCCCTGGACCTGCTTTTGTGGAGAAGACAATACCGGAGACTGTAATTTCTGTGGCATGTGTGCTACACCCAAAAAGTGGACCTGTCCCAAGTGCTTGTTTGGCAACAACAAGTGTCGTGCCATTTTTTGTGGAGGATGTGCCACTCCCAAAAAGGAAATGTACAGATGAAAAGACATAAAAACGATAAGACAGACTTGAATGAATGAATGAATGAATATACAAAAACCAACCGTATATACTGTACATAGACAGCTGTGCGTAGACAGCTTTGAACATAAAAAGTTCATACTTTAGCTGCAGATGCTTGTGGAGCCTCGTGGACGCATGTGGGCCATCATGGAATGTTGACAAGACCAGCTACTTCTAGCTAGACCCTAGAGTTAGGACACAGGTCTAGGGCACCGGGAAATATTGCACCGGATGTTTGTGGTGGAGATAGCACTCCGATTCTTCCCCTTTGCTTATGGCCCTTATAGCGCACCAAAGATTCGTAAGCTCCCTTCTTGGCCAGTAGCGAGCTAGGTAGCTACTACAAGATTGAGTCCGAAGTGTATAGTATTGTGTCGGTTTTCTGTCAGTCGGTTTGCCAATGATCATTGCATCACGAGCTAAACTATGTACTGCTGCGGCAGGTACTACTACTGGACACCACACACCCGAGATATTTGATGGATTGATTGCACGTTTATACTGTTTAATATTCATTTACCCCTTGTAGATAGAGAGTTAAATATCCTTAGAGTCCTTCATTTCTTCACCCGGCTTATTTTCTGGTTCGTCGCCTTTTGGATGCACGCAAAAAGTCCATCAAGTACGGATACTGTTCCAGGTCAAAGGATTCTGCAGTGTCGGCCGTCCTTGTCGTCGCAGCAGAGCTGCTGCGCCGTTGCTCCTCCTCCCAACTGCTACTGCTACTGCTGCTGTGAGATGATAATGACAGCTCGTCTTCCTGTTGCAGAAGAGGAAGTGCAAGTGGAGGGCGTGGCTCAATTCTGCTTGTTGCCCAGTCCCTGTCGAGTGGCTGCGACTGAAGTAGACATTCGATCAGACTTCGCTTTCGTTCCTGCGTGGTGGTAGTGGTACTGCTCTCCTCGTCGTCGTTCTTCTTGGACACAGGAATCCTAGGAATGTCGTTGATATTGAATTGCAATTCGGTAGGGAGTCCCAATCGGTTGGCTCGAGTCGGATTCAGAGGACTGTGAATCCTTTTGGGTCGACAAGAATCGGAGTCCTGATTCGAGAGCAATCCATACAACATGTCAGTGCAGTTGGGAGCATTTGGAGTAATCGTGGGAAGGCACTGCCCCAAGATCATGGTGTTGTCGACCTCTTGATAACTCGTGAACTTGCGTGTGATGGAGGGCAATGATGATGAATGAGCAGCGGTGGCGGCGGCCTGGAAAGTATGAATGTTTCGGTTCATGGTTTTGATCGATGTTTTTTGTGTTTGGCAAATTTTCCTTGTATTGATTTTATGAACAGTTTATGAACGTCAAGAAAACAGTGATTCTTAATTCAGAATATGTTTTGGTGAAGACGTTCATTCCGAGGACTATTACTTCCTGTACCGGTACCCTGCGGTAATCGCCCTTTAGCTAGTAGAGTAGCCATTAGCTAGTAGCTAGCCAGTAGTAGACCAGAGTAGCTAGCCCGAGTTCCAGGAATACGCTCGGAAGCGACAACGCGGAGGAGCCACCACTATAGTTTGCGGTTCCCAGTCTAGGCGATCCAACGAAATATGGAGGAAGCCAATACCGCCGGAAATTTATGTAATGGCGATGCAAATCTATAATGGTTTTTACGGATACTATCTAAACAAATGTCGCCTTCATTCAGTCTGATAAAGCTATTATCTGGTACAAACGTACAATACTACTCCACTAATGTACAGTACCGTTGCTATGTCACTGGGATATAAAATTTGCTGACTCCTAAGTCTTACTAGAGTAACTCAGAATGTAAAAAGATGCGGGATTAGAATTCCCAATGAAACCATCAAAGGGGTCTTCCCTTTAATACCGCGCACACCAGAAACCTTTGGATTCTAATCGTTGAACGAAGGGAATCGAAGTGATCGAAGTGGAATGCGTGATGTGTCGTGTAGCGGCGAAAGATTAGAAAAGAGGCATTTGCTAAGAATTAAAGAGACGATCCCCCACTGTCAAATTTCAGAACTCGTCAGAGTCATTCTCTTCGCATTAAGAATTAAGATTGAGCTTCCGCACCCGAGATTGGAAACAGGACAAGATGAACGTAGTCAACGCACATTTGATGCAGCAGTGGTCCAGCAGAGGTGAGGTGCTCTCTTGCTGCAACAAATGGCAGTGCTAGCACCGGTTTCTCCGTGGGCGGCAAGTCAATTGGCAAGTCAAATGGCAACTGTGCACTACGCTAAAAGCTACAGGCCTTTTGAGTTGTTTGTAAATGAAAATTATAAGCTTTAGAATGAAGCTAAAA